>CBJMI02800__coassemble_448_pt1 | contig 73088 bp, 68 predicted proteins | sample CBJMI02800__metabat2_low_PE_003 | metagenome-assembled genome bin CBJMI02800
ACCCGCCGGCAACCCCCCACGGCCCCCGAGCCGTAGGCTTCAGGAGTTGAAGGGGACACCCGGCGGAGGGTTCCCCACCCTGGGAGGGTGGATCATGTCGACGGACACACCGGGCTCACAGTCGTCCCTGCACCGGGCGAACCTGGAACGGGTGCTCCGCGCGGTGCGGATGGCCGGTTCGCTCACCCAGGCCGAGATCGCCCGCGGCACGGGCCTCTCCGCGGCCACCGTCTCCAACATCGTGCGGGAGCTGAAGGAGAGCGGCACCGTGGTCGTCGCCGACACCTCCTCCGGCGGCCGCCGCGCCCGCAGCGTCTCGCTCAGCGGTGACGCCGGCATCGTGGTCGGCATCGACTTCGGCCACACCCACCTCCGCGTCGCCGTCGGCAACCTCGCGCACCGGGTGCTGGCGGAGGAGAGCGCCCCGATCGACGTGGACGTCTCGGCCGCCCAGGGCTTCGACCGGGCCGAGGCGATGGTCGAGCGACTGCTGGAGCAGGCCGGGTTCCGCCCGGAGAAGGTGATCGGGGTGGGCCTCGGAGTGCCGGGCCCGATCGACGTGGAGACCGGCGCGCTCGGCTCGACCGCGATCCTGCCGGGCTGGACGGGCATCGCCCCGGGCCGGGAGCTGGCCGAGCGGCTCGGCATGCCGGTGCACGTGGACAACGACGCCAACCTGGGCGCGCTCGGCGAGCTGGTGTGGGGCGCGGGCCGTGGCCTGAGCGACCTCGCGTACATCAAGATCGCCAGCGGTGTGGGCGCCGGCCTGGTGGTCAACGGCCAGATCTACCGCGGTCCGGGCGGCACCGCGGGTGAGATCGGGCACATCACCCTGGACGAGGCCGGCCCGGTCTGCCGCTGCGGCAACCGCGGCTGCCTGGAGACCTTCGTCGGCTCCCGCTACCTGCTCTCACTGCTCACCTCCACCCTCGGCGCGGACCTCTCGCTGCCCCGGGTGGTCGAGCTGGCCCACCAGGGCGACCTCGGCTGCCGCCGGGTGATCGCCGATGCCGGCCGCCAGATCGGTACGGGCGTGGCGACCCTGTGCAACCTGCTCAACCCCCGCCGGGTGATCCTCGGCGGCGACCTCGCCGAGGCCGGTGAGCTGGTGCTCGCCCCGATCCGCGACTCGGTCGCCCGCTACGCCATCCCCAGTGCCGCCCGCCAGCTGTCGGTGGTCCCCGGCACCCTGGGCGGCCGCGCGGAGGTGCTCGGCGCGCTGGCCCTGGTGATGAGCGAGATGGGCGAGTCCGGCGCCCTCGGCCGCCACTGACGCCCGTCACCCCCGGCCGCGCGACCGGAACAGCCGTTCGTCAATGCGGATTGACCCCTACCCCCCTGGCCGACCTCCCGGAATGGCGGTAACCGGCCGCTGGCACCGGGCGCGCCGCTCGGTGTCCGGCAAGCGGACATTAGACTCGACCGGTCGGTACCGGCCGCGACCACCGGCCTGCCGCCGGACCGGGCAGCGACGCCCGTCGGACCGTCCGTGGTCCGCGAACACTGAACGAGGAGGAACGGGTGGCCCTGCTGACCCGCATTCGGGGACCGCGCGATCTCGACCGGCTCACGCCCGGACAGCTGGCCGCACTGGCCCAGGAGATCCGGACCTTCCTGGTGACCGAGGTCTCCAAGACGGGCGGTCACCTCGGACCCAACCTCGGCGTGGTGGAGCTCACCATCGCGCTGCACCGGGTGTTCGACTCGCCGCGCGACCGCATCCTCTTCGACACCGGCCACCAGAGCTACGTCCACAAGCTGCTCACCGGCCGCCAGGACTTCTCCCGGCTGAAGATGAGCGGCGGCCTGTCCGGCTACCCCTCCCGCGCCGAGTCCGAGCACGACGTGATCGAGAACTCGCACGCCTCCACGGTCCTCTCGTACGCAGACGGCCTGGCCAAGGCCAACAAGATCCAGGGCAAGACGGACCCGGTCGTCGCCGTCATCGGTGACGGCGCGCTCACCGGCGGCATGGCCTGGGAGGCGCTCAACAACATCGCCGACGCCAAGGACCTCCCGGTCGTCATCGTCGTCAACGACAACGAGCGCTCCTACTCGCCGACCATCGGCGGCCTGGCCAACCACCTCGCCACCCTGCGCACCACCCAGGGCTACGAGCGCTTCCTCTCCTGGGGCAAGGACGCCCTGCAGCGCACCCCGGTGGTCGGCCAGCAGCTGTTCGAGACGCTGCACGGCGCCAAGAAGGGCCTCAAGGACTTCATCGCCCCGCAGGGCATGTTCGAGGACCTCGGCCTCAAGTACATCGGCCCGATCGACGGCCACGACCTGACGGCCCTGGAGTCGGCGCTGACCAAGGCGCGCGGCTTCGGCGGCCCGGTGATCGTGCACTGCCTCACCGAGAAGGGCCGCGGCTACCACGCCGCCGAGAACAACGACGAGGACCGCTTCCACGCCGTCGGCGTGATCCACCCGGACACCGGCCTGCCGGTCAAGAACTCGGGCAAGGACTGGACCTCCGTCTTCGGCGAGGAGATGGTCGCGCTCGGCCACGAGCGCGAGGACATCGTCGCGATCACCGCCGCGATGCTCCACCCGGTCGGCCTGGCCCCCTTCGCCAAGGAGTTCCCGGACCGCATCTTCGACGTCGGCATCGCCGAGCAGCACGCCGTCACCAGCGCCGCCGGCCTGGCCACCAACGGGCTGCACCCGGTGTTCGCGGTCTACGCGACCTTCCTGAACCGGGCCTTCGACCAGGTACTGATGGACGTCGCCCTGCACAAGCTGGGCGTCACCTTCGTGCTCGACCGGGCCGGGGTCACCGGCACGGACGGCGCCTCGCACAACGGCATGTGGGACATGTCGATCCTCCAGGTCATCCCGAGCCTGCGGCTGGCCGCCCCGCGCGACGCCGACCAGGTCCGCGCCCAGCTGCGGGAGGCCGTCCTGGTCAAGGACGCCCCGACGGTGGTCCGCTACTCCAAGGGCACGGTCGGCCCGGCCGTCCCCGCGGTCGGCCGGGTCGGCGGCATGGACGTGCTGCGCGCCGCCGAGGAGCCCTCCGGCGCCCACCGCGCCGACGTCCTGATCGTCTCGGTCGGTGCGATGGCCCCGACCAGCCTCGAGGTCGCCGACCTGCTGGCCGCCCAGGGGATCACCGCCACCGTGGTGGACCCGCGCTGGGTCAAGCCGGTGGACCCGGCCCTGCCGGGCCTGGCCGCCGAGCACCGGGTGGTCGTGACGATCGAGGACAACGGCCGGGTGGGCGGCGTCGGCGCGGCCGTCGCGCAGGCGCTGCGGGACGCGGACGTGGACCTGCCGGTGCGCGACTTCGGCATTCCGCAGGAGTTCCTGGACCACGCCAGCCGGAACGAGATCCTGGCCGAGATCGGCCTGAACGCCCCCGACATCGCCCAGCGGGTGACCGCCCTGGTCGCCAAGCTGGACGCGGCGCCGGTCAAGGCCTGAGACGGCGGTCGGCGGAACGGACCGGCGGTGCCCGGAAGGCGCCGTAGCCCGTTCCGCCGACGACCGGTTGTCGTAACTCCGTAACAGTTCGTCACGAAACAAGCTGACAATCGCACTGAATAGCGGGACCGGCGCCATCGGCGCCGATCCCGCCCGGTAGGTTGTCAACCGTGCCGACCCCCACCCGCCGCCGCCTCGCCGGCCTGGCCGACCGCCTGCCCGAGCGCGCCCGTACCCACCTTCGTCAGGGGTACTGGACCAGGCTGGTGCCGCTGCTCACGCTGGTCGCGCTGGCCACCCACGTCCCGTCCTTCGCCCGGCCCGTCTGGAGCCCGGACGAGGGCTTCCTGGCCACCCAGGCCCGGATGCTCGCCGACGGCGGGGTGCTCTACGACACCGTCGTGGACCGCAAGCCGCCGCTGCTGCCCTGGCTCTACCAGGCCTGCTTCGCCGTCTTCGGCTCCGCCTCGCTGTGGCCGCTGCGCACCCTGGCGGTGGTGGCCCACCTGGTCACCGCGATCCTGCTGGCCTCGATCGCCCGCGGCCGCTGGGGCAACCGGGCCGGGGCCGGCGCCGGACTGCTCTACCTGCTGGTCTCCATCGGACTCTCCCCGGAGGACACCCAGGCGGCGACCTTCGAGGTCTTCATGCTGCCCGCGATGGTGGCCGCCTTCCGCTACGCCGAACGCCGCCGCTGGCTGGCCGCGGGCATCGCGGTCGCGCTCTGCTCGCTGACCAAGCAGACCGGCGGCGCGGTCCTGCTGCCGGTGCTCTGGATGCTCCTCCAGGACGCCCGCCGACGAGGGGTGCGCTGGCCGCCCGCGCTGTTCAAGATCGGGTTCGGCTTCGCGGTGCCGATAGCCCTGGTGGCGGTCATCCTGACCAAGCCCAAGGGCTTCCTCTTCTGGGTGGTCACCGGCAGCGGCGACTACGCCTCCTTCGGCGGTGCCTGGCTGCAGATGCTCGGCCGGGCCTTCGGCAACCTGGGCATCCTGGCCGCGGCGGGCCTCGGCTTCCTGTACCCGGTCGGCCGCCGGCTCTGGTTCAAGTACCGCCACCGCCCGCTGCCGGTGGCGGGCGAGGAGTACGGCTCGACCACCGACCTGTGGGTCTGGCTGCTCTCCTCGGTCGTCGCGGTCAGCGTGGGCTTCCACTTCTTCGGCCACTACTACCTCCAGCTGATGCCCCCGCTGGTGCTGCTGGGCACCGGGGCGGTCGCCACCTCGGCGATCCGCTGGAAGCCCGTCCTGGTGTACACCACGGTCGCCGCCACCGCGTTCTGGACCCTGGCGCTGGCCTGGCCGGGGGAGCAGATGAGCCGCAACACCGAGGTCGCCACCGCGGTCGCCGCCCAGACCACCCCCAAGGACACCGTGCTGGTCTGGGGCATGCACCCGGAGCTGTACTGGCTGGCCGACCGCAAGCCCGCCAGCCGCTACCTGACCGCCGGCTTCCTCACCAACTACAGCGGCGGCAAGGACGGCAGCCCCAACGTGGGCGAGCAGTTCAGCGTCAACAACGCCTGGCAGACCTTCGACAAGGAGCTCGCCAACGGCCTGCCCGAGGTCTTCGTGGACGACTCCGGCATCGCCCCGTACCAGCCGGTGATGGTCCCCCGGATCGAGAACCTGCTGGACACCCACTACGAGATGATCGGCGTCATCGGCGACACCGTCGTCTACCGCCTCAAGCACTGAGACCCGAGCGCCCCCCAGATACGAAGGAGCCCCCGGCGCGCGGCCGGGGGCTCCTTCGTGCAGCGCTACGCCTGGGCGGGCACCGAGGCCACGCCGGGGGCGAGGAACTTCTTGCCGTTCACCCGCTCCGAGATGCCCTCACGGTCCAGGTACGGGGTGATCCCGCCCAGGTGGAAGGGCCAGCCGGCACCGGTGATCATGCAGAGGTCGATGTCCTGCGCCTCGGCGACGACACCCTCGGCCAGCATCAGGCCGATCTCCTGCGCCACGGCCTCCAGGGCGCGGCTGAGGACCTGCTCCTCGGTGAGCACCGAGTCGCCGAAGGTCAGCAGCTCCAGCACCTCGGGGTCGAGGACCTGCTTGCCGTCGACCCAGGTGTAGAAGCCGCGCTTGCCGGCCTTGACCACCTTGCCGAGGTTCTCGGAGACGGTGAACCGCTCCGGGAAGGCGCCGTGCAGGGTCTCCGAGACGTGCAGGGCGATGGCCGGGCCGACCAGCTCCAGCAGCACGATCGGGGACATCGGCAGGCCGAGCGGCTCGACGGCCTTCTCGACGCTGGCGATCGGGGTGCCCTCGTCGATGATGTTCTGGATCTCGCCCATGAAGCGGGTCAGGATCCGGTTCACCACGAACGCCGGGGCGTCCTTGCAGAGCACCGAGGTCTTCTTCAGCTTCTTCGACACGGCGAAGGCGGTGGCCAGCGACGCGTCGTCGGTCTGCTCGCCGCGGACGATCTCCAGCAGCGGCAGGATCGCGACCGGGTTGAAGAAGTGGAAGCCGACGACCCGCTCGGGGTGCTTCAGCTTCGAGGCCATCTCGGTGACCGACAGCGAGGAGGTGTTGGTCGCCAGCACACAGGTCGGCGAGACCACGTTCTCCAGGTCCGCGAAGACGGTCTGCTTGACGCCCATCTCCTCGAACACGGCCTCGATGACGAAGTCCGCGTCGCCGAAGGCGGCGGCCTTGTCCAGCGAGCCGGTGACCAGGCCCTTGAGGCGGTTGGCCTTGTCCTGGCCGATCCGGCCCTTGCCGAGCAGCTTGTCGATCTCGGCGTGGACGTAGCCGACGCCCTTGTCGACGCGCTCCTGGTCGATGTCGGTGAGGACCACCGGCACCTCCAGACGGCGGGCGAACAGCAGCGCCAGCTGCGAGGCCATCAGACCGGCGCCGACGACGCCGACCTTGGAGACCGGGCGGGCCAGCGACTTGTCCGGGGCACCGACCGGGCGCTTGGCCCGGCGCTGCACCAGGTTGAAGGCGTAGATGCCGCTGCGCAGCTCGCCGCTCATGATGAGGTCGGCCAGGGCCGCGTCCTCGGCGTCGAAGCCGGCCTGCAGGCTGGCCTTGTCGGCGAGGTCGGCGTCCTTGACGGCGGCGATGATGTCCAGCGCCTTGTAGGCGGCCGGAGCGGCGCCGTGCACCTTGCCGTCGGCGACCATGCGGCCCCAGAGGACGGCGTCGTCCCAGGCCTTGCCGCGGTCGATCGCCTCGCGCTCGACGACCAGGTCGCCCTTGAGGACCTTGGCGGCCCACAGCAGCGACTGCTCCAGGAAGTCGGCCGGCTCGAAGATCGCGTCGGCGATCCCCAGCTCGAACACGTCCTTGCCCTTGAGCTGCTTGTTCTGGTTCATCGAGTTCTCGATGATGACCTTGACGGCCTTACCGGCACCGATCAGGTTCGGCAGGATGGTGCAGCCGCCCCAGCCGGGGACGAGGCCGAGGAAGACCTCGGGCAGCGAGAAGGCCGGAACACCCGCGGACACCGTGCGGTAGTCGCAGTGCAGGCCGACCTCGACGCCGCCGCCCATGGCCGCGCCGTTGTAGAAGGCGAAGGTCGGGACGGGCAGAGCGGCGATCCGCTTGAAGACCTCGTGGCCGCCCTTGCCGATGGCCAGCGCGTCGGCGTGCTGCTGGAGCAGCTCGACGCCCTTGAGGTCGGCGCCCACGGCGAAGATGAACGGCTTGCCGGTGATCGCGGCGCCGACGATCTTGCCCTCGGAGGCCTCGGCCTCGACCTGGTCCAGCGCAGCGGACAGCTTCAGCAGCGAACCCGGGCCGAAGGTGGTCGGCTTGGTGTGGTCGAAGCCGTTGTCCAGGGTGATCAGGGCCAGCTTGCCGGCCTGCAGCGGCAGGTCCAGGTGGCGGACGTGGGCGGTCGTGACGACCTCGCCCGGGAACAGCTCGGCGCCGTGCTGGAGCAGCTCAGTGGTGTTGCTCATGGTCACTTACCACCCTCGAGCTCGGACGACTTTTCCGCTCCGCTCCAATGCGGGTTCTCCCAGATGATGGTGCCGCCCATGCCGAACCCGATGCACATCGTGGTCAGGCCGTAGCGGACGTCCGGGCGCTGCTCGAAGCGGCGGGCCAGCTGGTTCATCAGGCGCACGCCGGAGGAGGCCAGCGGGTGGCCGAAGGCGATCGCACCGCCGTACGGGTTGACCCGCTCGTCGTCGTCCGCGATGCCGTAGTGGTCCAGGAAGGACAGCACCTGGACGGCGAAGGCCTCGTTGATCTCGAAGGCCTGGATGTCGTCGATGGTCAGACCGGCCTTGGCCAGCGCCTTCTCGGTGGCCGGCACCGGGCCGATGCCCATCACCTCGGGCTCGACGCCGGCGAAGGCGTAGGAGACCAGGCGCATCTTGACCGGGAGGCCGAGTTCCTCGGCGACGTCCTCGGCGGCCAGCAGCGAGGCGGTGGCACCATCGTTCAGACCGGCCGAGTTGCCCGCGGTGATGTTGCCGTGCGGGCGGAACGGGGTCTTCAGGTTGGCCAGCGACTCCATCGTGGTGCCCGGGCGCAGCGGCTCGTCCACGGTGGCCAGGCCCCAGCCGGTCTCGCCGACCTCGGGGTTGGTGTTGCGGATCGAGATCGGCACCAGGTCGGGCTGGATGTCGCCGTTGGCGTACGCCTTGGCGGCCTTCTCCTGGGAGCGCACGGCGTAGGCGTCGCAGCGCTCCTTGGTCAGGTGCGGGAACCGGTCGTGCAGGTTCTCCGCGGTCATGCCCATGAACAGGGCGGACTCGTCGACCAGCTTCTCGGAGACGAAGCGCGGGTTCGGGTCCACGCCCTCGCCCATCGGGTGGCGGCCCATGTGCTCGACGCCGCCGGCCACGACCACGTCGTACGCGCCGAAGGCGATGCCGCCGGCGGTGGTGGTCACGGCGGTCAGGGCGCCGGCGCACATGCGGTCGATCGCGTAACCGGGGACGGACTTCGGCAGGCCGGACAGCAGGGCGGCGGTGCGCCCGATGGTCAGACCCTGGTCGCCGATCTGCGTGGTGGCCGCGACGGCGACCTCGTCGATGCGCTCGACGGGCAGGTTCGGGTTACGGCGCACGAGCTCCCGGATGCACTTGACGACGAGATCGTCGGCGCGCGTCTCGTGGTAGATGCCCTTCGGGCCGGCCTTGCCGAACGGGGTGCGGACGCCGTCGACGAAGACGACGTCCCTCGCGGTACGAGGCACGGGGGCTCTCCTCCCAGGGACCAACATTTCGAGGTGGGCAGGCTGCCGCCGGGAAACACCTGGCGGCGCCGCGTCCCGGCCATGCTACCGGTCGGTAACCAACCTGCCCAGGCCCCTCGGAGGGTTCTGACCATGTGTCCCGCGACACGTCCGGCGGCACGTCCGACCAGGAAGCCTCCCCGGAGACGCCGAAGGGGATGCGGTCCGTACGGACAGCATCCCCTTTTCGGAGCCGGTGGCGTCGCCGGACCGGATCAACCCTGGGCCGTGGCGGCGGTGGCGGTGGCGAAGGCGGCAGCCATCACCGGTGCCACCAGGTCGACCTGCCACTGCCGGGCGCCGAGCCGGCGCAGCGCGGCGGCCACGCCCTCGGCGCTCGGGTCGGCCGGCGGCTCCCAGGAGACCCGACGCACCAGGTCCGGAGTGATCAGGTTCTCGGCCGGCAGGTGGTGACGCTCGGCCAGCTCGCTGACCGCGGCGCGGGCGCCGGACAACCTGGCGGCGGCCACCGGATCCTTCTCCGCCCAGGCCCGCGGCGGCGGCGGACCGTCGTGCGGTGCGGCGGCCGGCGGCAGCTGGTTCTCCGGGACCTCCCGGCCGCGCTGCACGGCCGCCAGCCACTGGTCCAGCTGGCGCCGGTGCAGGCGCGGGCCGAAGCCCTGCACGGCCTGCAGGGCCGCGATGTTCAGCGGCATGGCCAGCGCGGCGTTGACGATCGCGGCGTCCGAGAGCACCCGGCCGGGGGAGACGTCGCGCTCCTGCGCCATCCGGTCGCGGGTCAGCCACAGCTCGCGCACCACGGCCAGCTGGCGGCGCCGGCGGACCTTGTGCAGCTGCGAGGTGCGGCGCCACGGGTCGGTGCGCGGGGCCGGGCGCGGGGCGGCGGCGATCGAGGCGAACTCCTCCAGCGCCCAGTCGAGCTTGCCCTGGGCGTCCAGCTCCTGTTCGAGTGCGTCACGCAGCTCGACCAGCACCTCGACGTCCAGAGCCGCGTAGCGCAGCCAGGGCTCGGGCAGCGGGCGGGTGGACCAGTCCACCGCCGAGTGTTCCTTGGCCAGGCTCAGCCCGAGCACGTTCTCGGTCATCGGCCCGAGACCGACCCGGGCGAAGCCGGCGATCCGCCCGGCCAGCTCGGTGTCGAACAGCCGGGTGGGTCTCATGCCCACCTCGGCCAGGCAGGGCAGGTCCTGGGTCGCGGCGTGCACCACCCACTCGGCGTCCGCGATGGCGGCGCCCAGCCTGCCGAGGTCGGGGCAGGCGATCGGGTCGATCAGGGCCGAGCCGGCGCCGGCACGGCGCAGCTGGATCAGGTACGCCCGCTGCCCGTAGCGATAGCCGGAGGCGCGCTCGGCGTCGACGGCAACCGGTCCGGTGCCCGCGGCGAAGGCGGCGATCGTGGCGGCCAGCGCCTGCTCGTCCGCCACGACGGGCGGGATCCCCTCCTTCGGTTCGAGGAGCGGGACCGGGGCTGCTTCTTCTGGGATGGCTGCTACGGCGTCGGTCACCCACCAAGGGTACGACGGTCCTCGGAACTGGGAGTGTTGTCGGACTGGGCGGACTGATGATCGCCCACTCGCCTCCGGGCCGCTCGGACCCGGTGCCGACGGCTCGGGGCGGGGATCGCCCACTGCGTCCGGGCCGCGCGCGTGCGCGGCGGCTCAGGAGGAACGTTCCTCCTGAGCCGCTGCGGCTCCGGCGAGTGGTACGGCCGGTTGGCTCAGTGAATGATGCCGGTGCGCAGCGCGACCGCGACCATCCCGGCGCGGTCGCCGGTGCCGAGCTTGCGGGCGATCCGGGCGAGGTGGCTCTTCACGGTGAGCGCCGACAGGCCCATCGCCACGCCGATCGCCTTGTTCGACTGGCCCTCGGCGACCAGCCGCAGTACCTCGACCTCGCGGCCGGACAGCTCGCGGTAGGCGGCCTGCTGCGGCCCCGGCGCACCGGGTGCTCCGGGCGCGCCCGGAGCACCGGCGGCCCCCGGCATGCCCGGCATCCCGGGGCGGCGCATCCGGCCGGCCAGTCCGGCGGCGCCCAGCGGCAGGCCCGGGCGGCCGGGCATCGCGACATTGGTGCGGGTGCCGGTGACCACGTAGCCCTTGACGCCGCCGGCCAGCGCGCTGCGGACCGCGCCGATGTCGTCGGCGGCCGACAGGGCCAGGCCGTTGGGCCAGCCCGCGGCGCGGGTCTCGGCGAGGATGGTCAGCCCGGAGCCGTCCGGTAGGTGCACGTCGGCGACGCAGATGTCGCGCGGGGTGGAGACCCGGGGACGGGCCTCGGCGATCGATGACACCTCGATCACGTCGCGGACGCCCAGCGCCCAGAGGTGACGGGTGACGGTGTTTCGGACGCGGGGATCGGCGATGACCACCATGGCGGTGGGCTTGGTCGGGCGGTAGGCGACCACGTTTGCGGGGTGCTCAAGAAGGACCGACACCAGGCCTCCTGCGGGGAGTGGCGGACGGAACCCCGAGGGGGCGGTCGGAGTGTTCCGCGTTCGGAAAGGGTCACAGTCTGCTTCGGCAGCTACCGTGCCCGGCTTTAGCGAAAGATCACGATCTAGTGAGTAACAATACGGACAAATCGCGCATATGACTGATGAGACATGCCCTGAAATCGCACAAAATCGATCACATTCGTCACGGATCGGTCGACTCTGACCAGTTTATTGACGCAGAGCAGGACGGAAGTCACACTCCGTCAGTCCTGGGGGTGGCATCGGGGCAGGAGGTGCCGTCCGGCCCGGACACCACTCGTCAGTGCGACCGCGGGCGTCGCCGCGCGGGCATCGGGACCACCCCACCGAGTGACGTGACCTCGTTCGGGCCCTGCGGGGCGGGGCTGGCCGGCGGCAGCCCGGCGCTGATGCAGAGCAGGTCCCCCCAGGCCGCCAGGTGCCGCTCGAACCGGCCGTCGGCCGGCGTCCAGGAGGCCCGGATCTCGATCTCGGTCGAGGACGGGCGGTCCGCCAGGCCGCCGAAGTACTGGGAGGCGCAGCGGGTCACCGTGCCGGACGGCTCCGCGTACCCGGCGCCGTGCGCCTGCAGCGCGTCCAGCAGCCAGGCCCAGCCGACCTCGGAGAGCATCGGGTCACCGGCCATCTCCGGCTCCAGCTCGGCCCGGGTCATGGTGACCACCCGGAACTCCCCGTTCCAGGCCTCCTGCCCGGCCGGGTCGTACAGCAGCACCAGCCGGCCGTCGGCCAGCTCCTCGCCGTCCACCTCCACGGCGGCGGTCACTGCGAACGAGTACGGGGCGAGCCGGCGCGGGGCCGGCGCGGGGGAGAGCTGGACCTCCGGGCGCAGCCGCGCCCCTTCGAGGGCCTCCACGGCGGCCCGGAACTCGCTCGGCGCGCCCTCCCGACCCGTTCCGCCACCTGTTCCGCCACCCTGTGCGGGGTGCCCGCCGACCGCTGCCATGACCCGAAGACTAGGTCGAAAACCCGGGTTATCGCCGCAACTTCCGTCCGAGCGGCGTGCCGGAACGGCAAACCCGGCCACATCTTGGAGGAACCGACGAGACCGCCCGGGGAGGCGGCGCTCAGGCGCATGCGAAGATTTGACCCGTGAGCGAGACTACGGCAGACCCGACGGCGGCCACCCTCGACGGCCGATCCACCCCCGCGCGCCGCGGCGCCGCGCACGACTCGGCGTTCCTGCGCGCCTGTCGGCATGAGCCGGTGCCGCACACCCCGGTGTGGTTCATGCGCCAGGCGGGCCGCTCGCTGCCCGAGTACCTGAAGGTCCGCGAGGGCATCCCCATGCTGGAGTCCTGCATGCGGCCCGAGCTGGTCAAGGAGATCACCCTGCAGCCGGTGCGCCGGCACAAGGTCGACGCGGCGATCTTCTTCAGCGACATCGTGGTGCCGCTCAAGGCCGTCGGCATCGACGTGGACATCAAGGCCGGCATCGGCCCGGTCATCGCCGATCCGATCCGCACCTTCGAGGACCTCCAGCGGCTGCGCCCGCTGGAGCCCGACGACGTCCCGTACATCACCGAGGCCGTCGGCCTGCTGGTGGACGAGCTCGGCGAGACCCCGCTGATCGGCTTCGCCGGCGCGCCGTACACGCTGGCCAGCTACCTGGTCGAGGGCGGGCCGTCCAAGAACCACGAGAACACCAAGGCCATGATGTACGGGCAGCCCGAGCTGTGGGCCGCCCTGGTGGACCGGCTCGCGGACATCACCTCCGCCTTCCTGAAGGTGCAGATCGAGGCGGGCGCCTCGGCGGTCCAGCTGTTCGACTCCTGGGTCGGCGCGCTCGCGCCCGACGACTACCGCCGCTCGGTCATGCCGGCCAGCTCCAAGGTCTTCGACGCCGTCGCCTCCTACGGGGTGCCGCGGATCCACTTCGGCGTCGGCACCGGCGAGCTGCTCGGGCTGATGGGCCAGGCCGGCGCGGACATCGTCGGCGTCGACTGGCGGGTGCCGCTGAACGTCGCCGCCGAGCGGGTCGGCCCCGGCAAGGGCCTGCAGGGCAACCTCGACCCGGCGGTGCTGTTCGCCCCCACCAAGGTCGTGGAGACCAAGGCCCGCGAGGTGCTGCACGCCGCCCAGGCGCTCGGCACCAGCGGCCACATCTTCAACCTCGGGCACGGCGTGATGCCGTCCATGGACCCGGACGCGCTCAGCCGTCTGGTCGCCTTCGTGCACGAGGCCAGCGCGCGCTGACGTCCACGCGCTGACGACCTGCGGTGGCGGGCCCCCGGGAGCCGGGGGCCCGCCGCCGCAGGTCGGGTCACTCCTCGTCGGTCGGAGCGGCCGTCTCGGTGCCCCCGGCCTCCCCGGCGTCCCCGGCGTCATCGCGGGAGCCGGGCGCGCGGGGGTGGGAGCGGGTCCGGCGCCAGTACCGGTAGAGCAGCGCCGCCGGGACGCCGAGCACCAGCAGGAACGGCGCCAGTGCGGCCAGCGCCACCGCCAGTGCCCGCGCGATCGTCAGCAGCACGTGCCAGCCGCCGCCGAGCGCGGAACCGACCGAATCGCCGAAGCTCTGCTCCTCCTCCTTCGGCGTCGCGGTCGGCGTGGGCGTCGCGGCGTCTCGGCGGACGTCCAGGGTCACGGTGGAGTACGAAGTCCGGGCGGCCAGCTCCTTCTGCTGTTTCTGCAGCGACTCCAGGTCCGCCTCGCGGCGGCTCAGCTCGCCCTCCAACGAGGTGATGTCGCTCAGCGTTTTGGCCTCCGCCATCAGCGCCCGCACCCGGTCCACGCTCGCCTGCTGGGTCTGCACCCGGCTCGCCACGTCCGCGACCTGCTGGGTCAGGTCGTCCGCCTGGCTCTTGCGTGACACCACCTCGCCCAGGGCGGCCAGCTGGTCCAGGGTCTGCTGGTAGGCGGCCGACGGGATCCTGAGCGTCAGCTGGCCGGACTCGTCCGTACCGCTCCCGCTGACCGACTCGCCGCCCACGTAGCCGCCCGAGGCGGTGGTCAAGTCCCGTGCCTTCGCCAGCACTTGCGAAACGTCCTTGGCGCGCAGGGTGAGCTGCGCGGTGTACGAGATCAGCCGGGCGTCGGCGACCGGAGTCACCCCGGACGCCGCCGGGGCGCCGGAGGCCCGGGCGTTCGCCGGAGCCGGCGCGGCCGCCCCGCCGGCCTGACCGGGCTGTTTCGCCGGTGCCACGGCCGAGTCGTTCTTCACCGGATCCCCCGAGCCGCCCGCGCTGCAGCCCCCGACCAGCAGCACCGCCGCGGCCACCGCCGCCGCCGGCGCTCCGCCGCTCGCCTGTCGTCCCATTGCCGGGCCCCTCCCCAAGTCCATTGGCAGTCCTCACCATTGGACGCGAGAGCCGGCAGCACGGACCAGCCCGTGAGATCGCGAGTCCGTCACAGCTCGGCGGCGGGACGGCCACGGGTACGGCCTATCCGGCGGTGACCTCGATCCCCGACCGCCGCAGCAGTGCCGCCGTCACCCCGTCCCCGGGCCGCAGCTCCCCGGAGAACGTCCCGTCGTACACCTGCCCGCACCCGCAGGACGGGCTGCGCGCCATCAGTACCGCCCGCCGCGCCCCCGCCTCCTGCGCCGCCGCCAGCGCCGCCCGGGCCCCGGCCAGGAACTCCGCAGTGCAGTCGGCCCCGGTCGCGTCCACCACCCGCGCCCGCCCGTCCAGCACGTCCGCCCCGTCCTATGCCCCAGCTGGGATCTTCCGGGGCAAGCTTGAACGCCGGGTGCCTTTCCCGATCGAGATCGACCTGGACGGGCTGGTGCCCACCAGCGGTCGTGCAGCGGATTGAGGGTTCCGGATAAAGACCTGCGAGACTGCGGAGCATGTCGGATGCACAGGTCGTCGTCATCGGTGGTGGGATCGCGGGGCTGGCTGCGGCTGCCTTCCTGAGCGGGGCGGCCGGGGGGCCGGCGCGGGCGCGGGTGACGGTTCTGGAGGCGTCCGGGCGGGTCGGCGGGAAGCTGTGGGGCGGGGAGGTCGGCGGGGTCCGGGTGGACCTCGGGGCCGAATCGGTGCTGGCCCGGCGGCCGGAGGCCGTGGAGCTGGCGCGGGCGGTCGGGCTCGGGGAGGAGCTGGAGCCGCCGACCACCGCGAAAGCGGCGATCTGGACCCGCGGCGAGCTGCGGCCGCTGCCGGGCGGGCAGGTGATGGGTGTCCCCGGTGACCTGGAGGCGCTGGCCGCTTCCGGGGTGCTCACCGCCGAGGGGCTGGAACGGGCCCGCAGCGAGCGGCCCACCGAGGTCGGGGCGGACGTCGCGATCGGCCGCTACGTCGCCGACCGGCTGGGCCGGGAGGTGGTGGACCGGCTGGTCGAGCCGTTGCTGGGCGGCGTCTACGCCGGGCGCGCCGACGAGATCTCGCTGCGCGCGGCCGTGCCGCAGCTGCTGCCGATCGCCCGGGGCGGCGGCTCGCTGGTCGAGGGGGTGCACCAGCTGGCCTCCCGGCCGCAGGTGGCCGGCACCCCGGTGTTCCAGGGCCTGCGCGGCGGCCTCGGTACCCTGCCGGAGGCGGTCGCCGCGGCCTGCGTCAGGGCGGGCGTGGACCTGCGGACCGACACCCCGGTGGAGGAGCTGCGCCGCACCCCCGAGGGCTGGCGGATGGTGGCCGGCGGCGAGGTGCTGACCGCGGACGCCGTGGTGCTGGCCGTCCCGGCGCCGGCCGCGGCCCGGCTGCTGCGCGCGGACGCCCCGGCGGCGGCCGTCGAGCTGGACACCGTCGAGTACGCGGGAATGGCGCTGGTGACCCTGGCGTTCCGACGTGGTGACCTGGCCGAGCCGCCCAGCGGCAGCGGCTTCCTGGTGCCGCCGGTGGACGGCCGCCGGATCAAGGCCTCGACCTTCTCCTCCAACAAGTGGGGCTGGCTGGAGCGTTCCGCCCCGGACGCGTTCCTGCTGCGTACCTCGCTGGGCCGCCACCGCGAGGACGAGGTGCTGGAGCTGCCGGACGAGGAGCTGGTGGCCCGCTCGCTGGCGGACCTGGAGGAGGCGGTCGGCCTGACCGCCCGGCCGTACGACACCTTCGTGTCGCGCTTCACGGCCGGACTGCCGCAGTACCCGGTGGGCCACCTGGACCGGGTGGCCCGGGTGCGGGCGGCCGCGGAGGCGGTGGGAGCGCTGGCGCTGTGCGGCGCCGCGTACGACGGGGTGGGGATTCCGGCCTGCATCGCGTCGGCGGCCGCCGCCGCGGCGGCCATCGACAAACTGTTGACCCCGGCGACCGGGGAAGGTTCCACGGAGAGGACAATGGGCGCATGACTGAGAGCGTTGAGCGGGAGCCGGAGCAGCAGCCCGAGAAGAAGAAGGCGCGCGACCTGAACCAGGTCATCCGCTACACGATGTGGTCGGTGTTCAAGCTCAAGGGCGCCCTGCCCGAGGACCGCACCGCCCTCGCCGCCGAGGTGGACGAGCTGTTCGCCCAGCTCGCCGCCAAGGACGTGACGGTGCGCGGCACCTACGACGTGTCCGGGCTGCGCGCGGACGCCGACATCCTGATCTGGTGGCACGCCGAGGACTCGGACGACCTGCAGGAGGCGTACAACCGCTTCCGCCGCACCGGCCTGGGCCGCCACCTGGAGCCGGTCTGGTCGAACATGGCCCTGCACCGCCCGGCCGAGTTCAACAAGTCGCACATCCCGGCGTTCCTCGCCGACGAGCGCGCGCGCGACTACGTCTGCGTGTACCCGTTCGTCCGCTCGTACGACTGGTACCTGCTGCCCGACGAGGACCGGCGCGCGATGCTCGCCGAGCACGGCATGCAGGCCCGCGGCTACCCGGACGTCCGGGCCAACACGGTGGCCTCCTTCGCGCTCGGCGACTACGAGTGGCTGCTCGCCTTCGAGGCGGACGAGCTGCACCGCATCGTCGATCTGATGCGCGAACTGCGCGCCTCCCGGGCCCGGATGCACGTCCGCGAGGAGGTGCCGTTCTTCACCGGCCGCCGCAAGCCGGTGAGCGAGCTGCTGAACGGTCTGGTCTGACCCCACCCGCGCCCGCCGCACGGAGGCCGGTTCCCCGCCGTTCGGGCAGGGGAGCCGGCCTCCGGTGGTTCCGGGCAGCTCAGCTGCGGTGGGGGCGGAGGGCTGCGCGCAGGCGGGCGTCGGGGAGGACGGCGGGGCCGTTCATGGCGACGGCGGTGAGCAGTTCGCGTTCCTCGTCGTCGGCGAGGCCGCGCTGACGGGCCGGGCGGACCTCGCGCAGCACCTGCTGGCCGATCGGGGACGCCCAGCGGGTGTAGGGGTAGACGTCGACCCGGGCCATCAGCAGGGTGCCGGCGGTGAGCACCAGCGGCAGCGAGAACCAGGCGAGCGGGGCGACGGCGTCACCGCCGGTGAAACCGCTGAGGGAGATCGAGGCGGCGAGGAGGACCACGGTCAGCAGCATCGCGTGCCGGACGTGGCGGACCACCACGACGGTGTTGCGCTGGACCAGGGCCGGAGTGGCCAGGCCGGCCAGCGCCAGCCGGGCGCCGATCTCCAGCACCGTGGGGTGCTCGGCCATCGCCCGGCGCAGTTCGTCCGTTCGGCACTGGCCGTCGGGGCCGACGGTGGCGATGACGGCGCGTTCCAGGCGACTGCGGCCCTTGGGGTCGACCACGGTGGTCCAGCCGGTGTGCGCGAGGTGCAGCCGGCCGCGGCCGGCCATCAGGACGAGGGCGAGCTCGACCACCCGGTCAGGGCCGCCGGCCAGGTACGCCGTCTCGTAGAGCCCGATGCCGACGGCCTCCGGCGGGCGCAGCCGGTCCTGGTCGGCGAGGGCGTCGGCGGTGGCGGTCATCCGCACCATTCGGAGGCAGGACAGCACCGCCGTGACACAGGCCGGTATCAGGAACAGCAACCACATGGGCTTGTTGTATGCCTGGGGCCGTGGCGCGGGGAACGCCTTACCGGACCGCGATACCGAACTGTGACGTCGGCCGTGCCGCCCTCCGGCGGTCACGAGCCGCCGCAACCGCCGCCGCAGCTGGACCCGCAACTGGACCCGCAGCTGGAGTGCGACGAGCCGCAGCTGGAGTGCGAGGAACCGCACGAGGAGTGGTGGTGGGTGGAGCCGGAGTCGGTGACGCTGCAGGAGTAGCCGCTCGACGAGCACGACGAGGACGAGGACGACGAGGACGACCAGGACGACGAGGAAGAGGACGAGGAGGAAGAGGAGAAGAAGGACGAGGACGCCTGGGCCTGCCGCATCGCCTCGTCCTGGGCCGCCGCGGCCGTCATCGCCTGTTCCAGCTCCTGGTTCTCCAGTCCGGCGACGGCCAGCCCGCCGAGCGCGAGCGCGCCCAGCACCGCGCCGCCCGCCAGCCGGGGCGAGACGCCCGAGCTGGGCGTCCACGGGGTGCTGCCCTGCATCAGGCTGAGCTGGCGTTGCCCGGCCGGGGTGATCCGGCCCTTGGCCGGGGTGCTGGTGGCCAGGCCGAGGGCGCCGAGGAGCAGCAGGAAGCCCGGGATCAGGAGGTTGGGGCGCTCGTGGAGGGCGTCGTTGTCGTCGAGCAGCAGGGCGAGCCCGGCGAAGAGCACGACGTCGAGCATCGCGAGCCAGAGCAACCGGCGGGCGGTGCGGGCCCGTTGCATCCGCTCGGGGCGGCGCAGAAGGCCGCGGTCGGCGAGCCGGTCGCCGATCTCCTGGACGGCGGCGGAGCGCATCACCATGCGGCGCAGCGCGCCGAGTTCCCGGCTGCCGGTCGCGCCGACGGCGTCGTGGACGGCCTGGTCGACGGCGTCGTACGGCTTGGCACCGGTGAGGGTGACCAGGTTGGAGCGGCTGATCACGACCTGCTCGGAAAGGTGCATCCGGACCAGCGCGGTGTCGAAGACCCGGCCGGGGCCGCCGGCCAGGAAGGCGGTGTCCAGCAGCGGCAGTCCGCGGCCGGGAAGGCCCTGCGGGCGCGCGACGTGCCGGACCCGCTGGTGGGTGCCGGCCGCGTACAGCACGGCCGCGACCAGCAGGACGGTCGGGACGACGAAGTAGCTGTTGTGCCACATGGGCGGTTCCCCCGAGGTGTGGATTGGATCAGCGGCCGCGCAGGGCCCGGCGCATGCGGGCGAGCGGGCCGGGTGGCTGCTCGGCTCCCTCGCCCGACTGCCGGAGCCACTGCTCCAGCGCCCGGCGGTGGCCGACGGCGGCCGGGCCGCCGTCGGTGAGCACCCACGCGGCGAAGGCCCGGGCGTCGGCGCGGTAGCCGCCGGTCTGCGGGTGGGTGCGGGCGTAGCCGAGGAAGAGCGGCCCGTACTGCGCCCCGAGCAGGCGGGGCAGGTCGGGCGCGACCTTCGCGGTGGTGTCTCGCCGCTTGGCGGCGAGGCCGGTGGACTGGGCGCGGACCTGGCCCGGGTCGAAGCCGGGCGGGACGGGCTCGCCGGCCACCAGGGCGGCCAGCAGTTCCTCCTGCCGTCGGGCCAGGCGCTCCCGGGCGATGCCGGTCGAGCGCTCGGCGTCGGGGCGCTCGGCGCGGGTCAGGTCGTTCATCGCGGGGTGCTCCCCTCCAGCACCCGGCGGATGGCGTCCAGTTCACCGGCCAGTTCGGATGGCGGCGGGAAGGCGGCGTCCCGTTCCAGCAGGACGCCGGGCGGTGTGACCCGCGCGCAGAGTTCGGCCAGGACCTCCAGCACCGGTTCGGTGACGGGGTGGGCGTGGGTGTCGTGCCACACGCCGTCGACCAGGGTGCCGCCGGCGACGTGCACGTAGGCGAGCGCCTCCAGCGGCAGGCGGTCGAGTTCGGCGGCCGGGTCGGTGCCGAGGTTGACCCGGTTGGTGTGCAGGTTGGCGACGTCGATCAGCAGTCGGACGCCGGTCCGCGCGACCAGTTCGGCGAGGAACTCGCCCTCGGTGAACTCGTCATCGGGCCAGGCGAGTTGGGCAGCGATGTTTTCCAGGGCGAGTGGTACGGGCAGCTGGTCCTGGGCGATCCGGACGTTCTCGGCGATCACCCGCAGCGAGTCCCGGGTGCGGGGGACGGGCAGCAGGTGCCCGGCCTCCAGACCGCCGGCCCGGACGAAGGCCAGGTGCTCGGTGACCAGCGGGGAGTCGAGCGCGAGTGCCGTCGCGGCGAGCCTGTCGAGCCGCTCGGGGTCGGGCAGTCCGGCGCCGCCGAGGCCGAGGCCGACGCCGTGCGGGACGACGGTGACGCCGCGCCGGCGCAGCACGGTGAGCGAGGTGGGCAGGTGGTCGGCGCAGATGTTCTCGGCGACCACCTCGACCCAGTCCAGGCCGGGTTGGCGTTCGACCACGGTGTCGATCTCGCTGCGCCAGCCGAGACCGACGCCGAGCGTGGTTCCGGTCCCGGCCCGGGGCCGGGTCGCGGAGGCAGGGGAAGTCATCGGTTTCGCCCCCTTCGGAGGGCCGGGTGGGAGGGCCGTCGGGCGGTGCGGGCGTCGTCGCCAGGACCGCGCGGCCGTGTTGCTGAGGATGTCCCCGGGCGGGCTGGCTGCCAAGCCTCACCCGGCCTTCTCAGAGCATTATTTGAGCTTGCCTTCCCGGTCACCGGTGACTCCGGTCCCCGGCCGGGAACCGTCTTCGCAGATGAGGTGCCGGGTGGGTGCCGGGTGGCGGCGGAGAAAATGGAAGGCGGTCGGCGAGCGGCGACGGATAGCGTGGGAATTCATGACTACCACCGCGCTGACGATCCGTGACTTCCGCCCCGAGGACGCCGAGGCGGTGGCGGCCGCCCACCGGGCCGGGCGCGAGCACCTGGTGATGACCGCCGAGGCCCTGCTCTGGCTGAACGCCCGGCAGGACTCCGACCAGCACTTCCGCACCTTCGTCGCCGAACTGGACGGCCGGGTGGTCGGCGGGGTGCGCTGCGGCCTGGTCCTCGGGACGTCGACCACCGGCGTCGGTTACGCCAACGGCAGCGTGCTGCCCAGGTTCCGGCGGCGCGGCGCGGCCACCGCTCTGCTGGCCGCGGCCGAACGGCACCTGTCCGGCCATGGGGTGACGGAGATGCACACCTGGCTGGACGACGAGCCCGCCTCCCTGGCCTTCGCCGCAGCCCGGGGCTACCGACTCGGGCGCACCGCGCAGTTCGGCGCGCGGGACCTGACGTTGCCGTTGCCGCAGGCGCCGGTACGGCCGGCCGGTGTCGAGCTGCGCCCGGGCACCGACTGGGCGGACGATCCGCGCCCGTTGTTCCTGGTGGAGGCGGACGCGATCCGGGACGAGCCCGGCGAGGTGGCGATGGACGCCCTGGAGTACGAGGAGTGGCTCAGTGCCGACTGGGCCCGGCCGGACCTGGACCTGGGGCTGCTCACGGTGGCCGTGGTGGACGGAGTGCCGGCCGCGTTCACCATGGTGCAGACCGACGGGGTGGACCGCTACTGGTCCGCGTTCACCGCCTGCCGCCGGGAGTTCCGCGGCCGCGGGCTGGCCAGGCCAGCCAAGCTGGAGTCGCTGCGGCTCGCCGCGGCCGCCGGTTACCGGCGCGCGTACACCAGCAACGACACCACCAACGCACCGATGCTGGCGGTCAACTCCTGGCTCGGGTACGAGTGCTGCGCGGGGGAGCGCAAGGGGATCAAGCGCCTGGTGTGACCTTCGGTGCGAAGACCGCTACGCTCCGAATCGCCGGATGGGGGTATTTTCGGCCACGGGCGGGGACTTAACCAGGGCGCACAGTTCGTGGTCGAGTCTTCCCCCGGGGGGATCATATGGAGATCCTGCTCCAGGTGCTGATCGCATCCGTTCCGGCCGTGATGGGTTTTCTCGCGGCCCGTTCCCTCGCCCGTACCAGACTCCTCCTGCGCTACGGCTTCCTGCGGGCGTTGCTGGCGCCGTACGGCCGGGTGCAGATCGTCATTCCGAGCCTGGAGGTGGCGGAGTTCGCCTTCACCGCGGACGGCTGCCAGCTGACCAGCCGTGGGCCGAAGAACGTGCTGTTCGTGCCGATGGCCGAGGCCAGGGCGATAGCGGAGCTGACCGACCTGCTGCGGAAGATCAACCGGAAGGCGACGATCGAGCTGGTGGTGGCGGGGGCGCAGGATCCGCGGATGCCGACCTTCTCGATCGGCGGGCCGAGCGTCAACTCGTACTCCGGCGGGGTGCTGGAGGCGGTGTTCCCGGACTTCACCATCGAGTACCCGGACGAGGCCCGCGCCCGCTGGGGTGGGATGACCTTCGAGTCGCTGTACGGCCCGGCGGGGGAGCTGATCCGCGACCACGGGTTCATCTTCGTCACCCACACGCCCCGGCACGCGCCCTGCGTGGTGCTCTGCGGGGTGTTCGCCTTCGGTTCCGCGATGGCGGTGGAGGCGCTGACCTCGGCGAACCGGAACTCTTCGCTGGCGGCGCTGTTCCGCTCGGGAGAGAAAGGATTCGTCGCGGTGGAGGGGCGGGTGATCGGACTGGACACCGTGGACGTCACGGTCGAGGTCTGCCGGGTCCTTCCCGCGCCGCGGTCCGACGTCCCGCCCGGGTTCCGTGGCGAAGTGCCCATCAGCCGTCCCGAGAGGTGAGACGATTGGTCTCGACCACATAGTACGAATCGGGACAGGGCGGGAGAGACCGGGGCGCGAACTCCGGCAGTCCGCAGTGGTTTTGCCCCATCCCTGACACAACATGGGCATAATCGCGCGCATGACGATCAACCGTGCGAACGTGAGCGCGATTGCCGAGGACCTGTACGTGTGGCTCCCCCCGAAGCGGGGCTGGGGCCTGGCCAACTGCGGCCTGCTGGCCTCCGAGACCACCGCGCTCTGGATCGACACCCCGTACGACCCCTCGCTGGCCGGGGAGTTCCTCGCCGCCAGCCGGCGCCTGCTGCCCACCGGGGTCGACATCGACCGGGTGGTCGTCACCCACGCCAACGGCGACCATCTGTGGGGCGCCGGGGTGCTCCCGGACGCCGAGGTGATCGCCACCCGCGAGGCGCTGGAGCACATCCACTGGGAGCCCACCCCCCAGCAGCAGCACGCGCTGCTCGCCAACAGCGACCCGGACTCCCCTCTCGGCGGCTACCTCCGCGAGCACTTCGGCCGCTTCGACTGGTCCACCACCGAGCCGGTGCACCCCGACACGGTCTTCACCGGCGAGCTGGAGCTGAAGGTCGGCCGCTACCCGGTCCAGATCACCAGCCTGCCCGCCGCCCACACCGGCGGGGACCTCATGGTCCACCTCCCGCACCAGCGCGCCGTGTTCACCGGCGACGTGATCTTCTCCTCCACCCCCGAGCAGCCCGGCGACCACCCCTCGCACTGGGCCGGTCCGCTGGAGAACATCATCGGCGCCTGCGAACAGGCCCTGGCCACCGGCGCGGAGATCTTCGTCCCCGGCCACGGCCCGGTGCTCGACCGCGACGGAGTCCGGGAGCACATCGGCTACCTCGCGTACGTCCGCGAGCGCGCCCACGCCCTGCACGCCGCCGGGATACCCGCGCTGGACGCCGCCCGGCGGGTGATCGCCGAACAGCGCCACCCCGAACTCGGGCTGCCCGAGCGGCTGGTGCTCACCGTCGCGGCCGAGTACCGGCACCTGGACGGCTCCGAGCTGCCCGGCGTCCTGGACGCCATGGGCCAGGTCGCCCTGGTGGCCCGCGAACTGGCCGAGGACGCCACCCGCATCCCGCACCCGCGCTCCGGCCGGAACTGACACCCGCGCTCCGGCCGGCACCGCGGCGGCGGCAACCGACCCCGGTGCTCCGCCCGGACCGCCGACAGCAACCGAACGCCGGGCCACGGCCCGGGTCAACCAGCGAGGACACCCGAGGACTCCGATGACGCAGATCGCGCTGATCGCCCTGGCGCTGGTCGCCGCCGCGGCCACGGTCGTGTTCGCCCGCGGCAGGGCCAGGGCCGTCACCCGGGCGGCGGCCGCCGAGGCCGCCCTCGGCCACGGCGAGCAGCAGATCCGCGCCGCGGAGGCCCGACTCGCCCGGGCCGAGGAGGAGTCGGCCGAGGCCCGGGAGGCCGCCCGGCAGTCCGTCGAGCAGGCCCGGCGGGCCGAGGAGCGCACCCGGGAGGCCCGCCGGGCCACCGGGGACGCCGAGCAGCGGGGCGAGGCCGCGCGCGCCCTGGCCGCGGAGGCGACCGCCCGCGAGGCGGAGGCGAACGCCCGCGCGGCGGAGGCCGAGGCCCGGCTCGCCGCCGCCGAGCTGCGCACCACCGCGCTGCTCGCGGAGATCGGCCACCTCGCCCAGGAGCGGGTCGCCGCCACCGCCGTCCGGCTGACCCACGCCAACGCCCCCCTGGTCGGCCCGCTGGACGTGCAGGCCGTCGGCCCCGAGGCCGTCCGGGCGCTGCAGTCCGTCCTGGACGCCGCCACCGCCGCACTCGCCGACGAGCGCGAGCGGGTCGACGCCGCCGCCCGGGCCGCGATGCGCGGCGCCACCTCCCGGATCCAGACTCTGCTGTACCAGATCCAGAGCCTGATCCAGCAGCTCCAGCACGACAACGACGACCCCCGGCTGCTGGAGGTCGACTTCCGTAACGAGGTCGCGCTGCGCCGGATCCAGACCGTCGCCGTGCTCTGCGAGGCCTGGCCGGGCCTGGCCCGGACCGACTCCCCGCTCGCCGAGGTGGTCGTCGGGGCGCTCTCCCGGGTGCCGGGCTACCAGCGGATCAAGGTCGCCAACCACCTTCGAGAGCAGCGGCTGGCCGTGGTCGCCCGGGCCGCCGAGCCGATCGCCATCACCATCGCCGAACTGCTCGCCAACGCCACCTCGTACTCCCACCCGGAGACGGACGTCCCGGTCACCGTCCAGCAGGGTGGCCGCGGCGCGCTGGTGATCATCGACGACAGCGGCATCGGCATGGACGAGGACCAGCTGCGCCGGGCCCGCCGACTGCTGGCCGGCCCGCCGGACGTGCTGCTCACCGAGCTCGGCAACCCGCCCAAGACCGGCTTCGCGGTGGTCGGCAAGCTGGCCCGTCAGTACGGCTTCGCCTGCCACATCGAGCCCTCGCCGTACGGCGGCATGCGGACCATCCTGCGCATCCCGGCCGCGCTGGTGACGGTGGTGGACGACGAGCAGCCGCTGTCGGTGCTCACCCCGCTGCCGCTGCGGGCCGGCAGCGGACCGGCGCAGGCGCCCGCCGTCGCGGCCGTCCCGCCGATGCGCGACGCCGACGAGCAGCAGGACGGGCCGGTGCTCGCCGACCGCCACAACCAGCCCGGCCCGCACCCGGCGCCGACCATCCACGTGGTGCCCGACCCGGACGCGGGCGCCGGCCAGGGCGCTGACCGGGGCGCCGTCCAGGGCACCGGCCAGAGCGGGGACGGCAGCGGCCTGCCCAGCCGGCGCCGCCGCCGTCCGCTCACGGCCGAGGAGCCGGGCGCGGGTGCGAGTGCGGGCAAGGAGGCGGGACCGGGGATCGCCCCGGGGGAGCGGCCCGCGCCGTACGTCCGCAGCCCCGAGCAGGCCGCCGCCCACTGGCAGGCGCTGCAACGGGGCACCGACTCCGGCCGGGCCGCCGCGGCGCGGTCCGTCGGCGCGCCGCCCACCGGCGGCAGCGCTGTGAGCCCCGCCGCCGGGACGGCCCTGACAACCAGTGACAGCCGTACGACCAGTGGGACCGGTGCGCCGAGCGACCCCGACCGGAGCACCGGCACCGGCCGGTCCACCGGCACCGGCGAGAGCGTCAGTACGGCCGACACCACCGCCGGCCGCGAATCCGGTGACCACACCACCGGACCGACCTTAGAAGGAGCCGAGCAGTGAGCAGCTCGCCCAGCCCGACCGCCACCGACGAGATCTCCTGGGTGCTGAACCCGCTGCTGGAGCTGCCGGGGGTGCTGCACGCGGTGGTCGCCACCGGTGACGGCCTCGTCGAGGGCGCCTCCGACGGCCTCGGCCGGGCCTCCGCCGAGCGGGTCGCCGCGATGACGGCCACCGTGCACGCCGCGGCCCGCGCCTTCACCGCCGCGTTCACCGACACCGAACGGCCGCGGCTGGCCCAGACCGTGGTGGAGTCCGACCTCGGCTACGCCATCGTCGTTCCCGCCGGGGAGAACACCTCGCTCGCCGTGTTCACCGCGCCGGACGCCCAACTGGGCAATGTGGCCTACCAGATGCAGCTCCAGGTCGCCGCGCTGGGCCGCGCGCTCGCCAGCCCCTCCCGGCAGCAGGTCGCCGGGGCAACGGGCGCGGGAGCGTCGGGCGCCGGGGCAACGGGCGCCGGGGCAACGGGCGCCGGGGCAACGGGTGTCGGTTCGGCGGGCACCACCCCCGGGTCATGACCGCCGTCCCCCGCAGGCGGATGGTGCCCGCCTACCTCGCCACCGGCGGCCGCAGCCGCCCCGGCACCGAAGGCTTCGAGCGGCTGACCGTCCTGTTCGCGGACCGGGCCGACCGCGCCGAACCGCCGGCGGAACTCGAACCCGAACACCGTCGGCTCTGGGAACTGCTGCGCCCCGGCGCACTGACCGTGGTGGAGGCCGCCGCGCACCTGCGCCTGCCGGTCAGCGCCACCGTCTTCCTCGCGGCCGACCTGGTCGAGGCGGGCTGCCTGCACGCCCGCGCGCCGATCCCGCGCGCCCAGCAGACCGACCGCTCCATCGTCGAGAGGCTCCTCGTTGGACTCCGTGCCCTCCGGTAGCCCGGATGACCGGCCGCATGACCGCCCGAACGACCGGCCGGATGGCCGGCCGAGCCGGGTGGGCTACCTGCCCGACCGGGACCAGACGCTGATGAAACTGCTGGTCGCCGGCCCGTTCGGGGTCGGCAAGACCACCCTCATCCGCACCCTCTCCGAGATCGCCACCCTGCACACCGAGGAGGCGATGACCGAGACCGGACGGCCGGTGGACGACCTGGCCGGACTGCCCGAGAAGTCCACCACCACCGTCGCGGTGGACTTCGGCCGGCTCACCCTGCCCGGCAACACGGTGCTCTACATGTTCGGCACCCCCGGCCAGCGCCGCTTCTTCCCGCTCTGGCAGGACATCGCCCGCGGCGCCCTGGGCGCCCTGGTGCTCGCCGACACCCGCCGGCTGGCCGACTCCTTCGAGATCATGGACATGATCGAGGAGCAGGGCCTGCCGTACGCCGTCGCCGTCAACCGCTTCCCGGGCTCCCCGGACCACCCGCCCGAGGTGCTGCGCGCCCACCTGGACCTGCACGCCGCGACCCCGCTGCTGCTGTGCGACGCGCGCGAGCGCGGGAGCAGCCTCGACGCGCTGATCGCCCTGGCCGAGCACGTCCTCGACACCCTGCCCGCCGCCGCCACCGACCCCCGGGAGCGCCCGTGACCGTCGAGACCCGACCGACTCCGATCTACGGCCCGGTCTTCGCCGCCGACCCGCAGCTGGTGTACGAGCGGCTGCGCCGCCACGGCGCGGTCGCCCCGGTCGAGATCGCCCCCGGCGTCGAGGCCCTGCTGGTCACCGACTACCAGGCCGCCCTGGACCTGCTGCGCGACACCGACACCTTCTCCAAGGACTCCCGCGCCTGGCAGGCGACCGTCCCGCCGGACTCCCCGCTGCTGCCGGTGCTCGGCTACCGCCCCACCGCCCTGTTCAGCGACGGTGCCACGCACGCCCGCTACCGTGCGGTGATCACCGACGGTCTCGCCCTGTTCGAACCGCACCGGCTGCAGCGCCAGGTCGCCGAGGCCGCCCACCAGCTGATCGACCGCTTCGCCGGGGTCGGCCACGCCGACCTGATCGCCGAGTACGCCCGCCAGCTGCCCGCCTTCGTGCTCACCACCTGGTTCGGCGTGCCCGAGGAGCAGCACGCCGACGTGGTGGCCGCGATCACCGGGCTGATCGAGTCCACCGCCCGGGCCGGCGCCGCGTACGGCAAGCTCGTCGCGGTGGTCACCGCGATGGTGGCCGAGCGCCGCGAGCGCCCCCGGCACGACCTCGCCTCCTGGTTCGTCACCCACCCGGTCGGGCTGGACGACGACGAGGTGATCCGGCAGATCACCCTGACCCTGATCGCCGGGCACGAGCCGACCACCAACCTGATCGGCAACGCCCTGCTGCGCCTGCTCACCGACGCCCGCTACGCCGGCTCGCTGTTCGGCGGCGCGATGACCGCCCACCAGGCGATCGACGAGGTGCTCTGGCACGAGCCGCCGATGGCCAACCTCTCGGCCCACTACCCGCGTTACGACATCACCTTCCACGGGCGCGAGATCAAGGCCGGCTCCCTGGTGCTGGTCTCGTACGCGGCCGCCAACTCCCAGGCCGCGCCGCCCACCGAGGGCGGCGAGCTGCGCAGCGGTGAGAGCGCCCACCTGGCCTGGGCGGCCGGCCCGCACGCCTGCCCCGCCCGGGACCCGGCCCTGCTGATCGCGATCACCGCCATCGAACAGCTCACCAGCCGCCTCAGCGACCTCGAACTCGCCACCCCGGCAGGGGAGTTGCTCTGGCGGCCGGGCCCGTTCCACCGCGCCCTGGTCCACCTCCCGGTCCGCTTCGCGCCGCTGGCCGGATAGCCGGAAGGTCCGGACGACGACCGCCGCCCGGACCTCCGCCGTCCGTCCTACTCGGCCGGCTTCAGCGTCAGCGAGATGCTGTTGATGCAGTAGCGCTGGTCGGTCGGAGTGCCGTAGCCCTCGCCCTCGAAGACATGGCCCAGGTGCCCGCCGCAGCGGGCGCAGCGCACCTCGACCCGGCGCATGCCGAGCGAGGTGTCCTCGATGTACTCGACCCGGTCCTCGGCCAGCGGCGCGTAGTAGGACGGCCAGCCGCAGTGGCTGTCGAACTTGGTCTCGGAGCTGAACAGCTCCGCCCCGCAGGCGCGGCAGCTGTAGACGCCGACCGTCTTGGTGTCGGTGTACTCACCGACGAACGGGCGCTCGGTGCCCGCCTCGCGGAGCACGTGGTACTCCTCGGGGCTGAGCTGGGCGCGCCACTCGGCCTCGGTCTTCTGGATCTCGTAGCTCATCACGACTCCCGCTCGGCGTAACGTCAGACCTTGGAAGCAACGTTCGCGAGGTGCCCCAGAATTTCGGGCCCCAGGTTGGTGACGTCGCCCGCGCCCATGGTGAGCAGCAGGTCGCCCGGGTGGGCCAGGCCGGCCAGCAGGGCGGGGGCGGCGGCGAAGTCGTGCTCGGCGGTGACGTCGGCGCCGGCCCGGCGGGCGGCGTCGATGATCAGCTCGCTGGTCACGCCCGGGATCGGGTCCTCGCGGGCCGGGTAGATGTCCAGCACCACGGAGGCGTCGGCCAGTGCCAGGGCCTGGCCCATCTCCTCGGCGAGCTGCTGGGTGCGGCTGAACAGGTGCGGCTGGAAGACCACCAGGACGCGGCCCTCGCCCTCCAGGCCCTCGCGGATGGCCTCCAGGTCGGCGGTCATCTCGGTCGGGTGGTGGGCGTAGGAGTCGATCACCTGGACGCCGGCCGCCTCGCCCTTGAGCTGGAGGCGGCGGCGCACGCCGGTGTAGGCGCCGAGCGCCTTGGCCAGGTCGGTGGCCGGGACGCCGAGCGCGACGCCGGCGGCCAGCGCGGCCACGGCGTTGTGGGCGTAGTGCCGGCCGGGCACCGAGACGGTGAAGGTCAGCTCGGCGCCGTCCAGCAGCACGGTGACCTCGCTGGTCATGCCGCGGGCGACGACCGAGAGGACGCGCAGGTCGGCGTCCTCGGCGGCGCCGACGGTCACCACGTTGAGGCCCTCGCGGGCGGCCACCCGGGAGGTGAGCTCGCGGGCGCCGTCGTGGTCGGCGGAGACGACCAGGGTGCCGCCGGGGGTGATCCGGCCGACGAAGGTCTCGAAGGACTCGTAGATCTCGTCGATCGAGGCGTAGTTGGCGTGGTGGTCCAGCTCCACGTTGAGCACGATCGCCACCTCGGGCGCGTACTTGTGGAAGCTGCGGTCGCTCTCGTCGGCCTCGGCGACGAAGATCTCGCCGGTGCCGTGCTGGGCGTTGGAGCCGGGGGCGTCGAGGTCGCCGCCGATCGCGTAGGACGGGTCGAGGCCCAGCTCGCCGAGGGCGACGGCGAGCATGCTGGTGGTGGTGGTCTTGCCGTGGGTGCCGGCCACCGCGAGGGCCCGGCGGCCGCCCATCAGCGCGGCCAGCGCGTCGGAGCGGTGCACCACCGGGATGCCGCGCTCGCGGGCGGCGACCAGTTCCGGGTTGTCGGCGCGGATCGCGCTGGAGACCACGATGCTGCTGGCGCCGTCCGGCACGTGCTCGGCGGCGTGGCCGACGTGCACGGTCGCGCCGAGGGCGCGCAGCGCGAGGACGGTCTCGGACTCCTTGGAGTCGCTGCCGGAGACGTCGGCACCGCGCACTGCGAGGATCTTCGCCAGGCCGGACATCCCGGCGCCGCCGATGCCGATGAAGTGCGGGGCGTGCAGGTCGTGCGCGGCGTCGTTCAAGGCGTGGCTCCGTACGGGCGGGGGCTGGGTGGGCACAGGTGGGTCCTCGCGGAGTGCGAATCGTCCTCACGGGCGGACCGCAAGGACGATTCTGCACCACCGGCGCGTGGAGCTAGGAGTCGCTGGCGAACAGCCTCAGCACCGGCACCCCCACCTTGTGCCGGGCCTGGGAGGCCCAGTCGCGGTGGAAGAACTCCTCCACGAAGTGCGGTGAGGTGAGCACCACCACCTCGTCCGCCCGGTGTTCCTCGACCGCCACGCGCAGCCGTTCCAGCGGCCTGTCCTCGACCAGTTCGCCGATCGCCTCGGCCCCGGCCGTGCGCAGGTGGCGCAGGCTGTGCTCGAGCGATTCGCTGGCCACGGTCGGGCCGCTCTCGGACTCGTCGTGCTCGCGCACCACCTTGTCGAGGTGGCCGAGGGCGACGTCGTCGAGCGCCCGCAGCAGTTCGTCCTGCTTGCCGCGCGGCTGCATCAGGACGACGAAGGACACCTTCTCGTCGCTGTGGAGCGTCGTGACGAGCTCCACGTCCGCGTCCGAGAGAGCCTTTTCGATCATCAGTACCGTCTTGAACACGTGAGTCCCTTCCAGTGGCCGGCCCCCGGGCCCCGGCATCGCATAACGGGATCACGATCGGGGGGTCACGGGGTCTCCGAACCCGGGTGACGCAGGTAGCGGGTGAAGAGGAATCCTTTCTGCTCGATCAATGAGACCAGCCGCATCCGTTGCACGTCAGGCATTTCCGCATCGTGGAGGATGCGCGGCGCGTCGCCCCCCGTGACCAGCGGGGCCAGCGACAGGCACAGCTCGTCCAGCAGGTCCACCGCCGCCAGCTGCCCCAGCAGCCGCGGCCCGCCCTCGGTCAGCAGGCGCGTCCAGCCCCGCTCCACCAGGGCCGCCACCCCCGCCCGCAGGTCCACCGAGCCGCGCCCGGCGAGCACCACGTCGGCCACCTCGGCGACCTCCCGGCGGCGCTCCTCGGGGGCGTCCTCCACCGTGATCACCACCGTCCTGACCAGCGGCTCCGTGAACAGCGGCGCGCCCAGGTCGAAATCCAGCGAGCGGCTCACGATCGCGATCGCCGGCGCCGGGGACTGCCCCGCCGCCGCCCGCGCGGCCGCGAACTCCCGACGGGCCCGGGCCGGCCGGTAGCCCTCCGCCCGGACCGTCTCCGCGCCCACCAGCACCACGTCCGACAGCGCGCGCAGCACGCCGAAGATCCGCTTGTCCGCGTCACTGGACAGGCCCTCCGACAGGCCGTCGAGCCGCGCCCCGCCGTCCAGCCCGGACACCATGTTGGCGCGCAGCCACGGGCGCCCCCGATTCACCTGGTCGGGGTACGCGTAGACGGCGGCGAGCGATTCCAGATCGGACGGATCGGCGACCGGAGCGCCCAGCGGGCTGATCAACTGTTGCATGTCCTCAGTGTTCCACCGGAGCCCCTCCTGGGGCGGCCCGCAGGAGGTCCGGGGGCGTTCCGGAGGCGTTCCGGAGGCGTTCCGGGGGCGTTTCGGGGGCGGCAGGGACCAGGCGTACCCTCTACTACCGTGCCCGCAGCCTCCCGCCCCGCCACCGCGACCGACCCGACAGCCGCCGCGAGCCCGGCCGGCAACCCGATCGCGCTCACCGACCGCCGCCCCGTCGTGCCCGCCGAGCGGCTGGTCGCCGAGATGGTCCCGCCGCCCCGGTTCGCCGACGTGAGCTTCGGGACGTACATCCCGGACCGGACCCAGCCCAGCCAGTACGAGGCGGTCCAGGTCCTGGAGCAGTTCGCCGGCACCCTCGGGCGAGGAAACGGTTCTGCGCCCAAGCGCAGCTGGTTCCGCCGCTCCGCCCCCGCGCCCACCGGTCCGGCCGGGGTCTACCTCGACGGCGGCTACGGCGTCGGCAAGACCCACCTGCTCGCCTCGCTCTGGCACGCCGCCCCCGGCCCCAAGGCCTTCGGCACCTTCGTCGAGCTGACCAACCTGGTCGGCGCGCTCGGCTTCCAGCAGGCCGTCCGGACCCTCTCCGGGCACACCCTGCTGTGCATCGACGAGTTCGAGCTCGACGACCCGGGCGACACCGTGCTGGTCTCCACCCTGCTGGGCCGGCTGGTCGAGAACGGCGTCAAGCTGTGCGCCACCTCGAACACCCTGCCGGAGAAGCTCGGCGAGGGCCGCTTCGCCGCCGCCGACTTCCTGCGCGAGATCCAGGGCCTGTCCGCGCACTTCCGCCCGATGCGGATCGACGGCCAGGACTACCGCCACCGCGGCCTGCCCGACGCCCCGCCGCCGTACGCCGACGACACCGTCGCGGCCGTCGCCGCCCGCACCCCCGGCGCCTCTCTGGACGACTTCGACGCCCTGCTCGCCCACCTCTCCGCCGTCCACCCCAGCCGCTACGGCGCGCTGCTGGACGACGTCACCGCCGTCTGCCTGCGCGGCGTGCGCCAGGTCGACGACCAGTCCACCGCGCTGCGCCTGGTCGTCCTCGCCGACCGGATGTACGACCGCGAGCTGCCCATCACCGCCTCCGGCCTGCCCTTCGACCAGGTCTTCCCCGAGGACATGCTGCGCGGCGGCTACCGCAAGAAGTACCTGCGCGCGATATCCCGCCTGGTCGCCCTCGCCCGCGACAGCGCGAAGGGCTGATCCGTGACCTCCCTCCTTGTTCGGCCGTTGGACCAACGGCCGAACAAGGAGGTCGGACGACCGGAGACGGCTACCACACCCGTTGGGTCGGGCTCGACGAGGAGACCGCCGAGAGCATTGAGGAGAGCGGGGTCGACCCGACCCTGCCGCTGATCGAGCTGCTCGCCGCCGCCTTCGACGCCGCCGTGCGCATCGACCCCGCCCGCGAGCCCGCCATGAGGTTCGAGGCGCACGCGGCCTGACCGAAGCGGCGCCGCTTGTCAGTCGGGGGTCGTACGGTGGAGGCGTGCGTCCCATCACGAGTATTGAGCGGTCCGTGGCGCCCTTCGAGGTCGTCAGTCCCTTCCAGCCGAACGGTGACCAGCCGGCGGCGATCGCCGAGCTGGAGCGGCGCATCCGGGGAGGGGAGAAGGACGTCGTGCTGCTCGGTGCCACCGGTACCGGCAAGTCGGCCACCACGGCCTGGATGATCGAGAAGCTGCAGCGCCCCACCCTGGTGATGGCGCCGAACAAGACGCTGGCCGCGCAGCTGGCGAACGAGTTCCGGGAGCTGCTGCCGAACAACGCGGTCGAGTACTTCGTCTCGTACTACGACTACTACCAGCCCGAGGCCTACGTCCCGCAGACGGACACCTACATCGAGAAGGACTCCTCGATCAACGAGGAGGTCGAGCGGCTGCGCCACTCCGCGACCAACTCGCTGCTCACCCGCCGCGACGTGGTCGTGGTCGCCTCCGTCTCCTGCATCTACGGCCTCGGCACCCCGCAGGAGTACGTGGACCGGATGGTCCCGCTCAAGGTCGGCCAGGAGATCGACCGCGACGTGCTGCTGCGCCGCTTCGTCGACATCCAGTACGCGCGCAACGACGTGGCCTTCACCCGCGGTACCTTCCGGGTCCGCGGCGACACCATCGAGATCTTCCCGGTCTACGAGGAACTCGCCGTCCGGATCGAGATGTTCGGCGACGAGATCGAGTCCCTCTACACCCTCCACCCGCTCACCGGCGAGATCATCAGCCAGGACGAGCAGATCTACGTCTTCCCCGCCTCGCACTACGTGGCCGGCCCCGAGCGCATGGAGCGGGCGATCACCGGCATCGAGCAGGAGCTGGAGCAGACGCTCGGCAGGCTGGAGAAGCAGGGCAAGCTGCTGGAGGCCCAGCGGCTGCGCATGCGCACCACCTACGACATCGAGATGCTGCGCCAGATCGGCACCTGCTCGGGCGTCGAGAACTACTCGATGCACTTCGACGGCCGTGAGCCCGGTTCCCCGCCGAACACCCTGCTGGACTACTTCCCGGAGGACTTCCTCCTGGTCATCGACGAGTCGCACGTCACCGTCCCGCAGATCGGCGCCATGTACGAGGGCGACGCCTCGCGCAAGCGCACCCTGGTCGAGCACGGCTTCCGGCTGCCCTCCGCGATGGACAACCGCCCGCTGAAGTGGGAGGAGTTCCTCGGCCGGATCGGTCAGACGGTGTACCTGTCGGCGACGCCGGGCCCGTACGAGCTGTCGCGCGGCGACGGCCAGGTCGAGCAGATCATCCGTCCGACCGGTCTGATCGACCCCGAGGTGATCGTCAAGCCGACCGAGGGCCAGATCGACGACCTGGTGCACGAGGTCCGCAAGCGGGTCGAGCGGGACGAGCGCGTCCTGGTCACCACGCTGACCAAGAAGATGGCCGAGGACCTCACCGACTACATGCTCGGCCTGGACATCCGGGTCCGGTACCTGCACAGCGACGTGGACACCCTGCGCCGGGTGGAGCTGCTGCGCGAGCTGCGGGCCGGGCGGTTCGACGTGCTGGTCGGCATCAACCTGCTGCGCGAGGGCCTGGACCTGCCCGAGGTGTCGCTGGTGGCGATCCTGGACGCGGACAAGGAGGGCTTCCTGCGCTCCGGCACCTCGCTCATCCAGACGATCGGCCGTGCCGCACGCAACGTCTCCGGCCAGGTGCACATGTACGCGGACCGGATCACCCCGTCGATGGAGAAGGCGATCGACGAGACCAACCGCCGCCGGGCCGTGCAGCAGGCCTACAACAAGGAGCACGGGATCGACCCGCAGCCGCTGCGGAAGAAGATCGGCGACATCCTGGACACCCTCGCCCGCGAGGACGTGGACACCGACGAACTGCTCTCCACCGGCTACCGGGGCCAGGGGAAGGGCAAGGCCCCGGTGCCGATGCTGGGCGCGGACCGCAAGCCGGCCAAGTCGCTGCCGGCCGCCGAGCTGGCGGAGCTGATCCAGGAGATGACCGACCGGATGCACACGGCGGCCGCCGACCTCCAGTTCGAGGTCGCGGCCCGGCTGCGCGACGAGGTGAAGGAGCTGAAGAAGGAGCTGCGGCAGATGCGCGAGGCGGGGGTGGCCTGACAACATGTGCGGGGCGCCGGGCCACGGCCCTTCCCCGCACCTGCGGGGCGCCGGGCCACGGCCCTTCCCCGCACCTGCGGGGGTAACCGCCCGGCGGTGTCTCAGCCTTGCCACAAACCGGGTAACTCGGAGGAGTCGCGGGTGCCGCAGGCCCTAGGCTGGCCTGCGGCATCGCGCCCTCGGACGGGGATGCGGGCCGTCAGCAGAGGGGGCCTCAGCCGGGGGACGGCGACGGGGTGTTCCACCGGGGAGCCGGGCGGCAGCGACCGCGTGGCCGGCAGAGAGGACAACGTCGTGTCGGTGAACCTTGCCAAGGGGCAGCGGGTCAGCCTCCAGAAGGGGGCGGGCGGCACCCTGACCGTGGTCCGGATGGGGCTCGGCTGGCAGGCCGCCCCCAAGCGGGGCCTGTTCGGCAGCCGGACCAGGAAGATCGACCTGGACGCCTCGGCACTGCTGTACGCCGAGAAGACCCCGACCGACGTGGTGTTCTTCCAGCACCTGGAGTCCACCGACGGCTCGGTGCGGCACACCGGGGACAACCTGGAGGGCGGCTCCGGCGTGGAGGACGACGAGGCGATCCTGGTCGACCTGCTGCACGTGCCGCCGCACATCACCCAGGTGGTGTTCACGGTCAGCTCGTACACGGGGCAGACCTTCGCCGAGGTGCGCCAGGCGCACTGCCGGCTGCTGGACGAGACCACCGGGGTGGAGCTGGCCCGGTACGAGCTGGCGGGCGGCGGGCCGCACACCGGGCAGATCATGGCGAAGGTGGTCCGGGACGGCAACGGCGGCTGGGAGATGCAGGCGATCGGCGCCCCCGCGAAGGGGCGGACCTTCCAGGACCTGCTGCCGGCGATCGAGCCGTTCCTCTGACGGTTCTTTACCTTCTTTACCCTTCTTTGCCTTCTCTGTTACTCTCGATGGCAGCGGAGGGGAGTATTCCCCAACAGTCGACCCCGTCATCACGGGTGCCCGTCGCGGCGCCCCGGGGCGCTGGTCCCCGGGCGAGCCCGTGGGCGGAAGAGACCTCCGGCAGTGACGACCCGTCTCGCCTAGCTGCCGGAGGAGCAGTCATGGACGTTTCCGTAACCATGTGGGCCACCACGATCGGTGTGCTGATCGCACTGATCGTGGCGGACTTCTTCATCGGGGGGCGCAAGCCCCACGAGGTCTCGGTCAAGGAGGCCGGGATCTGGACGGCCGTCTGGATCGCGCTGGCGGCGCTCTTCGGAGGCTTCCTCTGGTGGCACTCCGGCGGGCAGCCGGCGGGCGAGTTCTTCGCCGGCTACATCACCGAGAAGTCGCTCAGCGTCGACAACCTCTTCGTGTTCATCCTGATCATGGGCAAGTTCGCGGTGCCCAGGATCTACCAGCAGCGCGTGCTGATGTTCGGTGTGATCATCGCCCTGGTGCTCCGGGCGGCGTTCATCGCCGGCGGCGCGGCGCTGGTGGCGCAGTTCTCCTGGGTGTTCTTCCTCTTCGGCGCCTTCCTGATCTGGACGGCCTGGAAGCTGATCAAGGAAGCCCGGGCCGACGAGGAGGACGAGGAGTTCGAGGAGAACCGCCTGCTCAAGTCGATCACCCGGCGCTTCCCGTCGACTGATCGCTACCACGGCACCAAGCTCTTCATCGTGGAGAACGGCCGCCGGCTGATCACCCCGATGCTGATCGTCATGCTGGCGATCGGTACGACGGACGTGCTGTTCGCCCTGGACTCGATCCCGGCCATCTTCGGCCTCACCCAGGACCCGTACATCGTCTTCACGGCGAACGCCTTCGCCCTGATGGGCCTGCGCCAGCTGTACTTCCTGATCGGCGGCCTGCTGAAGAAGCTGGTCCACCTGAGCTACGGCCTGTCCGTGATCCTCGGCTTCATCGGCGTGAAGCTGGTCCTGCACGCCGCCCACGAGGCGGGTGCCCACGTCCCCGAGATCGGCATCCCGTTCTCGCTCGGCTTCATCGTGGTCGTGCTGGCCGTGACGACGGTGACCAGCCTGATGGCCTCCAAGAAGGCCGAGCAGGCCGAGCCCGAGAAGCTCGACGCTTGATCGGCAATTGCTTGAGCCCTGCCGCCGGATGACGAATCCGGCGGCGGGGCTCAGCTCTGTGGGCGTCGACCGTACTCGGCGACCCAGCGCGAGCCGAGTAGCACGATGTCGGCGGTCTCGACCGGGCGGCCGGTGGCCTGGTCGTAGTAGGTGCGCTCGATGGCCATCACGGGCACGGCAGGTGCGACACCGAGGGCTTGGGCCTCGGAACGGCTGGCCTGGCGGGCCGACACCCGCTCCACCGGCACGCCGACCTCGATGCCGATGAGGGACATCCGGTCGGCGACGCCGACACCGGCGTGCGGACCGGCCTCCGGCAGGACGATCAGGCTTCCGCCGGTGACCGCCATGGGCTCCCAGCTCTCGGCGAGCTGAGCGGGATCGCCGTCGGCCAGGTAGACGTAGCTGGTGTGCATCACCGGATCGCCGGGCTGGATCTCCAATCGAGCCGCGATCCGGGCGTCGGCGGCACGAGGCTGCGACTCGTGCCGCCAGGTACCAGCCACGCCTTGCCGGGCGAGGGCGGCCTCCGTTGGCGATCCGTCGCCGGGCGCCACGCGCTGGCGCCGCACCAGGACGGCCGGAGGCTCCTGGGACTTGACGTAGTAACCGGCGCCCGGGCGGGCGAGCACGAGCCCTTCATCGATCAGTACGGCGTAGGCCCGTTGGACCACGCCGGTCGAGACCTTGTGCTCGCGCTGAAGCGCACTGATGGACGGCATTCGATCGCCCGGCTGAAGCCGTTGGGAGGTGATGTGGCCGCGCAGGGCGTCCGCGACGTGCAGGTAAGAGGGTGTGTCGCTCACGCCTCGGCCTCCTCGCTCCGAAAGGTGCGTTGCGGCTGACACCGTAACGCTCATACAGCTACTCTATCGATACGATTTCACCGTACCGATAACGGGAACGTCGGTGCAGATCAGCATGCGCACAAGCCTGCTCAAGGCTTCTCTTGGTCAGGCTGCTGGGGCTTTCGTGCGAATCACCAAGGGAAAGGCCGGCCGCGTCCGGCTCTCGACGACCGCTCCGGCTGACACCTCGTCCGCGCAGTGGACCGAGGTGCTCGACATCCTTCGGTCGGGCTGCGAGTGGGGCTCTACCGACGCCACCGGCGAGGTCATCGTCCGGGTCGAACTGGAGGACTTCAACATGATCGACATGGGGGCCTGGTCGTGACTGCTGCCGCCCGCTGGTCGGACTTGCCGACCGGCCTTGTGATCCGCCTCGACGTGGGCAGGGCCGGGCGCTACGTCAGCGCCGAGTGTCAGCTCGATGCGCACTGGGCCTGTCCCGGCGGGATCCCGGAGCTGGCCGGGGCCAGCGTCCTGGTGTGCCTCTGCATGGAGCCGACGTGCGCGTGTGCCCGTCATCTCTCAGGGGCGAGCCGTGATTCGGGCCGGTCGGCTCCACGGAGCCGACCGGCCCGGGACGCGTCACCAGCCGCGCTCGCGCCACTCGTCGAGGTGGGGGCGCTCGGCGCCGAGGGTGGTGTCGTTGCCGTGGCCGGGGTAGACCCACGCCTCATCCGGCAGGACGTCGAAGATCTTCTCGTTGACGTCCCGGAAGAGGGTCCGGAAGGCCTCCGGGTCGCCCCAGGTGTTGCCGACGCCGCCCGGGAAGAGGCAGTCGCCGGTGAAGACGTGGGGGTGGCCCTGGGGGTCGTCGTAGACCAGCACGATCGCGCCCGGGGTGTGGCCGACCAGGTGCCGGACGGTGAGCTCGACCTCGCCGACCCGCAGCTTGTCGCCGTCCGCGAGCAGCAGCTCGGTGGGCACGTCGATGCCCTCGGCGTCGTGCTGCCCGGCGGCGGTGCGGGCGCCGGTGGTGGCGACCACCTCGGCCAGCGCGCCCCAGTGGTCGTGGTGCCGGTGGGTGGTGACCACCGTTTCGAGGTCGTCCCCGACGGTCTCCAGCAGTACCGGGGCGTCGGCGGCCGCGTCGATGAGCAGCTGCTCATCGGTGGCCCGGCAGCGCAGCAGGTACGCGTTGTTGTCGTACGGGCCGACCGCCACCTTGGTGATGATCAGGTGGGCCAGTTCCCGCACGTCCGGCGGTCCGCCGACCTTGACCGCTCCGTGGTACGTCATCAGGACTCCTTGGTGGATGCTCCCGGCTTCAGCCGGAGAGAAGCGACATCCCGCGTAGCGGGACGGGGAGAGTCGGACCGCCGCCAAGGCGGTCTGCTGTCTGGGCGGGTGATGACCCATGTGTGGTCACAACCCGACGGTATATCGTGCGAGTTGTGCAGGACCCTCAGGTGAAGCGGGCGTTCAAATTCCGCTTCTATCCGACCGCTGTGCAGGCGGCCGAGCTGTCGCGCACATTCGGTTGCGTGCGGAAGGTCTACAACCTGGCGCTGGCTGCCCGAACCGAGGCGTGGCTGCTTCAAGGGCAGCGGGTCACCTACAACGCCACGTCGGCGATGCTGACAGCGTGGAAGAAGACCGAGGAGCTGGCCTATCTATCCGAGGTCTCCTGCGTGCCGTTGCAGCAGGCCCTGAGACACCTGCAGGGGGCCTTCGCGAACTTCTTCGCGAAGCGGGCGAGGCACCCACGGTTCAAGTCGAAGAAGAAGTCCCGCGACTCGGCGGAGTACACAGCCTCGGCGTTCCGCTTCCGCGACGGGAGGCTGACTCTGGCCAAGATGGCGGAGCCGCTGGACATCGTCTGGTCCCGTCCTCTGCCTGAGGGTGTCTTGCCGTCCACGGTAACCGTCAGTCGCGACGCGGCTGGCCGCTGGTTCGTCACCGTGGTGTGTGAGGACCCTGGTGTCAGGCCTCTGCCCGCCTTGGACGCGGCAATCGGGATCGACGCGGGCATCACGTCGCTGGTGGTTCTCTCCACCGGGGAGAAGATCGCCAACCCACGGCACGAGCGCCGGGATCGGGAACGCCTGGCCAGGGCCCAGCGGGATCTGTCCCGTAAGGCCAAGGGCTCAGCCAATCGGGAGAAGGCCCGCAGAAAGGTCGCGAAGATCCACGCGAGGATCGCCGATCGGCGCAGCGACTTCCTGCACAAGCTCACCACTCGGCTCGTCCGTGAAAACCAAACGGTCGTGATCGAGGACCTCGCTGTCCGCAACATGCTCAAGAACAAGAAGCTCGCCCGTGCGATCAGTGACGCGAGCTGGAGCGAGCTGCGGGCCATGCTGGAGTACAAGTGCGCCTGGTACGGCCGGAACCTGGTGACCGTCGAACGGTGGTTCCCCAGCTCCAAGCTGTGCTCGGGCTGCGGCGCCATCGCGGCCACGATGCCGTTGAACGTCCGCGAGTGGGCGTGTGACTGCGGTGCGGTCCACGACCGGGACGTGAACGCTGCACGCAACATCCTGGCCGCCGGGCTGGCGGTTGCAGCCTGTGGAGACGGTGTAAGACCTCAACGGAGTACTCCGAGCGGGCGGCCGTCGGTGAAGCAGGAAGTCGTCCCACCGCCGCGCACACGCGCAGCGGCTCAGCCGCGAGGCTGAAGGGACTCCCCTCTCCGCCAGGAGAGGGGAGGAAGCCAACCTCGCGCCGTCAGCCGAGCGGGGGAAGCTGGGGGAGCGCGGTGTCGGGGTTCCGGCGCAGGTCCGCGCCGTCGGAGCGGCCGGAGAGCCAGGCGAGCACGGCGCGGACGGGGCCCTGGACGGTGAGCGGGACCGGGCCCGAGCCGATCAGGCCGCGGTCCCCGGTGTCCTCGGCGACGAGTTCGACGGCGGGCAGGTCGGTGCCGTGCAGCCGGCGGGCCAGACTGTGGAACTCGGCGACGGCGAACGGCTCCGGCCAGCGGGCGGGGGAGTAGCCGCCGTCCAGGTCGACCAGGTGGTACTCCAGCTCGCCCAGGCGCTTCCAGACGAGGTCGCAGGCCGGGAAGACGGCGCCGGAGCGGTGCCGCACCTCGGCGGCCCAGTCCTCGTCGTTCATCAGGGCGACGGCGGCGAGGAAGCCCTCGTGCGACTCGCGCAGGTCGGCGAGCTGCTCCTCCAGCGGGCGGCCGGCGCCGTCCTGGATGCCCTGCTCGCGCTCCTCCTCGCTGGCGTACTGCGGGATGTCGGTGCCGGTGCGGGCGCCGGTGAGCAGGTTGACCAGGGAGTCGGCGTTGCGGGCGAGGTGGGCGAGCACGTGGCCGCGGGTCCAGCCGGGGAGCGCGGAGGGCTCGGTGACGGCGTCGGGCTTCAGCTCGGCGACGGTCTCCAGCATGCGCCGGGTGCTGCTCTCGACCAGGCTCAGCCGCTCGGCGGCGACGGCGGCTGCGGACTGCGGGTCGGTCATCGAAAACTGCCTTCTGTACGAGACGGCGCGTTGCCCGTGCGGGGCTTCGCTCGTTGACCAGCCGACGCTATCGCCGAAACCGCGTCCTGAGCAGGGCCTTTTTCGGTCCGGGTACGGACGGTCCGGGAGGCGCTCTCACTCGTTCGGGTGGTCCCGGCTGGACAAGGTCGTGATTCGAACGTCTGAGCTAGTAGGCTGGCTGCCGCATCCTGGAAGAAGAACCCGAACTCACCGCAAGCCCTCTCGCCCCGGAGAAAGGCGCCAGAAGCAGTGGCCGACCGCCTCATCGTCCGCGGTGCTCGCGAGCACAACCTCAAGAACGTCTCGCTCGACCTGCCCCGCGACTCCCTCATCGTCTTCACGGGCCTCTCCGGCTCCGGCAAGTCCTCGCTCGCCTTCGACACGATCTTCGCCGAGGGCCAGCGCCGCTACGTCGAGTCGCTGTCCTCCTACGCCCGTCAGTTCCTCGGGCAGATGGACAAGCCCGACGTGGACTTCATCGAGGGCCTCTCCCCGGCCGTCTCGATCGACCAGAAGTCCACCAACCGCAACCCCCGTTCGACCGTCGGCACGATCACCGAGGTCTACGACTACCTGCGCCTGCTGTTCGCCCGGATCGGCAAGCCGCACTGCCCGCACTGCGGCCGCCCGATCGCCAAGCAGTCGCCGCAGGCGATCGTCGACAAGGTGCTGGAACTCACCGAGGGCACCCGTTTCCAGGTGCTCAGCCCGGTGGTGCGCGAGCGCAAGGGCGAGTTCGTCGACCTCTTCGCCGACCTCCAGTCCAAGGGCTACTCCCGCGCCCGGGTCGACGGCGAGACGATCCAGCTCGCCGAGCCGCCGAAGCTGAAGAAGCAGGAGAAGCACACCGTCGAGGTGGTCATCGACCGCCTGACCGTCAAGGAGAGCGCCAAGCGGCGGCTCACCGACTCGGTGGAGACGGCCCTGCGGCTGTCCGGCGGGATGGTCGTGCTCGACTTCGTCGACCTCCCCGAGGGTGACCCGGAGCGCGAGCGGATGTACTCCGAGCACCTCTACTGCCCGTACGACGACGTGTCGTTCGAGGAGCTGGAGCCGCGCTCGTTCTCCTTCAACTCGCCGTTCGGCGCCTGCCCGGACTGCTCGGGCCTGGGCAACCGGATGGAGGTCGACCCGGAGCTGGTCGTGCCGGACCCGGAGCGCTCGCTGGACGAGGGCGCGATCCACCCGTGGTCGGCCGGGCACGCCAAGGACTACTTCCAGCGCCTGATCGACGCGCTCGCCGAGGAGCTCGGCTTCCGCACCGACATCCCCTGGGCCGGGCTGCCCGCCCGCGCCCGGAAGGCGCTGATGTACGGGCACAAGCACCAGGTGCAGGTGCGCTACCGCAACCGCTTCGGCCGCGAGCGCTCGTACAGCACCGGCTTCGAGGGCGCGGTGCCGTTCATCCAGCGCCGGCACACCGAGGCGGAGAGCGACAGCAGCCGCGAGCGCTTCGAGGGCTACATGCGCGAGGTGCCCTGCCCGACCTGCCAGGGCACCCGGCTCAAGCCGGTGGTGCTGGCGGTCACGGTCGAGGACAGGTCGATCGCCGACGTCTCCTCGATGTCGATCAGCGACTGCGCCGAGTTCCTGGGCGCGATGAAGCTCAACGACCGGGACAAGCAGATCGCCGAGCGGGTCCTCAAGGAGGTCAACGAGCGGCTGCGCTTCCTGGTCGACGTCGGCCTGGACTACCTCTCCCTGGACCGCGCGGCCGGCACCCTGTCCGGCGGCGAGGCCCAGCGCATCCGGCTGGCCACCCAGATCGGCTCCGGCCTGGTCGGCGTGCTGTACGTGCTGGACGAGCCGTCCATCGGCCTGCACCAGCGGGACAACCACCGGCTGATCGAGACGCTGGTGCGGCTGCGCGACATCGGCAACACCCTGATCGTGGTCGAGCACGACGAGGACACCATCAAGACCGCGGACTGGGTGGTCGACATCGGCCCGGGCGCCGGTGAGCACGGCGGCAAGGTGGTGCACTCCGGGTCGCTGAAGCAGCTGCTCGCCAACAAGGAGTCGCTGACCGGCCAGTACCTCTCCGGCAAGCGGTCCATCCCGATCCCGGCCGCCCGCCGCGACCGGGACAAGAAGCGCCAGCTGACGGTGCACGGCGCCCGCGAGCACAACCTCAAGGACGTCACGGTCGGCTTCCCGCTGGGCACGCTGACGGCGATCACCGGCGTCTCCGGCTCCGGCAAGTCGACGCTGGTCAACGACATCCTCTACACCCACCTCGCCCGGGAGCTGAACGGCGCCCGCAGCGTGCCCGGCCGGCACACCCGGATCACCGGCACCGACCTGGTGGACAAGGTGGTGCACGTCGACCAGTCGCCGATCGGCCGCACCCCGCGGTCCAACCCGGCCACCTACACCGGGGTGTTCGACCACGTCCGCCGGCTCTTCGCGGAGACCCAGGAGGCGAAGGTCCGCGGGTACCTCCCGGGCCGGTTCTCCTTCAACGTGAAGGGCGGCCGCTGCGAGAACTGCACCGGCGACGGCACCATCAAGATCGAGATGAACTTCCTGCCGGACGTCTACGTGCCGTGCGAGGTCTGCCACGGCGCCCGGTACAACCGGGAGACGCTGGAGGTGCACTACAAGGGGAAGTCCATCGCCGAGGTGCTGGACATGCCGATCGAGGAGGCGCTGGCCTTCTTCGAGGCCGTCCCCGCGATCGCCCGCCACCTGCGGACGCTCAACGACGTCGGCCTCGGCTACGTCCGGCTCGGCCAGTCCGCGCCGACGCTCTCCGGCGGCGAGGCGCAGCGCGTCAAGCTGGCCTCCGAGCTGCAGAAGCGCTCCACCGGGCGGACGGTCTACGTGCTGGACGAGCCGACCACGGGTCTGCACTTCGAGGACATCAGCAAGCTGATCAAGGTGCTCAGCGGGCTGGTCGACAAGGGCAACACGGTGATCGTGATCGAGCACAACCTCGACGTGATCAAGACCGCCGACTGGATCGTCGACATGGGCCCCGAGGGCGGCTCCGGCGGCGGCACGGTCGTCGCCGAGGGCACCCCGGAGCAGATCGCGGCCGTCTCGGAGAGCCACACCGGCAAGTTCCTGCGGGACATCCTGCCGGGTGACTTCGCGGACGCCCCGGTCGCGGCACCGGTTAGGAAGGCCCCGCGCAAGCGGGCCGCCGCCGGAAAGAAGTAGTCCTTCACCCGCCCCGCCGCTCCCGGGAAGCTCGGGAGCGGCGGGGCGCGTGCGGCATAGACTTCCGTGGTCCCTCGCAGCAGCAACCCGTAGGAGCGCACCGATGTCCGAGGCCCCCGAGACCAGCCCCGCCACCTCCCGGCGCACCCTGCTCTGCGGTGCCGCGGCCGTCCTGGCGGCCGGGGGCACCGTGGCCGTCACCGGCTGCAGTTCCTCCGCCGGTTCCTCGGAGAAGAGCAGCGCCCCCCAGGGCGCGGTGGACCTCGGCCCGGCCTCGGCGATCCCGGAGGGCGGCGGCAAGGTCTTCCGCGAGCAGAAGATCGTGGTGACCCAGCCCACCGCCGGCCAGTTCAAGGCCTTCAGCGCCAAGTGCACCCACGCCGGCTGCATCGTGGACCAGGTGAAGCAGGAGCAGATCCAGTGCCCCTGCCACGGCAGCCGGTTCGGCATCGCCGACGGTGCGGTGCAGGACGGCCCGGCCCCCAGCCCGCTGCCCGCCTACGCCGTCACGGTCGAGGGCGGGAACCTCAAGGTGACCCCGAGCTGAAGCAGTTGAGCGCCTCCCCCTCGATCCCGTCCCCCCGGCCGCGACCGCAATCGGTACGGTGGAGCCATGGCTGACCCGAGCACCTACCGCCCGGCGCCGGGCGCGATCCCGACCTCCCCGGGCGTCTACAAGTTCCGTGACGCCCACGGCCGGGTCATCTACGTCGGCAAGGCCAAGAGCCTGCGCCCGCGCCTGTCGTCCTACTTCCAGGACCTGGCCGGGCTGCACCCCCGCCCCGCGACCATGGTCACCACCGCCGCCTCGGTGGAGTGGACCGTGGTCGCCACCGAGGTCGAGGCGCTCCAACTGGAGTACTCCTGGATCAAGGAGTTCGATCCACGGTTCAACGTCAAGTACCGCGACGACAAGAGCTATCCGGAACTCGCCGTCACCCTCGACGAGGAGTACCCGAGAGTCCAGGTGATGCGCGGGGCGCACAAGAAGGGCGTGCGCTACTTCGGTCCGTACGGGCACGCCTGGGCGATCCGCGAGACGGTCGACCTGCTGCTGCGCGTCTTCCCCGTCCGCACCTGCTCCAACGGCGTGTTCAAGCGCGCCCGGCAGGTCGGCCGCCCCTGTCTGCTCGGCTACATCGGCAAGTGCGCCGCGCCCTGCGTCGGCAAGGTCTCGGCGGACGAACACCGGGAACTGGCTGAGGACTTCTGCGACTTCATGGCCGGGCGCACCGGCAACTACCTGCGCCGGCTGGAGGACCAGATGCAGGAGGCCGCCGCCGAGATGGAGTACGAGAGGGCGGCCCGGCTTCGCGACGACATCGGCGCCCTCAAGCGCGCGATGGAGAAGAACGCCATCGTGCTCGCCGACGCCACCGACGCCGACCTGCTGGCCGTCGCCGAGGACGAACTCGAAGCCGCCGTCCAGATCTTCCACGTCCGCGGCGGCCGGGTGCGCGGCCAGCGCGGCTGGGTCACCGACAAGGTCGAGGACGTCGACACCGCCGGACTCGTCGAGCACGCCCTCCAGCAGCTCTACGGCGGCGCCGCCGCGGAGGAGCGCAACGAGTCCGTCCCGCGGGAGGTGCTCGTCCCCGCCCTGCCGGAGCCGCTCGCCCCCGTCCGGGAGTGGCTGAGCGGCCTGCGCGGCAGCCAGGTCGACCTGCGCATCCCGCAGCGCGGCGACAAGAAGGACCTGATGGCCACCGTGCAGCGCAACGCCCAACAGGCGCTCGCCCTGCACAAGACCAAGCGCGCCTCCGACCTCACCACCCGCAGCCGCGCCCTCCAGGAGATCGCCGACGCGCTGGAACTGGACTCCGTCCCGCTGCGCATCGAGTGCTACGACATCTCCCACCTCCAGGGCGAGGACGTGGTCGCCTCGATGGTCGTCTTCGAGGACGGCCTGGCCCGCAAGAGCGAGTACCGGCGCTTCCAGATCAGGGGCTTCGAGGGCCAGGACGACGTCCGCTCGATGCACGAGGTGATCAGCCGCCGGTTCCGCCGCTACCTCCAGGAGCGCGAGCAGACCGGCGAGTGGGCCGTCCCGGAGGCGGACGACCCCGTCACCGCCGAGCCCATCACCGCCGATGCCGTCACCGCCGATCCCGTCGCCGCCGTCGGTGCCCGGGACGAGGACGGCCGCCCCAAGCGCTTCGCCTACCCCCCGCAGCTGCTGGTGGTCGACGGCGGCCAGCCGCAGGTCGCCGCCGCCAAGCGCGCCCTGGAGGAGCTGGGCATCGACGACGTCGCGCTGTGCGGCCTGGCCAAGCGCCTGGAGGAGGTCTGGCTGCCCGGCGAGGACGACCCGGTCGTGCTGCCGCGCTCCAGCGAGGGCCTCTACCTGCTGCAGCGGGTGCGCGACGAGGCCCACCGCTTCGCTATCAGCTATCAGCGCAACAAGCGTTCCAAGCGACTCACCGCCGGGGAGCTGGACTCCGTCCCGGGCCTCGGCGAAACTCGCCGCCGGGCGCTGCTCAAGCACTTCGGCTCGCTGAAGAAGCTCCGGGCCGCCACCGTCGACGAGATCTGCGCGGTACCCGGCATCGGGCGCCGCACCGCGGAAACTGTTGCGGCGGCGTTGTCGTCCCGTACACCTGCCGCACCCGCGGTCAACACCGCGACCGGCGAGATCATCGAGGACAGGCCTGACCAGGCCGCCGAGCCGGCGGCCGCAGCATCCCAGACCGCACCATCCCAGGAGACGCCATGACGGCCGACGCCGCCCGTCCATCGGCGCGCCCCGAACCCGCCCGCCTGTCCGGGACGGGGAAGGGCGGCCGTGCCGTGCGCGTTCTCCCCAGCAGAAAGACCGAGAGCGGGGAACCGAAGTGACCGTGTCAGACGTGGCCGAGAACGCGCCGGAGCTGGTGATCATCTCCGGCATGTCCGGAGCCGGCCGCTCCACCGCCGCGAAGTGCCTGGAGGACCTGGGCTGGTTCGTGGTGGACAACCTGCCGCCGGCCCTGATCCCCACCATGGTCGACCTGGGCGCCCGCTCCCAGGGCAACGTCGCCCGGATCGGCGTGGTCGTGGACGTCCGCGGCCGTCAGTTCTTCGACGACCTGCTCACCTCGCTGGACGAGCTGGAGAAGCGCGGCGTCCGGCTCCGGGTGGTCTTCCTCGACTCCTCCGACGAAGCCCTGGTCCGACGCTTCGAGAGCGTCCGCCGCCCCCACCCGCTGCAGGCCGACGGCCGGATCGTGGACGGCATCGCCCAGGAGCGCGACCTGCTGCGCGACCTGCGCGGCGAGGCCGACCTGGTGATCGACACCTCCAACCTCAACGTGCACCAGCTGCGCGCCAAGTTGGACGCCCAGTTCGCCGACCACGACGAGCCCGAGCTGCGCGCCACCGTGATGTCCTTCGGCTTCAAGTACGGCCTGCCGGTCGACGCCGACCTCGTGGTGGACTGCCGCTTCCTGCCGAACCCGCACTGGGTGCCCGAGCTGCGGGCCCGCACCGGCACCGACGTGGACGTCGCCGACTACGTCTTCCAGCAGCCGGGCGCCAACGAGTTCCTGAACGGCTACGCCGAACTCCTCCGGATCGTTACCGAGGGCTACCGCCGGGAGGGGAAGCGCTACATGACGCTTGCCGTAGGCTGCACCGGTGGCAAGCACCGTAGCGTCGCCATGTCCGAGCGTCTGACCAAGCGTCTCATCGCCGACGGAGTCGAGACGGTGCTCGTTCACCGTGACATGGGACGGGAGTAACCGCCGCCTTCCCTGCCGGGCCGCCGGCGGAGCCGGTGGCGGGGTCGAGGAACGCGAGGTGAGTGTGGCGGGATACGTGCCCGGGCGGCAGCCGCAGAGCAGGACCGGCGAACGGGCGGGCAGCCCGTCGCCGAGCCGTCCGCGCAGCAGTCCCGCCCGGGCCAACCCGGCTCCCCGGATCACCGCGCTCGGCGGCGGCCAGGGCCTGTCCGCCTCGCTGTCCGCACTGCGCCGGCTCACCAGCGACCTGACCGCCGTGGTCACCGTCGCCGACGACGGCGGCTCCAGCGGACGGCTGCGCGAGGAGCTGGGGGTGCTGCCGCCCGGCGACCTGCGCAAGGCGCTGGCCGCGCTGTGCGGGGACGACGACTGGGGCCGCACCTGGTCCGAGGTGATCCAGCAGCGCTTCACCGGCAACGGGGAACTGGGCGGCCACGCGGTGGGCAACCTGCTGATCGTCGCCCTCTGGGAGAAGCTCGGCGACCCGGTCGCCGCGCTGGACTGGGTCGGCCGGCTGCTGAACGTCCAGGGCCGGGTGCTGCCGATGTCGGCGGTGCCGCTGGACATCGAGGCGACCGTACGCGGCCACGACCCGGCCCGCCCGGCCGAGGTCTCGGCCGTCCGCGGCCAGGCCAGCGTGGCGGCCACCCCGGGCACCGTGCAGTCGATCCGGCTGCTTCCGGACGAGCCTCCGGCCGTGCCGGAGGCGGTCACGGCGGTCCGCGAGGCGGACTGGGTGGTGCTCGGCCCCGGTTCCTGGTTCACCAGCGTGCTGCCCCACCTGCTGGTGCCCGAGCTGGCCAAGGCGCTGACGGAGACCCGCGCCCGCCGTCTGCTCACCCTGAACCTGGCCCCGCAGCCCGGTGAGACCGAGGGCTTCACCCCCCAGCGCCACCTGGAGGTCATCGCCGACCACGCTCCGGACCTCGCGGTGGATGCGATCCTGGTGGACGAGCGCGCCGTCACGGGCGGCGCCTTCGGCCAGGCCGACCTGGAGGGTCTGGAGAAGGCCGCCGAACGGATGGGCGCCGCTCTGGTGCTCGGCACGGTGGCCCGCGCCGACGGCACCCCGCGACACGACCCCGAGCTGTTGGCGGCCGCGTACGACCGGATTTTCCGGACACATGGAAGGATCGGGCCATGGCGATGACTCCAGCGGTGAAGGACGAGATCAGCCGGCTCCCGGTCACCCGGGCCTGCTGTCGCAAGGCGGAGGTGTCGGCGATCCTGCGGTTCGCGGGCGGGCTGCACATCGTGAGCGGCCGCATCGTGATCGAGGCGGAGCTGGACACCGGGGCGGCGGCGCGAAGGCTGCGCAAGGACCTGCTGGAGATCTTCGGGCACTCCTCCGACCTCGTGGTGATGGCGCCCGGCGGGCTGCGGCGCGGCAGCCGCTTCGTCGTCCGGGTGGTCAAGGACGGCGAGCTGCTCGCCCGCCAGACCGGTCTGGTGGACGGCCGCGGCCGTCCGATCCGGGGCCTGCCCCCGGCGGTCGTCTCCGGGGCCACCTGCGACGCCGAGGCGGCCTGGCGCGGGGCCTTCCTCGCACACGGATCGCTCACCGAGCCGGGCCGCTCCTCCTCGCTGGAGATCACCTGCCCCGGCTCGGAGGCGGCGCTGGCGCTGGTCGGCGCGGCCCGTCGGCTCGGCATCCCGGCCAAGGCCCGCGAGGTGCGCGGGGTGGACCGGGTGGTCATCCGCGACGGTGACGCGATCGGCGCGCTGCTGACCCGGCTGGGGGCGCACGAGTCGGTGCTCGCCTGGGAGGAGCGCCGGATGCGGCGCGAGGTCCGGGCCACCGCGAACCGGCTGGCCAACTTCGACGACGCCAACCTGCGCCGCTCGGCCCGGGCCGCGGTGGCGGCCGGCGCCCGGGTGGCCCGCGCGCTGGAGATCCTCGGAGAGGAGGTGCCCGAGCACCTGGCCGCGGCCGGCCAGCTGCGGATGCAGCACAAGCAGGCCTCGCTGGAGGAGCTGGGCGCGCTCGCCGACCCGCCGCTGACCAAGGACGCGGTGGCCGGCCGGATCCGCCGCCTGCTGGCGATGGCCGACAAGCGCGCCGCCGAGCTCGGCCTGCCGAGCACCGAGGCCAACCTGACCGACGAGATGGCGCTCAGCTGACGCACGGCGCTTCGCGCGCCGGACGCCGCGGAGGCGAGCGGGCGAATGACGGCCGGTGTCCGAAATCCGGGGCACCGGCCGTCGCTGTGTCCGGGCCCGTACGGGAGTGGACGGCGAACCGAAATTGGTCAAGACCACTTGGCCAGGACCAACGGCCCGGGGAGGCACGGACGGAGGGCCCGGGACCGCGCCACGCCACGTCTTGCCAGGTGGCGCGATGTGCCCTCGCAGGCCCGGGAGAGGTAGGGTCGTAGGCGGTCGGGGACTTCCCAAATCTCATCCCCGTCGGCTCACCGCCGGCGTACCTAACGAGGAGATCGGTTCGTGACGATCCGGGTAGGCATCAACGGCTTCGGCCGCATCGGCCGCAACTTCTTCCGCGCCGTCAAGGCCCAGGGCGCGGACATCGAGATCGTCGGTGTCAACGACCTCACCGACACGAAGACCCTGGCTCACCTGCTGAAGTACGACACCACCCTGGGCACCTTCCCGGGCGAGGTCTCGCACACCGAGGACAGCATCACCGTCGACGGCCACACCTTCAAGGTGACGGCCGAGCGTGACCCGGCCAACCTGCCGTGGGCCGCCCTGGGCGCCGACATCGTCGTCGAGTCCACCGGCATCTTCACCAAGGCCGAGGCCGCGAAGAAGCACCTCGCCGCCGGCGCGAAGAAGGTCATCATCTCGGCGCCCGCCACCGACGAGGACGTCACCATCGTCCTGGGTGTCAACGACGACAAGTACGACGCCGCCAACCACCACGTCATCTCCAACGCCTCCTGCACCACCAACTGCGTGGCGCCGATGGCCAAGGTGCTGAACGAGAGCTTCGGCATCGTCAAGGGTCTGATGACCACTGTCCACGCGTTCACCAACGACCAGGTCACCCTGGACTTCCCGCACAAGGACCTGCGCCGTGCTCGTGCGGCGAGCCAGAACATCATCCCGACCTCGACGGGTGCCGCCAAGGCGACCGCCCTGGTCCTGCCGGAGCTGAAGGGCAAGCTGGACGGCACCTCGCTGCGCGTCCCGGTCCCGACCGGCTCGATCACCGACCTGGTCGTCACCCTGGAGCGCGAGGTCACCAAGGACGAGGTCAACGCGGCCTTCCAGAAGGCCGCGCAGGAGGGCCCGCTCAAGGGCATCCTGGCCTACACCGAGGACCCGATCGTCTCCTCGGACATCGTCAACGACCCGGCCTCCTGCATCTTCGACTCGCAGCTCACCATGGTCCAGGGCAACCAGGTCAAGGTGCTCGGCTGGTACGACAACGAGTGGGGCTACTCGAACCGCGTCGTCGACCTGGTCACCCTCGTCGGTGGCCGGCTCTGACGCGGTGGGAGCTGACGTGATGTAGGGGCGAGGGCTCGGACGGCGAAATGTGCCGACCGGGCCCTCGCTCTGCGTACAAGGACTTCTCAGGCGGCCCCTGCGCCGTGCCGCCTCTGCGCATCAACCATCTCCCCAGGAGACCGAAGAACCCGTGAAGACCATCGAAGACCTGGACGTCGCCGGCAAGCGCGTCTTCGTACGCGCCGACCTGAACGTCCCGCTGTCGGACGGCCGGATCACCGACGACGGTCGGATCCGTGCCGTCGCCCCGACCATCGCCAAGCTCGTCGAGCGCGGCGCCAAGGTCGTCGTCGCCTCCCACCTCGGCCGTCCCAAGGGCGCGCCGGACCCGCAGTTCTCGCTCGCCCCGGTGGCCGAGCGCCTCGGCGAGATCCTCGGCAGGCCGGTCGCCTTCGCCACCGACACCGTGGGCGAGTCGGCCCGGTCCGCCGTGGCCGCACTGGCCGACGGCGAGGTCGTGCTGCTGGAGAACCTGCGCTTCAACGCCGGTGAGACCAGCAAGGACGACGCCGAGCGCAAGGCCTTCGCCGAGCAGCTGGCCGCCCTGGCCGACCTGTACGTCGGCGACGGCTTCGGCGCCGTGCACCGCAAGCACGCCTCGGTGTACGACCTGCCGGCCCTGCTGCCGCACGCCGCCGGCGACCTGATCGCCACCGAGGTCGGTGTGCTGAAGAAGCTCACCGAGGACGTCAAGCGCCCGTACGTCGTCGTGCTCGGCGGCGCCAAGGTGTCGGACAAGCTCGGTGTGATCGACAACCTGCTGAAGAAGGCCGACCGGATCCTGATCGGCGGCGGCATGGCGTACACCTTCCTCAAGGCCAAGGGCCACGAGGTCGGCATCTCGCTGCTGCAGGAGGACCAGATCCCGACCGTCCTGGGCTACCTGGCCGAGGCCGAGGAGCGGGGCGTCGAGTTCGTCCTGCCCGTGGACGTCCTGGTCTCCGCCGAGTTCCCGGACCTCAAGGGCAAGACCCCGGCGAACCCCGACACCGTCGCGTCGGACGAGATCCCGGCCGACAAGGAGGGCCTGGACATCGGCCCGAAGACCCGCGAGCTCTACGCGGCGAAGCTGGCCGACGCCGGCACGGTGTTCTGGAACGGCCCGATGGGCGTCTTCGAGCACCCGGACTACGCGAACGGCACCAAGGCCGTCGCGCAGGCCCTGATCGACAGCAACGCGTTCACCGTGGTCGGTGGCGGCGACTCCGCCGCGGCCGTCCGCATCCTGGGCTTCGACGAGACGAAGTTCGGGCACATCTCGACCGGCGGTGGCGCGAGCCTCGAGTACCTGGAGGGCAAGACCCTCCCCGGTCTCGCCGCCCTGGAAGGCTGAAGGCATGACTGAGCGTCTCCCGCTGATGGCGGGCAACTGGAAGATGAACCTCAACCACCTCGAGGCCATCCAGCACACCCAGAAGCTGGCCTTCGCGCTGGCCGACAAGGACTACGAGGCCGTCGAGGTCGCCGTCCTGGTGCCGTTCACCGACCTGCGGTCGGTGCAGACCCTGGTCTTCGGCGACAAGCTGAAGATCAAGTACGGCTCGCAGGACATCTCGCAGCACGACGGCGGCGCCTACACCGGCGAGGTCTCCGGCCCGATGCTGGCCAAGCTGCAGTGCACCTACGCGGTGATCGGCCACTCGGAGCGCCGCCAGTACCACGGCGAGAACGAGGAGATCGTCAACGCCAAGGTCAAGGCCGCCTACCGGGCCGGGGTCACCCCGATCCTGTGCGTCGGCGAACCGCTGGAGATCCGCAAGGCGGGCACCCACGTCGAGTACACCCTGGCCCAGCTGGACGGCGCCCTGGAGGGCATCACGGCTGATCAGGCCGAGTCGATCGTGGTCGCCTACGAGCCGGTCTGGGCGATCGGCACCGGCGAGGTGGCCACCCCGGAGGACGCGCAGGAGGTCTGCGCCGCCATCCGCCGGCGGATCGCCGAGCTGTACGACGCCGAGCTGGCCGACAAGGTCCGCGTGCTGTACGGCGGTTCGGTCAAGTCGTCGAGCGCGGCCGGTCTGATGGCCAAGCCCGACATCGACGGCGGTCTGATCGGCGGTGCCTCGCTGGACGCCGACGAGTTCGTCAAGATCGTGCGCTACCGTGAGCAGGCAGTAGGCTAACGCCGCCGCAGCAACGTAGGCTTTGGGGCCGGACCGCCGTACGCGGCCCGGCCCCTTCGCCGAAGATACGAGAGAGTTGGTCCCGCCGTGGTTCTCGGGTTCTCGATTGCCCTGATCGTCTTCAGCCTGCTGATGATCCTCCTGGTGCTGCTGCACAAGGGGAAGGGCGGCGGCCTGTCGGACATGTTCGGCGGCGGCGCGATGTCGACCGGCGGCGGTTCGGCGGTGGCCGAGCGCAACCTGGACCGCATCACCATCGTGGTCGGCATCGGGTGGTTCGCCTGCATCCTGGTGCTGGGCCTGGTCCTGAAGTACAAGAGCTGACGCAACCCTGACGCCCCGTCGCCCGAGCGCCTATCCTTGGACGGTCGGGGCGGAGGCGATGGTGGCGGAGGCTTAAGTCCTGCTTACACTAGGACGACTTTCGCCACCGACGCGCACCGCGGCGGGTCGGCGCACCAGCACGCAGGGAGTCAGACCGTGGCAAGTGGCAACGCCATCCGTGGCAGCAGGGTCGGGGCCGGCCCGATGGGGGAGGCGGAGCGCGGCGAGTCCGCTCCGCGCAGCCGGATCTCCTTCTGGTGCGCCAACAAGCACGAGACCCGGCCCAGCTTCGCCGCCGAGGCCGTCATCCCGGACACCTGGGACTGCCCGCGCTGCGGCTTCCCGGCCGGGCAGGACGAGCACAACCCGCCGGCGCCCTCGCGCAACGAGCCGTACAAGACCCACCTCGCCTACGTTCGTGAGCGGCGCACCGACGCCGACGGCGAGGCGATCCTCGCCGAGGCGCTCGCCAAGCTGCGCGGCGAGATCTGACCTGCGGGCGAGGGCCGCGCGAGCGAGCCGAGCACCCCACACACGCACGAAGGGCGCCACCGTCATCGGACGGCGGCGCCCTTCGGCGTTCGTCGCTAGGCCGAGGCCGGCGGGTACAGCTGGGCGGGGATCCGCTCGGCGGCGGCGCGGTCCAGCAGCCACAGGGTGCGGCTGCGGCCGTACGCGCCGGAGGCGGGCGCCTGCAGTTCACCGGGGCCGGACAGGGCCAGCGCGACCGCGCCCGCCTTGTCCTCACCGGCGGCCAGCAGCCAGACCTCGCGGGCGGCCCGGATCGCCGGGAGGGTGAGCGAGATCCGGGTCGGCGGGGGCTTGGGGGCCCCGCGCACGCCGACCACGGTCAGCTCGGTCTCCCGCACGCCCGGGTGCTCCGGGAAGAGCGAGGCGACGTGGGTGTCCGGGCCGACGCCGAGCAGCAGCACGTCGAAGGCGGGGACGCGGAGCCGGTCGCCCGGTCCGGCGGCCCCCGCCAGTTCCTGCGCGTAGCGGGCGGCCGCGGCCTCCACGTCGGAGCCGTCCACGCCGTCGGAGGCGGGCATCTCGTGCACCCGTGCCGGGTCGAGCGGGACGGCGTCCAGCAGTTCGGCGCGGGCCTGGACGGCGTTGCGGTCACCGTCGGCGGCGGGCACGAAGCGCTCGTCGCCCCACCAGAGGTCCAGCCGGCCCCAGTCGACCGCGTCGCGCGCCGGGGACGCGGCGATCGCGGCCAGCAGGGCGTTGCCGTTGCGGCCGCCGGTGAGCACCACCGAGGCGGTGCCGCGGGCGGCCTGGGCGTCCACGATCCGGGTGATCAGCCGAGCCGCGGCCGCCTGGGCCATCAGCTCCTTGTCCCGGTGGACCACCAGCTGCGGAGTGGCCCTGGTCATGCGCCGTCCCGGGTGGCGGCGCGCTTGCCGGCGGCCTTCTTCGCGGCGGGCTTCTTCCCCGCCTCGACGGCCCCGACCGGCCCGGTCGGCCCGCCGTCCGTCTCGGCCACCGAGGCCTCGACCGCCTGGGCGATCTGCTCGGCGGCCGCCGGGACGGTGTCGTCGTGCTCGCGCAGCCGCTCGACGGGCGTGCGCACGGCCGTCGAGTAGATGTCGTCCGGGTCCAGCCGGCGCAGTTCCTCGGCGATCAGCTCCGAGGTCTCGCGCCGCTTGAGCGCCACCTGGCGGTCCGGGGAGCCGGGCATGGAGAGCATGCCCATCAGGCCGTCCGGGCGGTCCAGGGTGATGTCCCCGTCCTTGGTGCGCAGGCGCACCGCGGTGATGCCGGGGCCGCCGGTGACGACCCGCTCGACCGGCACGTGCAGCCGGTTGAGCAGCCACAGGCCGAGCAGCTCGACGCTGGGGTTGTAGGACTCGCCCTCGACCACCGCGGCGGTGATGTGGGACGGCCGCTGGTCCAGTGCGGCGGCCAGCATCGAGCGCCAGCCGGTGAGCCGGGTCCAGGCCAGGTCGGTGTCGCCCGGGCTGTAGCTCTGGGCCCGCTGGGCGAGCTGACCGACCGGGGACTCGGCGGTGACCGCGTCGGTGATCCGGCGCTGGGCGAGCGCGCCCAGCGGGTCCTGTGCCGGGTGCAGCGGCGCGTTCTCCGGCCACCAGACCACGGTCGGGGCGTCCGGCAGCAGCAGCGGCAGGACGACCGACTGGGCGTGCGCGGCGAGTTCGCCGTGCATCCGCAGGACAACCGTTTCTCCGGAGCCGGCGTCCGAGCCGACCAGGATCTCGGCGTCCAGGCGGGTCTCGGCGCGGGCCCGGGGCGAGCGGCCGGCACGCTTGATCACCGCGAGGGTGCGCATCGGGTGCTCGCGGGAGGCGTCGTTGGCGGCCTTGAGGGCGTCGTAGGCGCTGCCCTCGTCGGTCACGATCACCAGGGTGAGCACCATGCCGGCGGCGGTGGAGCCGCTGGCCCGGCGCGCCGCCATCAGCGCGGCGTTGATCTTGCTGGACGTCGTGTTGGTGAGGTCGATCTTCATGGCCGGCGCCAGCTCCTGCCGTCTCGTGCGAGCATCTCGTCAGCCTCGGCGGGCCCCCAGGTGCCCGCCGCGTACTGGGCGGGCTTGCCGTGGGTGTCCCAGTACCGCTCGATCGGGTCGAGGATCTGCCAGGAGAGCTCGACCTCCTGGTGCCGCGGGAACAGGTTGGCGTCGCCGAGCAGCACGTCGAGGATGAGCCGCTCGTACGCCTCCGGGCTGGACTCGGTGAAGGACTCGCCGTAGGCGAAGTCCATCGTGACGTCCCGGACCTCGAAGGAGGTGCCCGGCACCTTGGAGCCGAACCGCACCGTCACGCCCTCGTCCGGCTGGACCCGGATGACCAGGGCGTTCTGCCCCAGCTCCTCGGTCGCGTAGGAGTCGAAGGGCAGGTACGGGGCGCGCTGGAAGACCACCGCGATCTCGGTGACCCGGCGGCCCAGGCGCTTGCCGGTGCGCAGGTAGAACGGGACGCCCGCCCAGCGGCGGTTGTTGATCTCCAGCTTGATGGCCGCGTAGGTGTCGGTCTTGGACTCGGGATCGATGCCGTCCTCGTCCAGGTAGCCGACGACCTCCTCGCCGCCCTGCCAGCCGGCCGCGTACTGGCCGCGCACGGTGTGCCGGCCGAGGTCGGCCGGGAGCTTGACGGCGCTGAGCACCTTGAGCTTCTCGGCCACCAGCGCCTTCGGGTGGAAGGACGCCGGCTCCTCGATGGCGGTGAGCGCCATCAGCTGGAGCAGGTGGTTCTGGATGACGTCACGGGCCGAGCCGATGCCGTCGTAGTAGCCGGCCCGGCCGCCGATGCCGATGTCCTCGGCCATGGTGATCTGCACGTGGTCGACGTAGGACCGGTTCCAGATCGGCTCGAACATCTGGTTGGCGAAGCGCAGCGCCAGGATGTTCTGGACCGTCTCCTTGCCCAGGTAGTGGTCGATCCGGAAGACCTCGTCCCGGGGGAAGACCTCGTGGACGACCTTGTTGAGCTCCTGGGCGCTCTCCAGGTCGTGGCCGAAGGGCTTCTCGATGACGGCGCGGCGCCAGGAGCCCTGCGGCGGGTCGGCCAGGCCGTGCTTCTTGAGCTGCTGGACGACGGTCGGGAAGAACTTCGGCGGGACGGACAGGTAGAAGGCGAAGTTGCCGCCGGTGCCCTGGGCCTTGTCCAGCTCCTCGATGGTCGCGCGGAGCTTGTCGAAGGCGTCGTCGTCGTCGAAGGTGCCGTGGACGAAGCGCATGCCCTTGGCGAGCTGCTGCCAGACCTCCTCCCGGAACGGGGTCCGGGCGTGCTCCTTGACCGCGTCGTGGACCTCCTGGGCGAAGTCCTCGTTGTCCCACTCGCGGCGGGCGAAGCCGACCAGGGAGAAGCCCGGCGGCAGCAGGCCGCGGTTGGCCAGGTCGTAGATGGCCGGCATCAGCTTCTTGCGCGACAGGTCGCCGGTGACCCCGAAGATGACCAGGCCGGACGGCCCCGCGATGCGCGGGAGCCGCCGGTCGGAAGGGTCACGAAGCGGGTTGACGGGGGAGGGCGGGAGGTCGTCCGCGTCCGACTCCGACGTCAACTCGGGGAAATCAGTGCTCACTTGGTGTGCTCCGCTTTCGTGCGCTGAGTGTGTGAGCGGGAGTCACTTCTCGGTGGCGAAGGAGGCCAGCGAGGCGGTGACGGTGTCGAGCAGCTCCTGCCAGGACTGCTCGAACTTCTGCACGCCCTCGTCCTCCAGGACCTGGACCACGTCGTCGTAGTCCACGCCGGCGGCCGCGACGGCGTCCAGAAGGGCCTTGGCGTCGGCGTAGTTGGGGACGATGGTGTTGCCGCTGACCACGCCGTGGTCGGCGGTGGCGTCCAGGGTGGCCTCGGGCATGGTGTTGACGGTGCCCGGGGCCACCAGCTCGGTGACGTACAGGGTGTCCGGCAGGGCCGGGTCCTTGACGCCCGTCGAGGCCCACAGCGGGCGCTGCGGCTTGGCGCCGGCGGCCTCCAGGGCCTTCCAGCGGGCGTTGCCGGCGGTCTTGCCGTCGACCGAGCCGAAGACCTCCTCGTACGCCTGGTAGGCGAGGCGGGCGTTGGCCAGGGCGGCCTTGGAGCGCAGGTTCTTGGCGTCGCCGCCGACCTTGTCCAGGCGCTTGTCGATCTCGGTGTCCACGCGGGACACGAAGAAGGAGGCGACCGACTCGATCTGGGAGAGGTCCAGGCCCTTGGCCTTGGCGGTCTCCAGGCCGGTCAGGTAGGCGTCGATGACGGCCTTGTAGCGCTCCAGGGAGAAGATCAGCGTGACGTTGACGCTGATGCCCAGGCCGATGACCTCGCTGATGGCGGGCAGGCCGGCCTTGGTGGCGGGGATCTTGATGAACACGTTCGGGCGGTCGACCAGCCACCACAGCTGCTTGGCCTCGGCCACGGTCGGGGCGGTCTCGTGCGCCAGGCGCGGGTCGACCTCGATGGAGACCCGGCCGTCGCGGCCGTTGGAGGCGTCGTAGACCGGGCGCAGCACGTCGGCGGCGTCGCGCACGTCCGAGGTGGTGATCATGCGGACCGCCTCCTCGGTGGTGACCTTGCGGACGGCGAGGTCGCGCAGCTGGCCGTCGTAGGAGGTGTCGCCGCTGCCGGCGATGGCCTTCTGGAAGATGGTCGGGTTGGTGGTGACACCCACCACGTGCCTGTTCTGCACCAGCTCGGCCAGGTTGCCGGAGTTCAGCCGCTTGCGGCTGAGGTCGTCCAGCCAGATCGCAACGCCTTCGTCGCTGAGGCGCTTCAGTGCGTCAGTCATGGTGCTTCAGTCCTTCTTCTGCTTCGTGGGGTAGTCAGAGGGGCCGCGTACCCGCGTGCGGGCGAGGTACGCGGCCGGAGCGGAACTAGCGGTTGACGGCTTCGAGGGCGCGCAGGGCGTTGTGCGCCTCGGCGATCACACGCTCGGCGGTCAGACCGAACTCCTCGAACAGCACCTTGTAGTCGGCGGAGGCACCGAAGTGCTCCAGCGACACGATCCGTCCGTGGTCGCCGACCAGCTCGCGCCAGCCCTGGGCGATGCCGGCCTCGACCGAGACGCGGGCCTTGACCGACGGCGGCAGCACGCTGTCGCGGTAGGCCTGGTCCTGCTCCTGGAACCACTCGAAGGACGGGACGGAGACCACCCGGGTCGCGATGCCCTCGGCCTCCAGGGCCTCGCGGGCCTGGACGGCCAGCTGGACCTCGGAGCCGGTGCCCAGCAGGATCACCTGCGGGTCGCCGTTGGAGGCCTCGGCCAGCACGTAGGCGCCCTTGGCGGTGCCCTCGGCGGAGGCGAAGACCTCGCGGTCGAAGGTCGGGACGTTCTGGCGGGTGAGCGCCAGGCCGACCGGGCCGGGGTGGGTGGTCTGGCGCTCGATGACGGTACGCCAGGCGACGGCCGTCTCGTTGGCGTCGGCCGGGCGGACCATGGACAGGCCCGGGATGGCGCGCAGCGAGGCCATGTGCTCGACCGGCTGGTGGGTCGGGCCGTCCTCGCCGAGGCCGATCGAGTCGTGCGTCCAGACGTAGGTGACCGGCAGCTTCATCAGAGCGGCCAGGCGGACGGCCGGGCGCATGTAGTCGGCGAAGACCAGGAAGGTGCCGCCGTACACGCGGGTGTTGCCGTGCAGGGCGATGCCGTTCATGGTGGAGCCCATGGCGTGCTCGCGGATGCCGAAGTGGATCGTCCGGCCGAACGGGCTGGCGGACTTCAGCGGGTTGCCCTCGGGGAGGAAGGAGCTGTCCTCGTCGATGGTGGTGAGGTTGGACTCCGCGAGGTCGGCCGAGCCGCCCCACAGCTCCGGGATCACCGCGCCGAGCGCCTTGAGGGTCTCGCCGGAGGCCTTGCGGGTGGCGACGTCCTTGCCGGCCGGGAAGGTCGGGACGGCCTTCTTCCAGCCCTCGGGCAGCTCGCCGGCCTGGATGCGGTCGAACTCGGCGGCCCGCTGCGGGTTGGCGGCGCGCCAGGCCTCGAAGCCCTGCTGCCACTGGTCGCGGGCGGCCTTGCCGCGCTTGATGACCCGGCGGGCGTGCTCGATGACCTGGTCGCTGACCTCGAAGGTCTTCTCCGGGTCGAAGCCCAGGACCTTCTTGGTGGCGGCGATCTCGGCGGCGCCGAGTGCGGAGCCGTGCGCCTTCGCGGTGTTCTGGGCGTCCGGGGCCGGCCAGGCGATGATCGTGCGCATCGCGATGATCGACGGGCGGGACGTCTCGGCCTTGGCGGCGGCCAGCGCACCGGCGAGGGCCTCGACGTCGACATCGCCGTTGGCCTTCGGGGTGACGCGCTGGACGTGCCAGCCGTACGCCTCGTAACGCTTGAGGACGTCCTCGGAGAAGGCGGTCTCGGTGTCGCCCTCGATCGAGATGTGGTTGTCGTCGTAGAGCGCGACCAGGTTGCCCAGCTTCTGGTGGCCGGCCAGCGAGGAGGCCTCGGCGGAGATGCCCTCCTCCAGGTCGCCGTCGGAGACGATCGCCCAGATGGTGTGGTCGAAGGGGGACTCCCCGGCGGGCGCCTCCGGGTCGAACAGGCCGCGCTCGTAGCGGGCGGCCATCGCCATGCCGACCGCGTTGGCGATGCCCTGGCCGAGCGGGCCGGTGGTGGTCTCCACGCCCGCGGTGTGGCCGTGCTCCGGGTGGCCCGGGGTGCGGCTGCCGGCCACCCGGAAGGCCTTGAGGTCGTCCAGCTCCAGGCCGTAACCCGAGAAGTACAGCTGGGTGTAGAGCGTCAGGCTGGTGTGCCCGGGGGAGAGGACGAAGCGGTCACGGCCGACCCAGGCCGGGTCGGTCGGGTCGTGGCGCAGGAAGCGCTGGAAGATCAGGTAGGCCGCGGGGGCCAGGGACATGGCCGTCCCGGGGTGCCCGTTACCGACCTTCTGGACAGCGTCCATAGCGAGGACGCGCGCCGTGTCAACCGTGCGCTCGTCCAGGTCGCTCCACTCGAATGCGTTCGTCGGCGCAGTGCTCACCCTGTCTCAGGGCTCCTTCCGTTGTGAAGAGTGACCCCGTGAATGGGGACCGGGTCGGCCACGGCGCTGTGGTCCCGACTGTGGATGGTGCCGGTCACGGAGGGTAGATCCCGCTTCTGCGTGCGAGCCTACCGTCCGGGCCGGGCATCACCCTCCGTGCCGGGACAACCGGGATTTCCGCATGGTGATTCCCACTAGGGCGGTACGACTTCTTTTGTCCCAGGCTCTCCCGGTTTGCCTGGGCGCGCCGCCCGGGTGGTCGAGACGGGTTGCGGAGGCTCGCCGGAGGCGCTTCGTGGGTTCACCCAGGCGGTTGACCCGGGGGTGTGCCATCCGCCTCGCCGGGGGACCCCGGAGCCGGATGGGATATATGGAGCGTCTAAGGTGGCGTGGTACGCGCAGAGCGGACGATTCGGGACCCTTCGTTCCTGTGGACGCCTGCGAAGATTCATCTTCAGTTGGGGTGTTAGTGACCGCCGTCGAAACACGTCCCGCCGGGGTCACCGGGGCGACTCCTGCCCACCGGCCCATCGGGGCCCGTGTCGGCGCGTTCGTCGCACTGACCAAGCCGCGGATCATCGAACTGCTGCTGATGAGCACGGTGCCGGTGATGTTCCTGGCCCAGCAGGGCGTGCCGAACATGCTGCTGGTGCTGAAGGTCGTGGTCGGCGGTTACCTCTCGGCGGGCGGCGCCAACGCCCTCAACATGTACATCGACCGCGACATCGACGCGCTGATGTCCCGCACCGAGCGGCGGCCGATCGTCACCGGGATGGTGTCGCCGCGCGAGGCGCTGGTGTTCGGCATCACGCTGGGCGTCCTCTCCACCCTGCTGCTCGGCTTCGGCGTCAACTGGCTCTCCGCCGGACTGGCGCTCGGCGCGCTGCTGTTCTACGTGTTCGTCTACACGCTGGGGCTCAAGCGGCGCACCTCGCAGAACATCGTGTGGGGCGGCATCGCCGGCTGCATGCCGGTGCTGATCGGCTGGTCCTCGGTGACCAACTCGGTGTCCTGGGCGGCGGTGGCGCTCTTCCTGGTGGTGTTCTTCTGGACCCCGCCGCACACCTGGGTGCTGTCCATGAAGGTGCGCGACGACTACGAGCGGGCCGGCGTGCCGATGCTCCCGGTCATCAAGGGCAACGTGGCGGTCGGCAAGCAGGTCGTCGCGTACTCCTGGGTGATGGTGGCGGTCTCGCTGGCCGTCTGGCCGCTGGGGCACATGAGTTGGCTGTACCCCGTCGCCGCGGTGCTGCTCGGCGGCTTCTGGCTGCGGGAGGCGCACGCGCTGTACGGCCGGGCGAAGGCCGGGATCGTGGGCGCCAAGCTGAAGGAGATGCGGCTGTTCCACTGGTCGATCACCTACCTGTCGCTGCTGTTCGTGGTGTGCGCGATCGACCCGTTCGTGAAGTAAGGCTCGTTGGACGGCGAAGAGCCCCGGTCCTGGTGGACCGGGGCTCTTCGCGTTTCAGCGGGACGGGAGTTCGGACGGGCCGACGTGGCCGTCCAGCCAGTCCCGCAGCGGCTGGGAGGCGCGCAGGAAGTCGACGATCCGGGTGTGGGCGGCCCTGGTGCCCAGCCACTTCGCGGGCTCCCACTCCTGCCACGCCACCAGGCCCTTGTGCCGCAGCAGCTCGATCCGGGGGTGGTCCTTGGCGTAGCCGCGCGGGGCCGACTTGAGGGAGTCGCGGCCGTGGACCCGCGGACCGGCGTGTTCCACCCGGGTGATCACCCGCTCCAGCTCGGCGCCGCTGACGTCCTCGGCGACGGCGGCGCGGTAGCGCTCCAGCTGGTCGGGAGCGAGCTGGTACATGCCGTTGCCGCAGGCCAGGCCGTCGGCGGAGAGCTGGATGTAGCCGCCGGACTCCAGGTGCGCGCCGATGTGCGTCTTGTACGGGGACTTGTCGGCGCTGAAGCGGACGTCCCGGTGGGGTCGGAAGATCTTTCCCGGCCCGAACTCCGGCTCCAGCTCGGCGAGCAGCGCCTCCATCGGGGCCCGTACGGCGTCGTCGTACTGCTCCTTGTGGGCCTGCCAGAAGGACTTCGAGTTGTCGGCTTCGAGGTGCTCGTAGAAGTCCAGCGCCTCGGTCGGCCAGCCTTTGAACGTCATGCTCCGAGTATGTGTCCCGGTGCACAGGGCGCTCCCGTCGCCAGGTCGCGTACCGGTGGGTAGCATGCGGGCATGAGCAGCGCAGAGACCGCCACCGCCGCCGCGCCGGACGCCCGTACCGAGCGCCGCGCCAAGCGCATCGCCAAGCACCTGACCAGCTTCGCCCAGCAGCACGGCGGCAGCGCCGACGCGGTCGTCGAGTACGTCGGCGCCGTGGCCACCCGCATCGTCGTGGTCGGCGCGGACGGCGCCTGGGGCGACCAGGTGGCCCCCACCTACGCCGTCGGCCGCCGGGCCGCGGAGCTGGCCGGCCTGACGCTGCACGAGAACTTCGAGGGCGAGCTGGGACTGAAGGTGAAGACCAGCGCGTACGAGTGGAAGCGCATGGCCGGCATCCAGCTCGGCGGCTGACCGCTCCTGGTTCGAACGCCGACGGCCCGGCTCCTCCTGGGTGGGGGAGTCGGGCCGTTGTCGCTGGTCAGGGGCACCGGACGGCCCGGCGAGGGGTAGCGCTACGGTACGCGCATGCACTTCATCGTCGTCGGTGTCCGTACGCTCGTGACCGCGATAGTCGACGGCGACCCGCTGTGGCCCGCGGTGACGCTCTTCCTGCTGTCCTTCCCCCTCGCGATCGGTGTCGCGCTGATCCGCGCCCGCCGCCGGCCGCAGTAGGCCGGCTCGCCGTGCGGGGAGCCGGGCCGTTCGCCGTTTCAGATGGGCAGGTTCCAGCCCGGGCCGTTCTCGTGCCCGATCCACACGCGTTGCCCTGACTCGGAGATGGTGATCCCGAAGTCCTCCTGGTGCGGCTCGCCGGCCTGTTGCCAGGCTTCGACGGCGCCCTCCACCTGGTCCCAGAGCCGGAGCGGGCCGCGCTGGACGACGGTCCACCCGCCTTGGGGGTTGGGCGTGGTCCGGGCCTGTGAGCCGGTGGCCACGTCGGAGAGGATCTGCTGTCCGCCGGCTCCCATCCGCTCGGCCGAGGGCGCCGCGAGCTGCGCGACCCAACTGCCCGTCCAGGTGCTGATGATCTCGGGGTCGATTCCGGTCGGGCGTTCGTCTCCCGGGAGCAGCGACAGGCTTTGGCGGGGCGGCCGGTCGTGGGGGCGGGCGATCATGAAACTGGTGTAGCCGGGCAGGAAGCGGCCGGTGGCTTGCCCGGGGCCAGTGACGGTCAGTAGCGCGAGGCCGAAGCCGTAGGACCAGCCGGACAGAGTGACCAGGATCCGGCCGCCGGGCTTCACCTGGTGCAGCCATGGGACCGGGACGTAGCGGACCGAGCAGGTGGCGATGAGCCGGTCGTACCGGCCTCCGTCCGGGTCGCCCAGCAGCCCGTCGCCGATGATCAGCCGTGGTGAGTACCCGGCGGCCTTGATGGCGGCTGCGGCGGCCTCGCCCACCTGCGGGTCGTACTCGATACTCGTGAGGTTGGAGTCGCCCAGTCGGTGTGCGCCGAGGGCGGTGGAGTATCCGGTTCCGGTGCCGATCTCCAGGACCCGGTGCCCGGGCTCGGTGCCGAGCCGGTGCCACATGCGCAGGACCAGGGACGGCAGGGTGGAGGAGGAGGACGGGACCCCGGTCGTGGCGCCGCCGGTCACGTCCTCGGGGCGTGTCCGCCCGTCGAGTTGGGTGATCAGCGTTTCGTCCGAGTAGACGTGCTCCAGCCATCCGGACTCGCCCTTGAACACCGGCCGGTAGGCGGTCGGGTTGCTTCCCGGGACCGGAAGGAAGAACGAACCCGTGAACAGTTCCCGGGGGACCGCTCTGGCGGCGCTGTCCCATGCCGGGTCGGTGATCTCCTCTCCCCCGGTGAACGCGTCGACCAAGGCGGCGCGGAGCTGATCCGATGTGCTCACGTGTCGGAGCCTTTCGCTAGCTGGTCGGCGATGGCGTGGGCGATCGCCGTGGTGGTCTCGGCCGGCTGCCATGCCCATTGACCGTTCGGGTTGCACTCAAGGAAGTACCACTCCCCGGCGCAGGTCACAGCGAAGTCGAACGCGCCGTACACCAGACGGAATTCGCCGAGGTAGGCGTCGATCGAGCGTGCAACCGGCCCGGGGATGTCGATCGGCGTGGACGTCATCCGGTCCTGCCGCTGACGCCAGTCGAGGTCGGGGCTGTCGATCCGGATACCGAACAGCCGGTCGCCGACGGCGGTCACCCGGACGTCGAAAACCTTCGGGACCTTGGCCTGGAACATGTGCGGGCACGTGCCGAGCGCGGTCGTGAGTTCGGCCCCGGACACCTCACGCACCCATACGGCTTGAGGCTTCCCGTTGACCGAGTAGGGGGTGTTCCAGAGCGGCTTGTACACCGCCCCACCAATGTGGGACGTCACGAACTCCCGCGCGTCCTGTTCGTTGTTCGTGATCAGGGTGTCGGGGACCAGGAGCCCGGAGGGCTGCGCGGCGGTGAGCTGCGCCGGCTTGTGCTCGGCGGCGCGGTTGGCCCACGGGTGGTTCACGTAGTGCGCACCTGGGAGCGAGGCGAGGATGCCACCCGCGCCCCAGAGGCACTGTGAGGCGGCGAACCGGCGGTCCTGCCCGTCCAGTTCGGGCGGGCCTTCGTAGGGCGAGGCCCGGCGCACCCAGACGGACCGGACTCCGGACAGGTCGAGTTCCCGGCTGGCGGTGCGCAGGGTGCCCCGCTGGTCGCCGGTGCGGTACACGGCGGTCAGTGAGGCACCCGTGTGCAGGTCGGTGCCGGGATCGAGGCGGACCACCGGGACGTGGCGCTCCGCGAGTACCCGCAGGACCGCGTCCGCCGTCACGTCAAGGGGATTGGTCAGTACCAGCACCGACCCGCTTCGGTTGCCCATCAGCCAGAACTCTGGTCCTGGTCGTAGGACTCGGTGCTGTCGGCATCGGTGGCCCCGCCCGGCCCGGCTCCGTCGCCGGGCGAGGTGGTGGTCGGCGTGAGCCCGCTGGTGCTGGTGCCGTGCGCACCCATCTCGACCGTGCGGCCGTGCTCGTCCACGAACACGGCGACCTGTGTCTCGGGGTCGATCACGGGTGTGAGGGCGGGGAAGGGGCCGGACTCGGGGTAGGGGCCCATGCGGGTGGTGCCCCACGGTGCGCTTGTCATCCGTACTGTGCCTCCTGATTCATGGTGGTGGTGTGAAAAGGATCAACGACCCGGCTGGGCCGTCGGATTGATTGCCTGGACGGGGTGGGCGGGGCGGTCCAGCCAGGCCCACTGTCTGTTTGCGGTGACGGTGAGGCCGAAGCGTTCGGGTACCGGGCGGTTGTTGCGCAGCCACCAGTGGTGGGCGGCCTCGATCTCGTCCCAGAGGCGGCGGGGGCCGTGCTGCCAGACGGTGAAGCGCTCGTTCTGGCGGCCGTCGTGGTCGACGGCCGCCCAGGAACGGGCATCGGTGGTGGCGGCCCAGAGCCGGGCGGCGACGCCGTCGACGCCCGGGTCGTCCTCCCAGGCGGTCCACACGTCGCCCAGGCGTAGGCCGATGGCGAAGCGGGCCTCCCAGTTTTCGCCGGTGACTTCCCATGGCGGGAGCACCGATTCGGACTCGTCCGGGACGTGGTCGTCCTGGACGACGTCGCGGAAGATCCGCAGGTCCTGCCGGTGGTTGCGCATCAGCATGAACGCGGAGTGGGGGCTGAAGCGGCCCTGGGCGCGGTCGCGTTCGACGGTGAGCTTGAGCAGGCCCCAGCAGAGCATGGGGTTGTCCCAGGGGGTGAGGACGATGCCGCCGGGTCGGGTCTGTTCGATCCAGGCCCAAGGGATGTGGCGGACCGAGCAGGTGGAGACGATCCGGTCGTAGGGGTGGCGGTGGGGCCAGCCCAGGGAGCCGTCTCCGCAGATCAGGTCCACGTCCAGGCCGGCCGCGTTCAGGGCGGCCCAGGCCTGCTCGGAGACCTCGGAGTCGATCTCGATCGAGGTGACGTGTCCGGAGCCGAGGCGGTGGGCGAGGAGGGCGGCGTTCCAGCCGGTGCCGGTGCCGATCTCCAGGACGTTCATCCCGGGCCGGACATCGAGGTCGCGGAGCATGCGGACGACGATCGAGGGGGCGGAGGCGGAGGAGGAGGGCCAGGCATCGGCCGGGGCGGCCGATGCCTGGCCGTCGTTGATCTGGGTGACGATCGGCGTGTCCTGGTATGCCGCCTCGAACCAGCGGTCGTGGTCGGTGGAGAGGTCGCACGGCTCGTAGCCGCCTTCGTCGTTCTCCAGCCAGATCCGCTCGGGCAGGAAGCGGTGGCGGGGAGTTGCTTTGATCGCTGCTTGCCACTCGCGGGGGACCGGGCCGTCGAGCGCTTCGCCGACGGCCCGGAGCAGGCCGCGCACGACGGCCTGCTCCGGTCGATGCACGGGGTCCGTCACTTGTTGTTCTCGTCCTTCTTGTGCTTCGGCTCGGGCGCCGGCCGGGATCCGTCGGGGGACGGCTTGCTCGTGCCGGGGTCCTTCTTACCGCTGTGCTTGCCGCCGCTGGATTTGTCGGTTCCCCAACCCATGCTTTCTCCTTGTGTGTTGATGAGTGATGGTCATCCCGGCCGCGCCGCCGGATCGGCGGCCCGGCCGGGAGTTCAGCGGGATCGGTTGATCAGTACGAGGGCCGCGATGACGACATGCAGCCCGGCCGCGGCGGATACGCCGTAGGCGGCCCAGACCCGGGTGGGATCGGGGATGGATGCCGGCGGCGGTGCGTCATCGGGGGCGTGAGTGTCCTGCGGAGGTTGCCGGTTCACCGGGGGATCGGCGCGGGAGTCGCGAGGTCGGCGTGGACGACCTTGCCGAACGGGAGGGGCGTGACACCCCAGCGGCCGTGAGTGAGCCGGTGGACCATTGCGAGACCCCGGCCCGACGTGGCGTCGGGCCGGGCCTGGATCACCACGGGCATCGACCGGGAACCGTCACCGACGAGGATGCGGACGGTGCGGTCGGTCGGACGGCGGACGCCGACGAGCATGCGGGTCTGGCAGCCGGTCTTGATGGAGTTGGTGACCAACTCGCTGACGATGACGGCAGCGTCGTCCACCAGCTCGTCTAGGCCCCACGCTCGCAGCTTCGCCCGGACGAAGTGGCGAGCAGCGACTACCGACTCGGGTCGGTACGGCAGGCAGAGAGTCAACGGTTCAGCGAGCTCACCATGCGCGGACTCGATATCGGCGATCTCTGCAGGGTAGTGAGGCTGCTCCCTGCCGACGTCTGAGAGGGCTGGCCGAGTGCTGGGTGGAGACATCGAGGTCACTCCCTCGGGTGGTCCGATTGATTCCTCCCTGGACCGTGGTGCGCCAGCGAGGTATTCCTAGTTCACCGGCCCGGCAAGGCCCATGGGGCCCGAGCGGCCGGACATTTCACCGGACGTTTCGGCTTGGCTGATGTCTCCGACTGCTGGGGGTTCTGTGGCAGCACGATCACTCGCCGGACTGAGGAAGGCTGCTGGATACACGCAGGAGAGTTTTGTCGCAGCGTTCCTCGACATGGCGCAACGTATGGATGTCCGCGCTGCAGTGAGCGTTCGTCATCTCCGGAGATGGGAGTCCTCCAGCCCGCCATTGCCGCACCCTGGCCAGCAGACGGTGCTCGAAGCATTATTGGGAGTCCCGCTTGATGAGCTGGGCTTCAGGGTGCCGCCCGGGCGGGCCTGCAGCATTTCGAGCAGTGGGTGTCAGGAGGGCGCGGTGCAGCGGCGACAGTTCGTTGTAGACATCGGAGTACTTCTTGGAGCTTCCGTTCTCGCCCCCACGCAGATGGGACGACGGATCGGTGCGGCTGATGTTCAGGTGTTCAGGACCAAGGTTGCCGACCTGTACACCATCGATCACGCGCAAGGCGGCCGAATCGCCCGGCAGGTTGCCGCACGCACTCTGCAGAGTGTTGAGAAGGCCATGACCGGAGGGGTTTACATCGCCTCGATCGGACGTGACCTGCATGCCCTGGTTGGAACGTTGTCTTCCCATCTCGGCTGGATTGAGTTCGACGCAGGAAGAGCGGCGGCCGCCCGGGCAGCATGTACCGAGGCGCTGACCTCGGCCCGTCTGGTTGGCGACCCGCTGTTGGAAGTCCGTGCACTCGACAGTCTGTCCCTGCTCGCTGTTGAGCAGAGACGGCCGTGGGAGGCGGTCGCAGCAGCGACTGCCTCAGGGGAGATCGCGCAGAGACACGGCGGGCCGAAGGTGAAATCAGTGGTTGCCCTGCGGCAGGCGCGGGCGCTTTCGTCTGCCGGTGACCACACAGGCGCCCGCCGGGCCCTCTCTCAGGCCCTGACGTGGCAAGACCGATCGGACAACGACTCTGATGCACCGCAATGGACAGCGTTTGCAGGTCAGGTCGAAGTGGACTACGCAACTGCGGCGTGGCATGTCGAAACTGGACAACTTGCGTATGCGATCCCGTTCCTTCGGTCTGCTGTCGAGCTGCTGGGTCCTACATACAGCCGAAACGCGGCGCTGTACCGGGCGCGCCTCGCCGAGGTGCTGATGAAAGCCGGCGATGTGGAGGAAGCTTGCGCGGAGGCGGTAGACAGCGCCAGGGCGGCGAAGGGAATGACCTCGGCTAGGTTGGCAGACCGGTTGCGTTCGGTGGCGTCGTTGGCCGCCCAGGTTGATACAGCGGTGGCGCGAGCTTGCGTTGAGGAACTTCGATCGCTTGGGGTTGCTACCCGGAAGCAGAGGATGGTGTGACCGTGGCGGTTCGGCTCTTGGGGGGTGAGCAGACGGCAGAGCTGGAAAGTCAGTTGAAGGAGGTGTTCGCAGAAGCGTTCGCGGAGCCTCCCTACGGAGAGGGGCCAACCGACGTGGAGCGGGCGTTTCGTCGGTTCCGCTCGCAGGCGCGCCGGCGGGGGTTCCGGGCGGCGATCGCCTTCGACGGGGACACCGTTGTGGGCATGGCGTACGGTTACCCGTTGTCGGCGAACACCAAGTGGTGGGACACCCTGATTGATCCCGTGCCCGAGGATCTCAGACATGAGGACGGAAAGCGCACGTTCGGTCTCTTTGAACTGGCGGTCCGGCCTCGGTGGCGCCGCCAAGGTGTCGCCACCCGCATGCATCGCGTCCTCGTCGACGGGATCGACAACGCCCGGGTGATGCTGAACACCCGCCCAGAGGCAACTGCGGCTCAGGCGTCCTACCGAGCATGGGGCTATAGACGCGTTGGGTCGGCGATCCCGTGGGAGGGCGCGGCCCGGCACGACGTGATGGTCCTCGACCTGCCCCGCCCGGTGGCGCGGACGTGAGGTCCCAGGCACCGCCGCTTCACTTGGTCCGTCGCGGGGGTAGTGACGGGCGACACCTGTTGTGACATGGCGAAGGCCCCCATCCGAAGGGATGAGGACCTTCGGCGACGCTCAGACTGCGGCGGTCTGCGGGGTCTGTGAGGGCAGCTGCTCGATGACTGCTTCCTCACGTACACGGAGGGCGAGGGGGATGCGGAGGGCGGCGATCCAGGTCAGCGTCGCGCCGAGCATGTGGAGGCCGACCATGAGCTCGGGGGCGTCCGTGAAGTACTGGATGAAACCCAGGACGCCCTGCAGCAGCAGCACCGCCAGCAGTTCCTTGGTGCGGGACTTGGCCGCCTGCGGGGCCTTGACCGCCGCGAAGACGAAGATCATCGCGATGGTCAGGCCGACGGAGATGAACGCGAAGTCGGCGTGGAACTGGGCCAACCTGTCGTAGTCGATCGGGATGCGCGGGACGATCTTGTTGTCCTGGGGCGTGCCCGGGTGGTGGCCGGCGCCCGTCACCAGGGTGCCCGCCGCGACCAGCAGGCCGACGACCGTGACCAACACGTACGAGAGCTGGTGGATGGGGCGGGCCACGGAAAGCCGGGGTGCGCCGTCACCTTCCTTCGACCGCTCCCACATCAGCAGCGCGACCCAGGCCAGGGCCATCGCGGCGATCATGTGCAGCGCCACGGTGTACGGGTTCAGGCCCGTCAGCACGGTGATGCCGCCGAGCACGGCGTTGCTCATCACCAGCCAGAACTGTGCCCAGCCGAGCTTCGTGAGACTCCGCCGCCAGGGGCGGTGGCAGCGAGCAGCCAGGATCGCCCAGCCGACGGCCGCGCTCAGCACATACGTGAGCATCCGGTTGGTGAACTCGACGATGCCGTGGAAGCCCATCTCGGGCGTGGGCGTGAGGCTGTCGCCGGTGCAGCGGGGCCAGGTCGTACAGCCGAGGCCGGAGGCGGTGAGCCGGACGGCGCCGCCGGTCACGACGATCACCACGCTCATCACCAGCGCGGCGAACGCGGCGCGCCGGACCATCGCGGCGGAGGGCTGCCAGCGCTCGGCGAGCAGGGAGAAGGGGTTCAGCACGGGGTCAATCGTAGGCGGCCTTACAGGCGATCTTGGGGCGGGGCGCGGGGTGTGGCCCCCGGGGCGCAAAGAGGACTGTTCGGGCAAGGCGGTCACTGGTCTTGACCATTCACCCGTTCGGTCCCGGTGCTGCCGCTGGCGATCGGCGGCGCTGTGGTGCCGGCGGCCGGTGGCGGGGTCGTGGTGGCGGCCCGGCGCAAGGCGGCCAGGAGGGCCTGAAGGATCGAGAAGAACTACTGACCGAAGTAGTGCCCCCGATGATCGAGCACGATCACCGGGGGCACTGTTCTGTAGCCAAAGTGACGAAGTTCATTCAAGTCCGCCGATTCCGCGTTCTGCGAGGTGGCGGCCGTGATGGGCTGGTCATGCACATCCGGGAACGGACCGACAGGCGAAATCCGGTCGCACGGCGGGGTGTGGCGCGGTGCGGGAGTGCCGGTAGAGTCCCCCGGACATGTCGTAGTGGGCCACCGCGAACCACTCAACGCGCCTGCTGCGCAAGACCGTTCGGAGGGGAACAGCGTAATGGCGCGACAGCAGCGGCACATGCGGATCGGTGTGACGGCACTCGCCGGCACGGTGGCGGCCGGATTCCTCCTGCCCCTGGCGCTGGCCACCAACGCCTCGGCGCACGTGCCGACTTGGTCGGTGACCTGCGACAAGGTCGTGATCGACCTGATCAACTACAGCCCCAAGCCTGACGTGAAGAACACCGTCAGCCTCACCGTCGGCGACGAGAAGGTCCTGGACGCCAAGGAGTTCCCGGCGGAGTTCCACGGCACCTTCCCGGTGAAGGACCACGATGCCCCGGTCACGGCGCACCTGGTGGTCAAGACCACCGAGACCCCGAACGAGAAGGGCTGGAACGTCGACGAGACCAAGACCATCGCGCCGTGCCACACCCCGACGCCC
>CBJMI02800__coassemble_449_pt1 | contig 72226 bp, 69 predicted proteins | sample CBJMI02800__metabat2_low_PE_003 | metagenome-assembled genome bin CBJMI02800
CCCTCGTACAGTCATAAGTGAAGAAGTTGATTCGCAGCTGGGGGCACAGCAGACATTGGCTGTCGGACAGTTCCCTCACCCTTGGAGTGGTTCGAGATGACGGTTGTGCATGAGGCGCCGGTCGGCGGCGAGGTCCCCGAGGTCCCGGTCGACGCCAAGGGGCGGGTCGCCGAGCTCCACGAGCTCCGCGAGAAGGTGCGTCGCGGCCCCAGCGAGAAGGCCACCGAGGCCCAGCACGCGAAGGGCAAGCTGACCGCCCGCGAGCGCATCGAGCTGCTGCTGGACGAGGGCTCCTTCCGCGAGGTCGAGCCGCTGCGCCGGCACCGCGCCCAGGGCTTCGGCCTGGAGGCCAAGAAGCCGCACACCGACGGCGTGATCGTCGGCTGGGGCACCGTGCACGGACGCACCGTGTTCACCTACGCGCACGACTTCCGGATCTTCGGCGGCGCCCTGGGCGAGGCCCACGCGCAGAAGATCCACAAGATCATGGACATGGCCATCGCGGCCGGCGCCCCGCTGGTCTCGCTGAACGACGGCGCCGGCGCCCGCATCCAGGAGGGCGTCACCGCCCTGGCCGGTTACGGCGGCATCTTCCAGCGCAACACCAAGGCGTCCGGGGTCATCCCGCAGATCTCGGTGATGCTCGGCCCGTGCGCCGGCGGCGCCGCGTACTCCCCCGCGCTGACCGACTTCGTCTTCATGGTCCGCGAGACCTCGCAGATGTTCATCACCGGCCCGGACGTGGTCCAGGCGGTGACCGGCGAGAAGATCAGCCAGAACGGCCTCGGCGGCGCCGACGTGCACGCCGGCGTCTCGGGCGTCTCGCACTTCGTCTACGACGACGAGCAGTCCTGCATCGAGGAGGTCCGCTACCTCCTGTCGCTGCTGCCGCAGAACAACCGCGAGATGCCGCCGTCCGTGGTCAGCGAGGACCCGGTCGAGCGCCGCAACGACAGCCTGCTCGACCTGGTGCCCGCCGACGGCAACCGCCCGTACGACATGCGCAAGGTGATCGAGGAGATCGTCGACCACGGCGAGTACCTGGAGGTCCACGAGCGCTGGGCGACCAACGTGCTGTGCGTGCTGGCCCGGGTCGACGGCCACGTCACCGGCATCATCGCCAACCAGCCGCAGTCACTGGCCGGCGTGCTGGACATCAACGCCAGCGAGAAGGCCGCGCGCTTCGTCCAGATGTGCGACGCCTTCAACATCCCGCTGGTCACCCTGCTGGACGTCCCCGGCTTCCTGCCCGGCGTCGACCAGGAGCACGGCGGCATCATCCGCCACGGCGCCAAGCTGCTGTACGCGTACTGCAACGCCACCGTGCCGCGCATCTCGCTGATCCTGCGCAAGGCCTACGGCGGCGCCTACATCGTGATGGACTCCCGCTCCATCGGCGCGGACCTGTCCTACGCCTGGCCGACCAACGAGATCGCGGTGATGGGTGCCGAGGGCGCCGCCAACGTCATCTTCCGCCGCGAGATCAACGCCGCCGAGGACCCGGACGCCATGCGCGCCCAGAAGATCAAGGAATACAAGAACGAGCTGATGCACCCGTACTACGCGGCCGAGCGCGGCCTCGTGGACGACGTCATCGACCCGGCCGAGACGCGCCAGGTGATCGCCTCCGCCCTGGCCATGCTCCGCACCAAGCACGCCGACCTGCCCAGCCGCAAGCACGGCAACCCGCCGATGTAGCGGCGCGGTCCGCCGCAGCGGGCCGTACCGAACGCCACCACACACCGGAGCAACAGCAACCGGGGGAGAAACCAGGACATGACCGCTTCCGCCGAACCCCTCGTCCGCATCGTCCGCGGCAGCCTCTCCGACGAGGAACTCGCCGCCCTCACCGCCGTTCTGGCCGCCCGCGCGGCCGTCGCCCAGCAGGCCGCGGCCACCGCGCAGGTCGAGCCGATCGCCAACTGGCAGCGGCTGGAGCGGCGCCCGGCGTACTACTCGCCGGTCAGCTGGCAGCAGGCCGCCTGACGGTTCCGGGCTTCCCCCGACGGCCGGTCACCCCATCCGGGTGACCGGCCGTCGGGCCGTTCCGGCCCGGCCCCCGGACCGGGCCGGGGCGTGCGCGCACCGTTCGCACCCGTCCGATCGGGCACGGAGGGGCTCGGTAGGATACCTACCGGACGGTTCGAGTCCGCCGACCCGTCGGCCCCCTTAGGATCGGCCGCTGCCGAGGTACAGAACTTTCCAGGGAGGCTGCGATGGCCAGGCAGGCCCGCGCGCTGGCGACCCGCCAGGCGGTGCTCCTCGCGGCCGCCGAGGTGTTCGACGAGCGGGGCTATGCCGCCGCCACGATGTCCGAGATCCTGGACCGGGCCGGCGTCACCAAGGGCGCGCTGTACTTCCACTTCCACTCCAAGGAGGAACTGGCGCTCGCCGTGATCGAGGGCCAGGGCGCCTGGATCGCCTCCTGGGTGCCGTCCTCGGACAGCCCGGTGCAGACCCTGATCGACCTCGGGTACGCGTTCGCCCGCGCGCTCCAGGAGGACCCGCTGGTGCGCGGCAGCATCCGGCTGACGATCGAGCACGGCAGCTTCACCCAGCCGCAGATCGCCGCCTACCAGGGCTGGATGGACCTGGTCCGCGAGCTGCTGGAGCGCGCCCGGGAGGCCGGGGACCTCCACCCCGGGGTCGACCTGGTCGCGGCCTCCGGGGTGATCACCGGCGCGGTGACGGGGATCCAGCTGAGCTCCCAGGTGCTGGCCGACCGGCGGGACCTCATCCAGCGGATGGCCGACATGTGGACGCTGCTGCTGCCGGGGCTGGTCCAGCCGCACGCGCTCGCCCGGCTGAGCGTCGCCGAGCGCCGCTGACCGCGGTACCGACTCAGACCCGGTAGCCCGCGCAGCCCTCCGGCCCCACCAGGGCCGGCAGCGCGGCCGCCCAGAGCCGCCGGACGGCCTCCGGTGCCGGGCGCCCGGCCTGGTCGGCGGCCAGCAGCACCTGGCCCGCCACCACCGCGGTGAGCAGTTCCGCGCAGGCGCGCCGGTCCGCCCCCGGGCGCAGCTCGCCGGCCCGGTCGGCGCGGTCCAGCAGGCGGTGGACCACCGCGGTGAGGCTGCGCCAGGCGGTGTCCGGTCCGCACGTTCCGCCGTCCGGTCGCGGCCCCTGGCGGCCGAGCCGGACGCCGGCCCGCACCACCACGTCCTCGCGCAGCAGCCGGGCCAGCTCGTGCGAGAAGTCGATCAGCCCCTGGACGGCCCGGCCCTCGGCGCGCAGGGCGTGCAGCGCGGCCGAGCCGATCTCCCGCCCGGCCGCGGCCCGCACGCCGTCGGCCAGGGCCTGCTTGGAGACGAAGTGGAAGTAGAGGGCACCCTTGCTCACCCCGGCCCGGCGACTGATGTCGACCAGGCTGGCGGCCTCGAACCCGACCTGCGCGAAGGCGTCCGCAGCCGCGAGCAGCACGGCCTGCCTGGTCCGCCCCGCGCGTTCCTGCTTGACCACTCACCCCTCCGGACTCCGCCGGTCGCGCTCCCCGCCCCGCCCGGCTGCTGTCGGCGCTCCCTCGGTCGGTGGCGGCGCCTCGCATGCGGACGACACCCGCCGAAACCGCATGGTTGGTATCTAATCTAGCGCGCGTGTCGACCCCGCCGTCCAGCGGGGACCACCCCCGTCCAAGGTCTGCCCTCCCCGTTTCGGGCATTGCCGCAGACCAGGGGCCAGGTAGCGTGGTCGGTCCGGGCGCTGCGGCCGGGCCACCCCCGGTCGCCGAACACAAACCGGGTGGTATGTATGTTTTGCTGTGGGCGTCCGTAGCGGCCGCTCGACCGAGACCCTGGAGCTGGGGCCAGTCATGCCATTGATCGTAGAGCCGGGCACTCACGGCCCGTACGCCCACCCCGGCTCCGGCGTGCACCCGGGCACGGGCCCGGGCACCGGCTACGACTTCCACGACCGGACCGTCTCCCGGCACCTGGTGCACCGCGCCTCGGTCTCCGAGGTCTTCCTCACCGGCTGGCAGGCCACCGGCCCGTACGACTTCCTGCTCGGCGCCCAGTGGCCCCGGCTGCACGGCTTCTACCGGCTGCCCGGGGACCGCTACCACGACCCGGTGCTGATGGCCGAGACCGTCCGGCAGGCCGGGCTGCTGGTCGGCCACGCGGGCTTCGGCGTGCCGCGCGACCACCACTTCGTCATGGAGGACCTCGGCTACGCGCTCGGCGACGCGGGCCTGCGGGGCCTCGCCGTCACCACCGGACCGGCCTCGCTGATGCTCACCGTCGGCTGCCAGGACGTCCGGATGCGGCACGGCCGGCTCGCCTCGCTGCGCGTGCACGCCGAGATCACCCGGGACGGCCTGCGGATCGGCCACGGCTCCGGCCAGCTGCGGGTGGTCACCCCCGCCTCGTACGAGCGGCTGCGCGGCCCCGGCCGGGGCGTCGTCACCCCGCCGCTGCCGCCGGAGCCCGCCGCGCCCGAACTCGTCGGCCGGGCGCAGGCCGCGGACGTGGTGCTCAGCCCGACCCTGCGGCCGGACACCTGGCTGCTGCGCGCCGACGCCGGACACCCGGTGCTGTTCGACCACGAGCTGGACCACGTGCCCGGAATGCTGGTGCTGGAGGCCGCCCGGCAGGCCGCCCAGCGGCTGCACCACCCCGAGCCGGTCGTGCCGGTCGAGCTGGTGACCTCCTTCGAGCGCTACATCGAGCTGGACCGGCCCTGCTTCGTGCGGGCCGTCCGCGAGTGCTCGGCGGACGGCCGCCGCACCCCCGTCCAGGTGCGGTTGCTCCAGGACGGGCGGACGGCGGCCGAGTGCCGGCTGTTCACCGAGCCGGTCGACGGTCCGCGGGTGCCGGTCCGGCGGGACGCCTTCGACGGCCGCCCCGCCGTTCCCGGTCTGCTGCCGCTGGCCAGCTGAGCCCGCCGGGCGGGCCGGACCCCGTCAGGCGGCCACCAGGGTGGCCGGCCGCCCGGCGTGCATCACGCTGAGGTTGGCCGCCAGCCGGACCGGGTCCTGGGCCAGCCAGAGCCGCAGCGCCGCGCCCAGGGCGGCACTGGCCGACTCGATCCGGACGTCGGTGATCTGGGCGATCCGGGCCGCGCCGGGGACCAGCAGGTCGGCCAGCGCGGTCGGCAGCCAGACCGTCAACGCGCACGGCGCCGGCGTCGCGAGGGCGCTCAGCAGCCGGTAGGCGTCCCCCGGTGCGCTGAGCGTGGGGATGATGTCCAGCAGAGCGTCGGCCACCACTTCGGACACGTCGCTCCGGTGTCCCTGGGCGAGCCGTCGGAGCAGCAGTTGCTCGGCGGCGGTGATTCGGACGGTCAGCATGACCTCGTCGCACTCCATTGCGCGATTTCCTCCTCGTTCCTCCCCGTACCGGCACGGACGGCCGGCACGAACTACCCCTGTTGCACCTCGGCCCGGCCACTTTCCTGCGGAAGGCCGGGCCGGTGGGTGCGCCGCCCCGGTCAGATACCCGCGTACGAGTGCTTGCCGGTGACGAAGATGTTCACGCCGTAGTAGTTGAAGAGCCAGCAGGCGAAGGCCGCCAGCGCCAGGTACGCGGCCTTGCGGCCCTTCCAGCCGGCCGTCGCACGGGCGTGCAGGTAGCAGGCGTAGGCGACCCAGGTGATGAACGACCAGGTCTCCTTCGGGTCCCACTCCCAGTACTTGCCCCAGGCGGCCTCGGCCCAGATCGCGCCCGCGATGATGGTGAACGTCCACAGCGGGAAGACCAGGGCGTTGATCCGGTAGGACAGCTTGTCGAAGGTGGACGCGGCGGGCAGCCGGCGCCAGATCGAGGGCGCGGTGCCCAGCGGGCCAGTGGTCAGGCCGGCCGCCATCCGGCGGTCGAAGGAGTCCTTGCCGATGTACAACAAGGTGGCGATGAACGCCGCGTAGAAGGCGCCGCCGCAGAAGATCGCGGTGGAGACGTGGATCGCCAGCCAGTACGAGTGCAGCGCCGGGACCAGCTGCTCGGAGTCGGTGTACAGCACCTGGGTCGCGATGCCGAGCGTCAGCAGCACCGCGACGGTGACCGGCAGGCCGAGCCAGCGGACGTTCTTGCGCGCGGCCAGCAGGACCACGTACGCGGCCGTCATCGCGAAGGCGAAGGCGCAGGAGAACTCGTACATGTTGCCCCACGGCCAGCGGGACACCGAGAGCCCGCGGGCGACGATGCCGCCGCCGTGCAGCAGCAGCGCCAGGACGGTGAGCGAGATCGCGATGCGGCCGGCCAGGTCGGCCTTCTCGCTGGTGCCGGCCGCGCCCGGGCCGTCCACGTCCTCGTCGGTGCGACCGCCGGTGACCACCGTCGCGCCCTCGCCCGCCAGCACGGTGCGGGTGAGCGTGGTGGTGCCGCCCTTCGCCCCGGCCACGGTGACGGTGACCTTCTTCGCGGCCTTGGTCTCCGCAGCGGCGACGGTCTCGGCGAGGTTGCCGGACTGCTCCTTGGAGCGGACGGCGACCGCGCCCTTGCTGCCGAACGTCCACTCGAACATGTGGGCGAACATGGCGATCGTGTAGACCGCCATCGCCGAATAGATCAGCTTGTTTGAGAGGTCGGCCAGCTGTGGGTCGACTCCCGAGGCGAGATGCACCGTCTACTCCTTGGAGTTCTGGTCGGCGGGGACTGCGGGGTCCGAGGCCTCGGCCTCGGGGGCGTCGGGTACTGCTTCCTCGGCCGGGGCCTCGGCGTCGGCCTGCGCGGTTCCGTCGCCGTCCTCCTCCGACGCCGGGGCGTCGTCCTGGAGGTCCACCGCGAGTTCGGCCAGCTCCTCGGCGATCTTCGCCGACTCGCTGCGGGCCAGGCCGGCCAGCTCCACCTGGGTGCCGCCGCCCGGCAGGGCCACCGCCCGCACCCAGATCCGGCGGCGCTGGATGAACAGCGAGCCGATCAGGCCGAGGATCGCCAGGACGGCGCCGGTCAGCGCGATCGCGTTGCCCGGGCGGTGCGAGACGTTGAAGCTCGCCCACTGCTTGTAGCCCTCGAAGGTGATGCTGCCGTAGCCGTTCGGCAGGTCCCAGGCCTGGCCGGGCTTGAGCAGGGCCTTGGCCGGCTGGCCGTCCTGCTGCATCTGGGTGAGCTTGGAGGTGTTCAGCTGGTAGATGTTCTGCGGCAGGCCGGAGTCGGTGCCGAGGTCGCCGGAGAAGGCGTTCAGCACCAGCTCGGGGGCTGCGTCGCCGGGGAACAGCGAGATCGGGCCGGTGCCGGCGAAGCTCAGCGGGGCGGTCGGCAGGAAGAAGCCGGAGAAGCCCAGCTGGGTCCTGTTGCCGTCCGGGCCGACGCCGTAGTCGGAGACCTTCACCACGCCGGTCGAGGTCAGGTTGGCGTCCTGCGGCAGGAACGGCACGACGTCGTGGTAGACCACCTCGCCCTTGCCGTTCTTCACGGTGATCACCGGGGCGTAGCCGTGGCCGATCAGGTAGACCTTGCTGCCGCCGATCTCCAGCGGGTGGTTGACCTCGATCGTGCCCTTCTTCAGCTTCGACTCGTCGCTGCCCCCGTAGTACTCGACGTTCGCGGTGAACTGCCGGGCGGCACCCATCTGGTCACCGGTGTTCTGGAACTTCGAGGTGAAGTCGTCGAGCTTCAGGTAGAACGGGTCGAGGTCCTGGTTCCCGTAGAACCGGGTGCCGGTGAAGTCGTCGAGCTGGGTGATGGTGTTGGAGTAGCCCTGGCCCTCGACCATCAGCTTCCCGCCGGTGCCGGAGGCCAGGCTGGCCCAGGCGAAGCCGCCGAGCAGCGCGAACAGCGACAGGTGGAACAGCAGGTTGCCGACCTCGCGCAGGTAGCCCTTCTCCGCGGCCACCGAGCCGCCGGAGAGGTCGGCCCGGAAGCCGCGCTTGCGCAGCAGCCGGTGGGCGGCGGCGTTCACCTGCTCCGGGTCCGCCCCGGTGCGCCAGGCCGCGTACACCGGCATCCGGGTCAGGTTGCGCGGTGCGGCCGGCGGCTGGGAGCGCAGCACGCCGACGAACTGCCAGGTGCGCGGGACGATGCAGCCCGCCAGCGAGACGAACAGCAGGATGTAGATCGCGGAGAACCAGACCGAGCTGTAGACGTCGAACAGCTGGAGCTTCTCGTAGATCGGCGCGACCGCGGTGTGCTGCGCCTTCCAGGTCTGCACCTTGAACTGGTTCTGGCCGTTCTGCGGGATCAGCGAGCCCGGGATGGCGGCCAGCGACAGCAGGAACAGCAGGATCAGGGCGACCCGCATCGAGGTCAGCTGGCGCCACATCCAGCGCGCCCAGCCGAGCACCCCTATGCCGGTCGGCCCCTCGGACTCGACCGGCGCGGTGCTGAGCCGCTCCGCGGCGGTGTCGTCGTCCGGTGCCGGGGGCAGCTCGGTATCGGTCGTGGTCTTGCTCACGGTCAGATTCCGATCTGGGAGTCGGCGGTCCAGGACTGCAGTTCGCTCATCCAGGAATCCCAGATCCCGGTGACGAGCAGCAGACCGACCGCGACGAGCATGCCGCCACCGATCCGCATGACGAGCGGGTAGTGCCGCTTGACCCACCCGAAGGCACCCAGCGCCCGGCGGAACGCCAGCGCGGCCACGATGAACGGTACGCCGAGGCCGAGGCAGTAGAAGGTCATCAGCAGGGCGCCGCGCTGGGCGTCGGCCTGGTTGAGCGCCAGGTTCGAAACGGTTGCCAGGGTCGGACCCATGCACGGGGTCCAGCCGACCCCGAAGACCACGCCGAGCAGCGGCGCGCCGAGCAGGCCTATCACCGGACGGCGGTGGGTGCGCACCTCGCGCATGCTCAGCCCGGGCACCAGGCCCATGAAGGCCAGTCCCATGACGATCGTCACCGCGCCGAGCACCGTCGAGATGACCCGCTGGTGCTCCTTGAGCGTGCCGCCGAACTGGCCGAACAGCGCCCCGCTGGAGACGAAGACCGCGGTGAAGCCGAGGATGAACAGTACGGCCCCGAGCAGCATCCTCCCCCGCCGGGCCCCACGCGCGTCGGCGAGGTCAGCGGCGGAGAAACCCGTGACGTAGGAGAGGTAGCCGGGGACGAGCGGCAGCACGCAGGGCGAGAAGAACGAGACCAGGCCCGCCGCCACCGCGATCGGGGCGGCCACCAGCAGCGCCCCGCTCTGCAGGGTCGCGGTGTTGTCGGCGAGCTGGAGTGGCGCACTCACTGCTGCTGCTCCGCGACCACCGGCTGGACGATCGACTCCAGCGCCTCCTGGGTCGTCCCGCCGACGGCGCGGGCGGCCAGCTTGCCGTCGCGGTCGACGACCAGGGTGGTCGGGATGGACTGCGGGTTGAGGCTGCCCTTGGGGAACTTGAGCAGCTGGGTGCCCGCCGGGTCGAAGATGCTCGGGAAGCTGACGCCCTGCTCCTGCTCGAAGCGGACGGCGTTGGTCTTGTCGGTGTCCCGGGTGTTGATCCCCAGGAACTGGACGCCCTTGTCCTTGTACTCGTCCGCGACGGCCTGGAGGTTCTTCGCCTCGGCCCGGCACGGACCGCACCAGGAGCCCCACACGTTCAGCACCACGACCTTGCCGCGGTAGTCCGAGAGCTTGACCTGGTTGCCCTCCAGGGTCTCCCCGGAGACGTCCGGCGCGTCCCCGCGCTTGCCCGCGTCCGCCTTCGACAGGTTCGTCCCCTTCACGGTGACGAAGCCGACCTGGCCTTCACCGCTGCTCGACGAGCCCGAGGAGGAACAGCCGGTGAGGACGAGCGCAGCGGCGGCGACTGTGGCGGCGGCTGCGGCGACACGGGGACGGGGGCGCGTCATGGCAGACATGTGAAAAGTTTCGCATGGAGTTCCGGGCAGGTTCCGGGGGGTCCTCCCTTGCGCTTCACACCCACTCTGACCTGCGAAGACTTCGGGTCACCCGGCGCTCGCCAGGTGACCCGAAGTCATACTTACGCACCGCTTACGGGCCTCAGGCGCCGAAGCTCTTCCCCACCGGTTTGTCGCCCTTGCGGCCCTTGCCGACCAGGTGCGCGGGCAGCAGGTCGCGGGCCGGCTCCCGGTAGCCGACCGAGACGATCCGGTCGCCCTCGAAGGTGAAGCTGGTCAGCGAGGCCAGCGAGCACTGCCGGTTGCGCGGGTCGTGCCAGAGCCGGCGGCGCTCGACGAAGGAGCGGAGGATCCAGATCGGCAACTGGTGGCTGACGCAGACCGCCTCGTGCCCGCGGGCAGCGTCCCGGGCGGCGCCGAGCGCGCCCATCATCCGCACCGCCTGGTCGAGGTACGGCTCGCCCCAGGAGGGCTTGAACGGGTTGGTGAGGTACTTCCAGTAGCCCGGGTTGCGCAGGGAGCCGTCGCCGACCCCGAAGGTCTTGCCCTCGAAGACGTTCTCCGCCTCGATCAGCCGCTCGTCCACCGCGAGGTCCAGGCCGTGCGCCTTGGCGATCGGCGCGGCGGTCTCCTGGGCCCGCTCCAGCGGGGAGGCCACCACGTGGGTGATGTCCCGGTCGGCCAGGTCCTCGGCGACCCGGTCGGCCATCTGCCGGCCCAGCTCGGACAGGTGGTAGTCCGGCAGCCGCCCGTACAGGACGCCCTCCGGGTTGTGCACCTCACCGTGACGCATCACGTGGACGACGGTGATCTCTTTGGCGCTCACTTCTCAACTACTCCTGGGGTCGGGTCCGACTAGACCGTGGCGGCGGCAGCGGCGCGCGCGGCGGCCGGCAGGGCGGCGGCGATCCGCTCGATCGCCCGCTCGTCGTGGCTCGCCGAGACGAACCAGGACTCGAAGGCGGACGGCGGCAGGTAGACGCCCTCGGCTAGCATGGCGTGGAAGAAGGCGGTGAAACGGTACGCCTCCTGGGTCCTGGCCTCTTCGTAGTTGGTGACCGCGGCCTCGGTGAAGAACACCGAGAACATGTTCCCGGCGGTCTGCAGCCGGTGCGCCACGCCCTCCTTGGTGAGCGCCTCGGAGACCAGGCCGGAGATCTCGGCGGAGACCCGGTCCACCGTGGCGTACACCTCGTCGGTGCAGCCGCGCAGCTGGGCCAGGCCTGCCGCGGTGGCGACCGGGTTCCCGGACAGGGTGCCCGCCTGGTAGACCGGGCCGGCCGGGGCCAGGTGGGCCATCACGTCGGCGCGGCCGCCGAAGGCCGCGGCCGGGAAGCCGCCGCCCATGACCTTGCCGAAGGTCAGCAGGTCCGGCGCCCAGCCCTCGTTCGCCGCCTCCAGGCCGTACCAGCCGGCCTTGGAGACGCGGAAGCCGGTCATCACCTCGTCGGAGACGAACAGCGCGCCGTTGTCCCGGCAGAGCCGGGCCAGGCCCGCGTTGAAGCCGGGCAGCGGCGGGACGACGCCCATGTTGCCGGGCGAGGCCTCGGTGATGACGCAGGCGATCTCGCCCGGGTGGGCGGCGAAGGCCTGCTCGACCGCGGCCAGGTCGTTGTACGGCAGCACGATGGTGTCGCCGGCCTGGGCGCCGGTGACGCCCGGGGTGTCCGGCAGGCCGAAGGTGGCCACGCCGGAACCGGCGGCGGCCAGCAGCGCGTCCACGTGACCGTGGTAGCAGCCGGCGAACTTGACCACCTTCGCGCGGCCGGTGAAGCCGCGGGCGAGGCGGATCGCGGACATGGTGGCCTCGGTGCCGGAGGAGACCAGGCGGACCTGCTCGACCGGGGCGACCCGGGCGACGATCTCCTCGGCGAGCTCGACCTCGCCCTGGCCGGGCGTGCCGAAGGAGGTGCCGAGGGCGACGGCCCGCTGGACGGCGTCGATCACGGCGGGGTTCGAGTGGCCGAGGATCATCGGACCCCACGAGCACACCAGGTCGACGTACTCACGGCCGTCGGCGTCGGTGAGGTAGGGACCGGTGCCGGACACCATGAAGCGCGGCGTACCGCCGACCGCGCGGAAGGCGCGCACCGGGGAGTTGACGCCGCCGGGCGTGACCACGGAGGCGCGATCGAACAGCGACTGGGACTGGGGGGCTTCGTAGGGGTAGCTCACGTGAGACATGGTCTCAAATCGTGTCCTTGAGCTCTGCATGTCCGACCCGATCATCTGGAACGATGATCCGGGCACCGTTGTCTGTACGGTTGTCCGTGACGGTTGTCCGTGGCGGTCGTGCACGGGCGGGGCCGCTGGCTGTTCCGGAGCACGGACCAGTCAGACTGTGTGCACAGAGTGCGCGAGCGCTCCGGTTGTGTACAGGGGTGTGGAGAGGACTGCTGTGTGCCGCGAGTGGGTACGGCCCGCGAGTAGGCACGGCGGCGCATGACGGGTAGGAGCACGTCCGGTGGGCGCCGGGCGTGCGGGGGTCTGTCGATTCCGGCGAATTCCGGTGAGGATGGTCCGAGTGTCCGAGGCGCAGGACGGCTTCGACGAGGCGGCGGGGGGCTCCCGCAGGCCCGCCGAAACCGCACGCGGGGGTACGGGAGCGGGTACGGGTCGTGGTCGTCGCGGCGGCGAGAGGCGGGGTGAGGGACGCGTGGGGGTGACCTACAAGTACTTCGGCGCACCGGACCGCGCGACCGCTGCGAGAGTCCCCACCGCCCTCGGCCCGGGGGGGCTCGGCCTCGACGCCGGCGAACTCGGCGCGCTGGGGCGGCTCGGCGACCTGATGGAGACCAGCGGTTCCCCCACCGGCCACCTCTCCACCAAGATCAAACCGGAGACCATGAGCGCCATGGTCCTCACCGGCATCCAGGGCGTCCCGCTGCACCAGGTGCCGCCGCTGGAGCTCGTCGTGCTGCACCCGGACTACGCCGTCGTCCAACTCCCCCACAACGTGGTCGAACCGCTCCGCAAGGCGGACGAGACGGAACTCGGCGCCGCCGCCTTCATCTGGTCCACCGTCCCCGACCGCCGCGGTCCGCGCGACGCCTTCGTGATCTACACGATGCTGCACGAGTGGCAGGACTTCGCCAACCGGCTGCACGAGGCCGGGCACCAGCTGTACTGCCTGGTCTGGCCGTAACGGGGAAGCACCACAGGGGGACTCCATGACGTACGCCGGACCGGCCACGGGAGTTCCCTCCCGCGGCCGGTCCGAAGTCGCCCACCCACCGCTGCCGTTGGGCGCCGGGCGCCGTCACCACTGCTCAGGCTGAGTCAATTCCCCGCCTTGTCCACGGAGTTGACGTCCGGCCGGAGAACCACCGCTGCCAGCACCAGGGCCACCGAGAGCAGTCCTGCGGCCACCGTGAAGGCAAGCCGGAAGCCTCCGGTGAGCGCCTCGGCCGCGGGATGCCCGGCGGCGGCCAGGGCTCCGGCGCGGCCGTCGGCGAGGGTGGTGAGCACCGCGACGCCGAGTGCGCCGCCGACCTGCTGGGTGGTGTTGAACAGACCCGAGGCGGTGCCCGCGTCCTGCGGCCCGGCGCCGGACATGCCGAGCACCGCGAGCGCGGACAGCACCAGCCCGCCACCGCCGATCAGCAGCATGGTCGGCAGCAGGTGGACGGGGTAGTCGGCGTCGACCGGCAGCCGGGCCAGCAGCCCGAGCGCGACCACCAGCATCGCGAGGCCCACGAGCAGCACCGCGCGCTCGCCGAACCGGGCGCCCAACCGGGCGGAGAGCAGCAGCGACACCGCGCCGATGGCCACCGCGGCGGGCAGCATCGCGAGGCCGGTGGCGGCGGCGCCGTATCCGAGGACCTGCTGCAGGTAGAGGGCGACCAGGATCTGGAAGGCGAACATCCCGGAGATGGTCAGGAGCTGTACGGCGTTGGCACCCGAGACGTTCCGGGAACGGAACATCCGCAGCGGCAGCAGGGGTCGGGCGGCCCGGGCCTGGCGGAGCAGGAAGGCGGCCAGCAGGGCGAGCGAGAGCGCGCCGAGGCCGAGGGTGCGGGCCGAGGTCCAGCCGTGGGCGCCGGTGCCGACGATGGTGGAGATGCCGAGCATCAGGGCGGCGGTGATCAGCGCGGCGCCCAGGGCGTCGGCACCGGCCCGCAGGCCCGGGCCGTGGTCGGCCGCCAGTACCCGGACGGCCAGCAGGGCGGCGGCGAGGCCGAGCGGCAGGTTGATGAGGAAGATCCAGTGCCAGCTGAGGGCCTGGGTGAGGACCCCGCCGAGGACCTGGCCGATCGAGGCGCCGGCCGCGCCGACGAAGCTGAAGGCGCCGATCGCGCGGCCGCGCTCGCCCGGCTCGGGGAAGAGCGTGACGACCATGCCGAGGCTGACCGAGGAGGCCATCGCGCCACCGACGCCCTGGAGGAAGCGGGCGGCGATCAGCATCCCCTGCCCGGTGGCGACGGCGCAGAGCAGCGAGGCGGCGGTGAAGAGGGCGAGTCCGGCGACGAAGACGCGCTTGCGGCCGATCAGGTCGCCGAGCCGGCCGGCCAGCAGGAGCAGCCCGCCGAAGGCGATCAGGTAGGCGTTGACCGTCCAGGTGAGGTCGGCGGGCGAGAAGTGCAGGTCGTCCTGGATGGCGGGCAGCGCCACGGTGACGATCGAGCCGTCCAGGACGATCATCAGCATGCTGGCGCAGAGCACCGCGAGGGCCAGTGCGCGGGGGCGGGCGGGGGCCGCGGGTGCCGCGTCGGGCGCGGCCGGGGCGTGCGTGGTCATGGCGGGTCTCCCGGTTCGTCGAGTACCGGGAAGGAAGCTATCAGATTGTTTTGTTCGGGACTATCTATCTCGGGAGAATCTTGGACCGGGGTACGACGAGGCGTCAGCTCCGGGAACGGCGGGCCCGGCGGACGGAGCGTTCGCTCTCGACCGGCTCCGCCAGGTGCCCCTCCACCAGACGGGTCAGGGCGGAGACGAAGACCTCCCGCTCAGGCTGCGGCAGCGAATCCAGCAGCTCGCGGTGGACCCCGTCGGCGATCGCGGTGCCCTGCACGACGGCCCGCTCGCCGGCCTCGGTGACCGAGATGATCCGGGCCCGGCGGTCGGTGGCGGACGGGCGGCGCTCGGCCAGGCCAGCCTTCTCCAGCTCGTCGACGGTGACCACCATGGTGGTCTTGTCCAGGTCCGACAGCTCGGCCAGCTGGATCTGGGTGCGCTCGGCCTCCTGCGCGTGGAACAGCACGCAGTACGCGCGGGGGGTGATCCCGAGCTCGGTGAAGGCCGCCGCCATCCGGGTCGCCAGCACGTGGCTCGCGTGGTCCAGCAGGCCGGAGATGTCGCGGATCTGGCGCACGGGCGGGGTCGTCGTCATGCGTCCGAGGTTAGCAACGGCCCGTCTGCTGCCGGATGATCCCGTAGCCAACCAACACCGGGCCTACGGGATGCCCAACTCGAACAGCGCATAGCCCGCGTACCAGCCCGCCGCGATCACCGGCATCGCGAACATCCCGACCAGCGAGGAGGTCCGCACCCGGCGCAGCGCCACCGCCAGGCCGATGAACAGCGGGAAGGCCGGCAGCAGGTAGCGCGAGATGTTGCCGAAGATCTGGTTGCTGCTCAGCGCGGTGAAGACGGTCATCCCGGTGTACACCCACAGCACCAGCGGAGGGCGGGCCTGCCGCAGCAGCACCAGCAGGCCGGGCAGGGCGATCAGCAGCGCGATGGCGATCAGGTCCGGGACGGGGTTGGACTGCCAGAAGTCCCAGTGGCCGGTGATCACGTCCATGACCGTGCGCAGGGTGGAGGCGCCGAAGTCGAAGTAGCGGTTCCAGGCGCCGCGCTGGAGCTTGAAGTAGCCACCCCAGTCGCCCATCCGCCAGCCCACCCAGGCGACGTAGCCGATCAGGCCCCACGGGGTGATCAGCATCGCGGTCAGCGGGCGGGCCACCCCGTCGGTGCGGCGGACCAGCGCGACCAGCGCGGCGATCGAGACCGCGGCGATCAGCGCGGCGGCGGTCGGCCGGTTGAGGCCCGCGACCAGGGCCAGCAGGCCCGCGGCGATCCAGCGGCGGGTCATCACGCAGTAGCAGGCCCACGCGGACAGCGCGACGAACAGCGAGTCCGAGTAGACCGCCCACTCCACGCCCGAGCCCGGGAACAGGCCCCAGATCACCGCGGCGATCACACCCGCCCGGAAGCCGGCGAGCCGCTCGGCGATCGCGAAGATCCCGGCCGCGGCGACCAGCGAGGCCAGCACCGAGACCACGATCCCGGAGCCGTACGGGCCGAGCCCGGTCACCACGCCGACCAGCCGCATCAGCCAGGGGTAGAGCGGGAAGAAGGCGGCGGAGTTCTCGTAGTAGGTGGCCAGCGGGAAGCCGTGCAGCGGGATCAGCTGCGGGTCGTACCCGTTCTCGGCGATCCGCTGGTACCAGATGCCGTCCCAGGTGCCCAGCACGTCCCAGGCGTGGGCGCCGCCGCCTCGGCCGACCTGCTTCTTCAGGTAGTCGCCGGTGTGCTCCAGCAGCACCAGGAAGACGGTCAGGCCGATCGCCTTGACCACCGCGTACGCGCCGAGCGCGGGCGCGAAGCGGTCCACCAGCACCCCGAACCGCCCGGGCACACGGCCCGTCCGCTCCTCGGGTCGCTCCCCCGACGGCGCCGGTTCGGTGGCGGACGGCTCGGTGCTGGACGACTCGGTGCTCGATGCCGTGCTCATCTGCTCTGGGTACTCCCCGCCCCGCTCATGGTGCGCGCGGCTCCGGCGCAACGACGTTCCAGAGAGCCTACGGCACGGCCCTGAGGGCCCGCCCTCCCCGCCCGGCCCGGAAAATCCGTGGCGCGGGACACCTGCGCCCGCGACGATGCGGCCATGCCGCTCCAGCCGCCGAAGCATCAGATCCGGGCGCTCCACACCGCCGACACGATCACCGTCTACCAGGCCTCCCCGCCCCGGATCGCCGAGCCGGCCGCGGCCGAGGGGCGGTTCCCGGAGGCGTTCCAGCGGGACCGGATGACGTGGATCAAGCCCTCGTTCCTCTGGATGATGCACCGCAGCGACTGGGGGCGGCGCGAGGGCCAGGAGCGGGTGCTCGCGCTGGAGATCAGCCGCGAGGGCTTCGACTGGGCGCTGGAACGGGCGGTGCTGAGCGCCTACACCCGGCGGGTCCACGAGTCGCAGGCGGCGTGGAAGCGGGAGCTGCGGCAGAGCCCGGTGCGGGTGCAGTGGGATCCGGAGCGCAGTGCGGACCTCGGGGCGCTGGAGTGGCGGGCGATCCAGGTCGGGCTGCGCGGCGGGGCGGTGCGGCGCTACGCGGACGAGTGGATCCGGCGGATCACGGACGTCACCGCGCTGGCCGACCGGATCCGGCGTGAGCGGGACCGGACGCTGCTGCCGGTCGAGACGCCGTACCCGATGAGCGCGGCCGTCGCCGCCCGGTTGGGGGCGGCGACGGCCTGAGCCACGTCAGCCGTGGACGCGCGCGTCAGCTGTGGACGTAGACGATGCCGAGCTTGGTGAGCTGCCAGAGCTGGGCGGGGGCGCCGGTCTCGGTGGCGAGTTCGACGTAGGGGTTGCCCTTGGCGTCGAGATCGGCGCTGGTGGCCAGGACCTTGGTCGGGTCCGCCGAGTCGGCGATCTCGTAGTTGCCGTTGCCGGCCGGCTTGAACACCCAGTGCTGGTTGGCGCCGCCGTTGCAGCCCCACTGCTGGATCCGGGTGCCGGGGGCGGTGGCGGCCGCGTTGGCGTCCAGGCACATGCCGCGGTTGCCGCTGAAGTCCAGTTCGTAGCTGCCGCCGGACTTGGCCTCCAGGACGAAGGACTGGTTCAGTCCGCCGGCCGCCGGGTAGCCGATCGCGGCCCGGCCGTTGGTGGAGTCGCCGTAGGTGCCGCCGCCGGAGAGGTCGAGCGCGTTGCCGGTGGCCGCGTTGGTGAGTTGGTACCAGGAGCCGTCCTCGGGGACGTCGCCGAAGGGCTTGCCGGGAGTGAGCGGCTGGATCGAGGTGGTGTTCTGCTGGTTGAGCGTGCAGTACGCCTCGGCCTGGTCGGGCCTGGCGAAGAACTGGCCGAGGCAGACGCCCTCACCGCGGTAGCCGGCCACCCGCAGGTGGTACGACTGGCGGACCATGTTCATGCACAGCCCGGGGATGCCGATCTGCGAGTCGCAGCCGTTGCGCGCCCACTCGGAGAGGTTGATGACGTCCCCGTTGGAGTACTCGTACGGGGAGGTCGTCCACTCCGCGCACACCTCGTGCCCGAAGGCGACCCGCCGCTGGTCCAGGTACCGCACGCCGGGCACCTGTTCGGCCGCGCCGCGGAGCGCGTCGCTGAACGTCGGGACCACCCAGTTGTGGCCCCAGGCGAGGTCCTCGGGGAAGGCCGGGCAGCCGTCGGTGATCTTGCCGAGGTAGTCGTTGCGCCGGATGTCCGGGGTGATCGGGTTGAAGTACGACTGGTAGACCAGCTGGTACGAGGAGTCGGTGTAGCCCGCGCGGCGCATGGTCTGACGGATGTTCTGCAGGGCGGCGACGACCTTGGGCTGGACCCGCTGGGCCCGTTTGCGGATCTCGTCGCTGCCGATGGTGTCCCGGCAGCCCTGGTCCTTGGGGATCGGGAAGTACTGCGCGAGGCAGTGCATCATGATGCCGCTGAAGTCGAAGTCGTCGTTGGCGCCGATCGTGACGACGACCATCTTGACGTCGTACTTGCTCGCCGTGTCGGCGAGTTTGACGTCCTGCTTGGGCTCGCCGAAGTCGCCGCTGCCCGAGCCGGTGATCTTGGCCAGCTCCGGGTCGCTGACCAGGTCGCCGGTCTGGGCGCCGGAGCAGGCGAGGTCGATCGGGGTGACCCCGGGGATGTCGGTGACGAAGATCTCCGACTTGGGGTGCCGGTGGCAGTAGTTGGTGGGGGTGTCGGTCTCCGGGAAGTAGCCGTCGCCGGTGTCGGTGCCGGCGCCCTCCCCGGAGATGGCGCTGTCGCCGAGGGCGACGATCGCGGCCGGGCGGGTGGCGGCCGGGGCCGGGGCGTTGTCGGCGAGGGCGGCGGGAGCACCGGCCAGGCCGAGGGTGGCGACGAGGACGCCGGTGGCGAGCAGTGCGGCGGACCGGGACGAGCCCGTTCGCGCTCGTCTCGCCGCGGACGTGCGGAACCTGATCACACGCGACTCCTTGCGGGGGCGGGGAACCGCCGGGCCGGGGGTGCCGGGCGGTGCGGAGCAAGAGCGGTGCAGAAAAGTGAGCAGGTCTCACATTCTAGGTACTGACAAGTAGTCCAACAAGGCTCGTGACATCACCGCGCGCTGACGCGGCGACAGCGAGCGGACGCGGAAAAGCCGCCGCTCCGCGCCCCAGGAGGGAAGCGCGGAACGGCGGCTCTCACCGGCCGAACCGGGTGCGACCTCAGCCGTTGTTGAGGCAGTGGTTGCCGAACGCCGGGTTCAGCAGGCCGACGACGTCGATGGTGTTCCCGCACAGGTTGACCGGGATGTGGATCGGCACCTGCACCTGGTTGCCCGAGATGACACCGGGGGAACCCGCAGCGACACCCTGGGCACCGGCGCTGGCCATCGCGGTGCCGGCACCGGCGGCCACGATGCCCACCACGGCCGCGCCAACGGCGGCGGTCTTCTTGACGCTCATGTGAGCCTCCTGACTGTTCAACAGAAATGCACGGGGAGTGCGACATCTAGAACGAGACCCGTCCGGACCGGTTGCGACGGCGCCTGCACTGTCACCCGTACGGACCAACGCCGCCCGGGTGACCGGCATTCGGGTGATCAGCGGACCGGGCCGTTTCCCCCTGCGCGCTACCTCGTTCTCCCTGACGAAGACGATCCAACCCGGCCCTGCTCAGGAATCGAGTACCGCCCATGCGCAGCTCGCCCACGGCCTCGTCGGCACCGAGGCCTCCGGCAAGTCGGTCGACATGGCGGGCCCCCCGGAATCCGGCGTTCGGCGACACCGCCTGAACGCCTGACCGGGAATTCCTGGTCGCGCCTCCACCCGAACCGTTCCCGGCCGTGCGGGAGCATTCGCGGGGCGCCGGAAAACGCGGCGGCTGCGTCGACGCCCGAGCCATGGGCGGAACACGCCGGTGTGCGCCGTCGGAGTGACATTCACGGAAATCCCTGCAGCCTTCGGGTGAGTATTCCTGCTCGCCCGACTCCCGACACCTCACTTCCGTCGGGCAGAAATCGGAGGAAAAATCATGCGCAACTTCAAGAAGGCCGCCGTCCTGTCGCTGGCGACCACCGGCCTGGTGCTCGGTGCCGCCGGTGGCGCGTTCGCCAGCGCGGGCGCCGAGGGCGTGGCCGCCGGCTCCCCCGGCGTCCTCTCGGGCAACCAGATCCAGGTGCCGATCCACATCCCGGTCAACCTGTGCGGGAACACCATCGACGTCGTCGGCCTGCTGAACCCGGCGTTCGGCAACCACTGCCTCAACAACGGCTGAACCCGCGGTCGCCGCACCGGCGACAGCTGGTTCACCCGAGCACGTGCCCGCCCCGCTGCGCCGGGGCCGGCACGCTCCACCCGTGTGTGATCGAGGAGATCAACCCCCATGCAGAACGTGAAGAAGGTCGCCGTCCTCTCCGCCGCCGCCGCCGGCCTGGTGCTGGGTGCGGCGGGCTCCGCCGCCGCGAGCGCGGGCGCCGAGGGCGTGGCCGCCGGCTCCCCCGGCGTCGTCTCCGGCAACCAGATCCAGGTACCGGTGCACGTCCCGATCAACCTGTGCGGCAACACCGTCAACGTCATCGGCCTGCTGAACCCGGCCTTCGGCAACACCTGCGCCAACGTGGAGATGCACCCGAAGCCCGCGGACGACTGCTGATCCCCGATCGGCACACGTTTCGGCCGTCCTGCCCCCCGACCAGTCGGCCGGGGGGCAGTTCGGCATCCCCGGACCGGACGTCCGCAGCCCCAGGGCCCGCCTCCCCGGTCCGGTCGGGCCCACTCCACCGAAGGGTGATCCGCATGGTTTCGAAGAAGGGCGGGGCCGGAGTGGCCGCCGCCGTGGGCGCGGTGGTGCTGCTCGGCGCCGGTACCGCGCAGGCCGCCACCGCCGCGGGCCAGCAGCGCGCGGCGGGCCCGGCCTCGCTGGCGAAGACCGACGTCGGGCAGGCGCTGAACGGGACGACGACCGGGCTCGGCTACGGCGTCGCGCCGATCAAGAGCCTGCGCGTGGACCCGTGGGCCAACTCCTCGGCCGACGTGCTCAACAACGGCGCGACGATCCAGCCGGACCAGGGCCTGGCACCGGTCGGCACCGGCACGCTGACCGGACCGCTGAGCGCGGGCGGCGGCGTCAAGGACCTGCCGCTGGTCGGCGGGCTGACCGGCGTCCTGCCCGGCTGAGCGACCGGACGCGCCGGAGCCCGGTGCCCCCGCCTCGTCGGCCGGGGGCGCCGGGCTCCGGCGCGTCCGGGGTGCCTCAGAGCCGGGTCAGGCCGGCCAGGGGCGCCAGGCCGCTGCCCTGCTGCACCAGACCGGCGGCCGTCCCGGTGGCCGCGTCGGTCGCGCTGGTCTGCTGCAGCACACCGGTCGCCGTCCCGGTGGTGGCGTCGGCCAGGTGGTTCACCGCCTCGGTGGCGGAGATCCGCTCCTGGTCGCCGCCGAGGCTCGCGGTGGCCCCGGGGACGGCCTGCACGGCGGCGGGCACCAGGCGCGGGTCCACCTCGTCCACCCGGAGCCGGCCGTCGGCGAGCTGGCCGGTGCCGTCCTGCACCAGCGCCAGCGGCTTGCCCACGTCCAGGCCGGGGGTCTTGGCCTGGAGCGGAGCGGCGGGGGCCTCCAGCAGCACCTCGCCGAGGTCGGCGCCCCGGTCGACCAGCGGGAGCGGCAGCTGGGCCTTGGCGCTCGGGCCGAGCTTGCCGGTGGGCAGCTGGGGCACCAGGTGGTTCGGGACCAGCCCGTTGTCGGTGGTCCGGCCGGGGGCCGGCGGCATGACCAGCGAGGTCGGGATGCCGGCCGTGAGGTGGCCGCCCAGCGGGCCCAGCGGTACGTCCGCCGGGACCTGCTGGGTGGACAGCCTGTCCTCCAGGGCCCCGACCTGGTCGGGGCCTACCGAGGCGGCGGAAGCCGCTCCCTGGGAGGCGAGCAAGCCCGCGCCGACCGCCAGCAGCATCGCGCCGGCCCGCTTGGAGAACTTCATGCTTTTCACCGTTCTGCCTGTCCGTACTGGGGCGTCCTGGAGGTCCAGTACCGGAGATCCATCGGGGAGGGCTGCGGGGCCGCAGCCGGAAAGCAATCTGCGCAACGAGTGATTATGAGTTCGGATTGCGGGCGTTACCCGATTCGGCCTAATAATCCGACCGGAAACCATCCTCGGACGCGCCTCCCGGACTCTTTTCAAAAATCCCCGTAACCTTCCGTGCCGTCATTCTTTGATCTGGACGTCAGTGACTGCAGACCGGGTCTGAGCGTTCGCCGCGTTGCTACGCACGGAAACCGAAAGCATTTCAGAGAGGGATCTATCCATGATCCAGAAGTCCTTCGCCGCCGCCGGCCTGGCCGTCGCCGCGCTGGCCGGTGCCGCCGCGCCCGCCTCGGCCATCGGTAACGCGGACGGTGGTGCCGCCTCCATCGAGGGCAACGGCGGCACCAACTTCACCGGGACGGTCGGGAACAACAGCCCGAACTTCCACTTCCTGGACAACCCGAACATCTGCCTGCCGGAGATCCACAACATCGCCGTCGCGGTGCTCGGCGTGGCAGTCCCGGTCGAGGTCCCGGTCGCCAACACTGGCGGCAAGCAGTACTGCACCGTCGGCCAGGGCACCCAGTCCACGGGCGACGGAGGCGTGTCCCACCTGATCGGCTGACGCCCCCCCAGCCCTCCCCCGCACCGCCCCCCGAACCACCCCGAATCGCTCCCCGATTCACCCCTGAGAGGAAAAACCGGAAATGATCAAGAAGACCCTCGCTGCCGCCGGCTTGGCCGCCGCCGCCATCGCGATGTCCGCCGGCTCGGCCTCCGCCATCGCCGACTCGGACGGCGCCGCCACCACCGTCCAGGGCAACGGCGGCACCAACCAGACCGGCACCCACGGCAACGGCAGTGCCAACTACCACGCCCTGGACAACCCGAACATCTGCGTCCCGGAGGTCCACAACATCGCCGTCGCCGTCCTCGGCGTCGCGGTTCCGGTCGAGGTTCCGGTCCTGGACAACATGCCGAAGCAGTACTGCAACGTCGGCCAGAACACCCAGTCCACGGGCGACGGTGGCGTCTCGCACCTGATCGGCTGATCAAGGGGCGTGGCACGGACGGAGGGCCCGGGGAGGAAGGTCTCCCCGGGCCCTCCGGGCTTGACCGAGTCGGAGCACGAGTCAGAACACCAGTCAGAGGCCGAGCGCCCGCGGGGCGCTCCCACAGAGAGGGCAGATCCATGAAGAGCAAGCTGGCCAAGGCCGCCCTGACCGCCGCCGCCGCGCTGGCGCTCGCGGGTGCCGCCACCCCGGCGTTCGCGCACGTCGGCCTGGAGGGCGGCGGCGGCATCGTCGCCTCCGCCGACCAGCCGTTCCTGGCGGGCGGCGGTGGCGGTGTCGCCCACACCTCCGACATCGTCGCCGGCGGTGGGGGCGGCGGCGCCGCCACCGCGACCGACCTGGTCGGCGGCGGCGAGGGCTTCGCCCACATCAAGGGCTGGAAGTAGCGAGAACCGGAGGGCCGGGCCCCCGCACTGGGCGGGGACCCGGCCTTCCGTGCGCTTACTGCTGCTTGAGCATCCGGGCGGCCTCGACCGCCCAGTAGGTGAGGATCTGCTCGGCACCGGCCCGGCGGATCGAGGTGAGCGTCTCCAGGATGGTGCGCTCCCGCTCGATCCAGCCGTTGGCGGCGGCCGCCTCCACCATCGAGTACTCGCCGGAGATCTGGTACGCGGCCACCGGCACCGGCGAGGCGTCGGCGACCTGCCGCAGGACGTCCAGGTACAGCATGGCCGGCTTGACCATCACCAGGTCCGCGCCCTCGGCGAGGTCCAGCTCCAGCTCGCGCAGCGCCTCGCGGGCGTTCGCCGGGTCCTGCTGGTAGGTCTTGCGGTCGCCCTTGAGCGAGGAGTTGACGGCCTCGCGGAACGGGCCGTACAGCGCGGAGGCGTACTTGGCCGTGTAGGCGAGGACGCTGACGTCCTGGTGCCCGGCCTCGTCCAGCGCCCGGCGGATGACGGCGATCTGGCCGTCCATCATCCCCGACGGGCCGACCACGTGGACGCCGGCCTCGGCCTGGACCACGGCCATCTCGGCGTAGCGCGCCAGGGTCGCGTCGTTGTCCACGCTGCCGTCCTCGGCCAGCACGCCGCAGTGCCCGTGGTCGGTGAACTCGTCCAGGCAGAGGTCGGACATGACCACCAGCCGGTCGCCGACCTCCGCGACCACGTCGCGGATGGCCTGCTGCAGGATCCCGTCCGGATTGGTGCCCTCGGAGCCGACGGCGTCCTTCACCTCGGGCAGGCCGAAGAGCATGATGCCGCCCACGCCCGCCTCGGCGGCCTCCACCGCGGCCTTCCGCAGGCTGTCCCGGGTGTGCTGGAGCACGCCCGGCATCGAGGTGATCGGCCTCGGCTCGGCGATGCCCTCGCTGACGAAGGCGGGCAGGATCAGCTCCGCCGGGTGCAGCCGGGTCTCGGCGACCAGCCTGCGCATCGCCGGGCTCCGGCGCAGACGGCGGGGGCGAACGTACGGGAATTCAGCGGACACGGCTTCTCTCTCCGAACGGTTGTGCAGTGCTGGGGGCGGCGAGGCGAACCGCCGCCCCCAGCACCATGGTTGGGGTCCTCAGCGGGCCTTGCGGCGGGATCCCGGACGGCGCTCGCTGGGCCGGTAGACCGGCTCGCCCGCGGCCGTCGCGGCGTCGCGGCGCTTGGCTCCGAAGTCTGCCAGCGCCTGGGCCAGCGCGGCCGCCGACGGCGCCGGGGCCATCACGTCGACCCGCAGGCCGTGCTCCTCGGCGGTCTTGGCGGTGGCCGGGCCGATGCAGGCGATGACCGTGACGTTGTGCGGCTTGCCGGCGATGCCGACCAGGTTCCGGACGGTCGAGGACGAGGTGAACAGCACCGCGTCGAAGCCGCCGCCCTTGATCGCCTCGCGGGTCTCGGCCGGCGGCGGCGAGGCGCGCACCGTCCGGTACGCCGTCACGTCGTCGACCTCCCAGCCGAGCTCGACCAGGCCGGCCACCAGGGTCTCGGTGGCGATGTCGGCGCGCGGCAGCAGGACCCGGTCGATCGGGTCGAAGACCGGGTCGTACGGCGGCCAGTCCTCCAGCAGCCCGGCCGCGGACTGCTCGCCGGAGGGCACCAGGTCCGGCTTCACACCGAAGTCCACCAGTGCCTGCGCGGTGGTCTCACCGACCGCCGCGACCTTGATCCCGGCGAACGCCCGGGCGTCCAGGCCGTACTCCTCGAACTTCTCCCGGACGGCACGCACCGCGTTCACCGAGGTGAAGGCGATCCACTCGTACCGGCCGGTGACCAGGCCCTTGATGGCCCGCTCCATCTGCTGCGGGGTGCGCGGCGGCTCGACCGCGATGGTCGGCACCTCCTGCGGCACCGCGCCGTACGAGCGCAGCTGCTCGGACAGGCCGTGGGCCTGCTCCTTGGTGCGCGGCACGAGGACGTTCCAGCCGAACAGCGGCTTGGTCTCGAACCACGAGTGCGAGGCCCGGTGGGCGACCTGCTCGCCCACCACGGCTATCACCGAGGTCGCCGGGTCCACCGGGGCGGACACCGGCGAGGGCAGCACCCGGGCGGCCTTGAGGTCGGCCGCGATGGTGGACAGCGTGGAGGTGAAGGTGCGCTGACGGGTGGTGGTGCCGGACAGGGTGGCGCTCAGCGCCGAGTCCGGCTTGCGGCCGTTGGAGACCAGCGCGTTCGCGGTGGCCGGCAGCTGGCCCAGGGTGGTGCGCACCACCAGGGTGGTCTCCGGCGCGCCCAGGTCGACCGGGGCACCGGACAGCAGCTGGGCGCCGTCCACGAAGCGCACGTCGGTGCCGGCCGCGCCGCGCAGCGGGACGCCCGCGTACGCCGGGACGCCGACCGACTGGGCGACGCCCGGGATCACCTCGAAGGGGATCCCGTCGCCCGCGCAGCTGAGCATCTCCTCGGCGGCGCAGCCGTCCAGGCCCGGATCGCCGTCGACGGTGCGGACCACGTGCTTGCCGGCCCGGACGGCCTCGGCGACCAGCTTGGCCAGGTCGAAGTCGCTGCCCTCGGCGACCGGGGAGTGCACCTGCACGCCGGCCGGGCAGTGGGTGCGCACGGCCGCGGCGGTCAGCGGGTCGGCGACCAGGACGTCGGCCGAGGACAGCACCTCGACCGCGCGCAGGGTCAGCAGGCCCGGGTCCCCCGGGCCCGCCCCCAGGAAGGTGCACCGTCCGGTGGGCTGGCCGGCCGGGAACAGGGCGTCGGTGGCGGCGGTGGGGCTCATCGGGCTCGCTCCCCCATCAGGGTGGCCGCGCCCGCGTCGAGCAGCCGGGCCGCGAGCGCGTGGCCGAGGGCCCGCGCCTGCTGCTCGGCGGTCTCGTCGAGGACGATCGGACCGTTGGCGGACATCTTCAGCAGGGCGGCGCCGTCGGGGTCTCCGACCACACCGTCCAGCTGCAGTTCGTTCTCCGGGCTCCAGGTGGCCAGTGCGGCCACCGGAGCCGAGCAGCCGGCCTCCAGGGTGGCCAGCAGGGCGCGTTCGGCGGCCACGGCGACCCGGGTGGGGGCGTGGTCCAGCACGGCGAGCGCGGCGGTCAGATCGGCGTCGGCGGTGGCGCACTCGATCGCGAGCGCGCCCTGGCCGGGGGCCGGGATCATCAGCTCGGGGTCGAGGTGCTGCGAGATCTCGGCGCCGCGGCCCAGCCGGTTGAGGCCGGCCGTGGCCAGCACCACGGCGTCCAGCTCGCCACCGGTCACGTAGCCGATCCGGGTGTCCACGTTGCCGCGGATCGCGACGGTCTCCAGCTGGGCCCCGCGGGCCCGGGCCCAGGCGTTCAGCTGGGCCATCCGGCGCGGCGAGCCGGTGCCGATCCGGGCCGCGCGGCCGGCGCCGGCCAGCTTCTCGACGAGCTCGTCCAGGGTCAGGCCCTCGGCCGCGACCAGGGCGTCCCGGGCGTCCTCGCGCTCGGGGACGGCCGCCAGCGCCAGGCCCTCGGGCGCGGCGGTCGGCAGGTCCTTGAGCGAGTGCACGGCGAAGTCGATCCGGCCCTCCAGCAGGGCGTCCCGCAGCGCGGAGACGAACACGCCGGTGCCGCCGATCTGTGCGAGGGCCTCCCGGGAGGTGTCTCCGTAGGTGGTGATCTCGACCAGCTCGACGGGGCGGCCGGTGAGCCTGGTCACCTCGCGGGCGACCATGCCCGACTGGGCCATGGCGAGCGCGCTGCGCCGGGTGCCGAGCCGCAGGGCGGCGGCCGGAGCCTGCTCGGTGAGCGGTTGACCATTCATGAGGTGATCGTCCCGGTGGTACTCGTGGGATGGCTGACGGTTCATCTGACGCCCCCGCCCGGGGGCTGGGGCCGGCCGCCGACGGGCGTGCCCGACACGGCGTGCACGGCCGCCGGGTCGAGGTCGAACAGCTCGCGCAGGGCGTCCGCGTAGGAGGCTCCGCCGGGCTCGGCGGCCAGCTGCTTCACCCGGACGGTCGGGGCGTGCAGCAGTTTGTCGACGACGCGCCGGACGGTCTGGGTGATCTCCGCGCGGGAGCGCTCGTCGAGGTCGGGCAGCCGGGAGTCCAGCCGGCCCAGTTCGGCGGCGACCACGTCGGAGGCCATCGCCCGCAGCGCGACCACGGTCGGCGCGATCCGGGCAGCCCGCTGGGCGGCGCCGAAGGCGGTGACCTCGTCGGCGACGATCCGGGTGACCTCGTCGACGTCGCCGGCGCCGGGGCTGGCGGCGTGCGCGTGGGAGAGGCTCTCCAGGTCGACCAGCAGGGCGCCGTCGAGCTCGTGCACGGCGTGGTCGACGTCGCGCGGCATGGCGAGGTCGAGCAGGGCGAGCGGGGTGTCGGCCGTACGTGTGGCGACCGCGGCGGCCACGTCCTCGGCCCGGACCACCACGCCGGCCGCGCCGGTGCAGGAGATCACCAGGTCGACGTCGGCCAGCGCCTCCGGCACCTTGGCGAGGTCCAGGGTGCGGGCCACGTCCGGGCCGAGGATCTCCACCAGGCGCTCGGCGCGGGCCGGTGTCCGGTTGGCGATCAGCAGGTCGGTGACGCCGGAGCGGACCAGGGTGGCGGCGGCCAGCGAGCTCATCGAGCCGGCTCCGACCACCAGTGCGCGCTTGCCGGCGATCTCGCCCGCGCCCGCGGCGACCTGCTCCAGGCCGAAGGTGACCAGCGACTGGCCGGCCTTGTCGATGCCGGTCTCGCTGTGCGCCCGCTTGCCGACCCGCAGGGCCTGCTGGAACAGCTCGTTCAGGCCGCGCCCGGCGGTGTGCTCGTCCTGCGCCTTGGCCAGCGCGTCGCGCAGCTGGCCGAGGATCTGGCCCTCGCCGACGACCATCGAGTCCAGGCCGCAGGCCACCGAGAACAGGTGGTGGACGGCGCGGTCCTCGTAGTGGACGTACAGGTGGGAGGTCAGCTCCTCCAGGTCCACACCGCTGTGGTGGGCCAGCAGCAGCGACAGTTCGGCGACGCCGGCGTGGAACTTGTCCACGTCCGCGTACAGCTCGATCCGGTTGCAGGTGTTGAGCAGGGCGGCTTCGGCGACGGTCGAGGAGGCGGCCGCGTCGTGCAGCAGCCGGGTCGGGACCTCACCGGTCAGCGCGGCGCGCTCCAGAACGCCGACCGGTGCCGTCCGGTGGCTCAGTCCGACGACGAGAAGACTCATGCCCGCCCCCCACAGCTCTCGGTGTTCATGCGGGCATCACCGCGGACAGCTCGCCCTCGCCGCCCTTGGCGGTCTTGCCCTTGCCGGCCTGCTCGGCCTGGTCCTTGGCCACCGGTTCTGCGACGACGCGGCCCTTGCCGTTGCCGCCCGCCGCCCGCCGCAGCTTGGCCGCGGCCGCCCGGACCGGGCCGGGGGCGCGGTCCAGCACGGACTCGGTGCGGTCGGGCTCCTCCCCGGCCTTGCGCTGCTCGTGGAAGGCGAGGATCTGCAGCTCGATGGAGAGGTCCACCTTGCGCACGTCCACGCCGTCCGGAACGGTCAGCACGGTCGGGGCGAAGTTCAGGATGCTCGTGACGCCGGCCTCGACCAGCCGGTCGCAAACCTGCTGGGCGGCGCCGGGCGGGGTGGTGATCACACCGATCGAGACGTGCTGGCTCTCGACGATCGACTCCAGCTCGTCCATGTGGCGCACCGGCAGTCCGGCCGCGGTGGAACCGACCACGTTCGGGTCGGCGTCCAACAGGGCGGCGACCCGGAAGCCGCGGGAGGCGAAACCGCCGTAGTTGGCGAGGGCGTGGCCGAGGTTCCCGATGCCGACGATGACGACCGGCCAGTCCTGGGTCAGGCCGAGCTCGCGGGAGATCTGGTAGACGAGGTACTCGACGTCGTAGCCGACGCCGCGGGTGCCGTAGGAGCCGAGGTAGGAGAAGTCCTTGCGGAGCTTGGCCGAGTTCACGCCGGCCGCGGCGGCCAGCTCCTCGGAGGAGACGGTCGGCACCGAGCGCTCGGAGAGTGCGGTGAGGGCCCGCAGGTAGAGGGGGAGCCGGGCGACGGTCGCCTCCGGAATGCCCCGGGCACGCGAGGGTCGGCGCGCGGCGCCCTGGTCAGGCGTCTGCGAACTGCTCTGTGGTGATCGGCCGATTGCCACGGTGCTCCTGTGGGTGAAGCTGGGCTTTGGCAGCCAGGCTAAGCGTTTGTGAACGTGTGCACAAAGATGGTGTCCGATTTGTCCCCACACAGTGATGCGCATCACGCCGTCGAACACATAGCACCGGCCTGCGTCAGGACGAGCTCCGGGGCCGCGGAACCCGGCAGCCAGGGGCCGTACGGCGCCTCCCGGCGCAGCAGTGGGACGGGGCCCCCGGACGGGCGGGAACGGGCCCGGCCCAGCCTCGGCCAGGGCACCCGGGCGGCCTCGCGCAGTGGGCCCGCCCAGTCGTCCGGCGGACAGGACGGCTCGCCCACGCAGTGCCGCAGCAGCTCAGCGGTCACCCGGGCGTCGCCGAGCGCGGTGTGCGCCGGGTACCAGCCCAGGCCGGCCGCCTCCGCGCAGGCCGCCAGCCCGTAGCCGCGGACCTCCGGCAGGTGGGCACGGGCCAGCCGCATCGTGCACAGCACCGGGACAGGGGGCAGCGGCACCCCGATTCGGGCGAACTCGCGGTCCAGGAAGGCGTGGTCGCAGCTGACGTGATGGCCGACCAGCACCCGGCCCGCCAGCAGCTCCAGCAGTCGCGGGGCGATCTCCCGGAACCGCGGGGCGCCCTCGACGTCCGCCTGGCGGATCCGGTGCACATGGGTCGGACCGACCGGGCCCAGCGGATCCAGCAGGGTGGCGAACTCCCCCTCGGGGCGGAGCCGCTCGTTCAGCAGCACCACCGCCACCTCGACCACCCGGTGCCGCCACGGGCTGCGGCCGGTCGCCTCGACGTCCACCACGGCGAAGCCCCGGCCACCGGGCAGGGCTTCGGACGTCGCGGGGGTCGGGCGGGGAAGCATGGCGGCACTCCTCGTGTGCTCAGCCCCCCACGGGCGCAAACGCGTTCGATCGTAAGCCGACCCAGGCGCCCCGCCCCAAGCCGGAACGGAGTGTCTTTGGCAACGATTCGGCGAACCGCCCCCGCCGGTCGGCGGGGGCGGTGACACACGGACGAACGGCTCCTCAGGCGCCCAGGGCCTTGCGCAGCCGGCTCTCGTCGACCCGCCAGAAGTCGTGCTGGCGGCCGTCGACCAGGGTGACCGGGATCTGCTCCCAGTAGCGGCGGTACAGCTCCTCGTCCTGGGTGATGTCCTTCTCCTCGAAGGCCGCGCCCAGCTCCGCCGCCACCCGGACGATCACCTCCCGCGCCTCGTCGCACAGGTGGCAGCCGGGCTTGGCGACCAGGGTCACGGTACGGTCCGCCGGCTCGGGGCTCTTACGTCGCAGCAGAGGGCTCACCCCGGCATTGTGCGCCACTGTGACTCGCCCCCTCGCCTCCGGGGCGCTCCCGACCCGGCACCGACACTCGTCGCTCCGGCGCTCGTCCCTCACTTGTCACTCCTCCCTCTCGGCACCGGCGCACCCCTTCGACTCGGGGCGGGGACTCGCCCCCTCGCCTCCGGGGCAATTTCCGGGGCAGGCCGGGACGCGGCGCCCAGGGCCGGGCGGGGGACTGTTCACCGCACGGGCACTGCTCCGTCACGGCCGCTCCCCGCCCGGCTGGATATGCTCGATGACATGGCCGTGCTCCGAAGGCTCACCCAGGCGAGGCGCTCCACCACCGAGCGGAGCGCCCTGGCGGGCGAGGCCGCCGCCGCGGCCGCCGAGGCCGCGCTGCGCGCCGAACCGCTGGCCCCCCTCACGACGGACGCCCCCGGGGCGGGCGCCACCGGGCCCGGGACGGCGACGGCGGCGGGCACCGCGACCGAGGCCCCCGCCACCGGCAAGCCCGGGAAGGCTCCCAAGGCGCCGACCGAGAACCACACCCCCGACCGGGACGACCCGCGCGCCGCCGCCTTCTTCGACTGCGACAACACCATCCTGCGCGGCGCGGCGATCTTCTACCTCGGCGTCGGCCTCTACCGCCACGGCTTCCTCACCCGCCGCGACATCGCCCGCTTCGCCTGGCAGCAGGCCATGTTCCGGCTGCACGGCACCGAGGACCCGGACCACATCTCGGACGCCCGCAACACCGCCCTCGGCATCGTCGCCGGAAAGCGCACCGCCGACCTGGAGGCGATCTGCGAGGAGGTCTTCGAGCAGGTCGTCGCCGACAAGATCTGGCCCGGCACCCGCGCGCTGGTCCAGATGCACCTGGACGCGGGCCAGCGGGTCTGGCTGGTGACCGCCGCCCCACTGGAGGTCGCCCGGATCATCGCCCGGCGGCTCGGCATGACCGGCGCGCTCGGCACCGTCGCCGAGGCCCGGGACGGCCACTACACCGGACGGCTGGTCGGCGACCTGCTGCACGGCCCGGCCAAGGCCGCCGCGGTGCGCGCGCTGGCCCGGCGGGAGCGGCTGGACCTCGACCGCTGCGCCGCGTACAGCGACTCGGCCAACGACATCCCGATGCTCTCGCTGGTCGGCCACCCGTACGTGGTGAACCCGGACGGCGCGCTGCGGCGGCACGCCCGGGCGCAGGGCTGGCGGGTGCGCGACTTCCGGACCGGGCGCAAGGCGGCCCGGGTGGGGCTGCCGGCGGCGGCCGCGCTCGGAGTGGCGGCCGGCGCGACGGCCGCCGCGGTGGCGTTGCGGCGCCGTCGCGTCCGCGGCTGAGCCACGCCCGGACCGGGGCCGGAGCCGGTTCCGCTCCCGCGTGGGGAACCGTTTCTGCCCCTCCCTCGCGCGGGTGACGAGGTGTCAATCCGTGGCCTGACCTGGCCCCTCGTACGAGCGAACTCGCGGTTCCCACAAGGCCGTCCGAGCCGGTTGCACGAACTTGTTCCCCGGCGACCGGTTCTGATCGTTCGACAGGCCGGGAAAGTCGGGGGTTGCCGGGCCTCAAGGCCGGGAAACCGCCCCCAGCAGCGCCGAATTGGTCACCCTGGGCGCCCGAACGGTCACGTTGAGCCGGATGAACGATGACATCTCCAGTCAGTGTCAGCCGAATATGCACAACAAATGGATCCCAAATGACCACTTCGACCACACGGTGTAGCTGTCATTGCACAAAGCGTTATTCTCTCCTGGATGCACGTCACCCATGCATCCCGCTCGAACGGGTGCCATGGGGAGTGCTCTCCGCGCAGGCGGAGGTGATCCGTCCACAGTTCTGCCTCTGGGAGTCCCGTGTACCCACCCGTCCGGAACGACGCGCCTGCACCCTCCCGCCCGTCGTCCGCGCCCCTGCGCCCCCGCACCGGCCTCGGCGGCCGGCCGACCGCCGAGCGGCAGATCTCCACCGGCCTGGACCTGCTGCGCACCCTGCTCCGCAGCCAGCTCGCCGCCTCGCCCCAACTCGTGCCCGCCGGTGTGCCGTTCGGCCACCAGCACGGCCCCGGCCTGGCGCTGCGCACCACCGCCGCCGGCTCCACCGGCACCGGCTCGCGCGGCCGCACCGGAACCACCGGCATCGGCCGCAGCCGCGCCCGCACCGCGCCGAGCCCCGGCTTCGAGACCGAGCACAACCCGATCATGGAGCTGGTCGAGCGGGCCCAGGCGGGCGAGAGCGAGGCCTTCGGCCGGCTCTACGACCACTACGCGGACACCGTCTACCGCTACATCTACTACCGGGTCGGCAGCCGGGCCACCGCCGAGGACCTCACCAGCGAGACCTTCCTGCGCGCGCTGCGCCGGATCGGCACCTTCACCTGGCAGGGCCGGGACTTCGGCGCCTGGCTGGTCACCATCGCCCGCAACCTGGTCGCCGACCACTTCAAGTCCAGCCGGTTCCGGCTGGAGGTCACCACCGGTGAGATGCTCGACTCCAACGAGTGCGAGCGCAGCCCGGAGGAGTCGGTGCTGGAGTCGCTCTCCAACGCCGCCCTGCTGGACGCGGTGCGCCGGCTCAACCCGCAGCAGCAGGAGTGCGTGACGCTGCGCTTCCTGCAGGGGCTCTCGGTGGCCGAGACGGCCCGGATCATGGGAAAGAACGAGGGCGCCATCAAGACCCTCCAGTACCGCGCCGTCCGCACCCTGGCCCGGCTCCTCCCGCCCGACGCCCGGTGAGGCGGCGGTGACCGAGGGGGTGGCAGGGCCCGGACGGGCCCTGGTCCGGCGACGGCCCGGAGGTCCGTCACCGCTCGTACCCGACCGACACGTCCGGGTGAACGGTCGGTCCGATGATCAGCCGTGCGTAACCGACCGCCCGCACCGCTCGTTGGCCAGCGTGCAAGCCCCCACCAGGCGTACGGTCAAGCCGAATTGCGACCTGTCACCCGATGGAGTGGCTTTGGCCCGCCGGGGCAACCGTCCGGCAGGCCGGGGTGTCGACAACGACGAAGGGAGGTGTGGCCCGTGACGGCAAACGTGCTGGAGCACCGGCGGGCGAAGGCCTTCGCCGAGGCGCTGGAGGCCCACCAGGCGGAGCAACGCCGCGCGGCCAACGCCGAATCGGCCAACGCCGCTTCCGCCGAAGCGGGTTCGGTCGCGATGGCCGAACTGGTCGGCCTGGCCGACGCACTGGGGGCACTGCCCGGACCGGCCCTGGACCGGGAGGTCCGGACGGTCCAACGGGCCCAGCTGATGGCGGCGTTCGAGCAGGCCTTCGCTGGCGGGCCTGGCGCCGCGGTGCCCCGCCAGCGCCGCCACCGGACCATCCGGACGGCGCCGCGCGGCCGGTGGAGCCGCCGCTTCGCGATCGGCGGGCTGGTCGCCGGGCTCGCCGTCGGCAGCCTGGCCGGGGCCGCCGCCGCGAGTTCCAGTGCCCTCCCCGGGGACACGCTCTACGGCATGAAGCGTGGCCTCGAAGGGCTCCGGCTGGATCTCGCGGACTCCGACTCGGAACGCGGCCGGCTACTGCTCGACAACGCCGCCACGCGGCTCGGCGAGGCCAACGCCCTGGTCGGCCAGCCCGGCTCGGCCACCGCGCTCAGCCCGGCCACCGTCGACCGGGTGCGCCGGGCGCTGGACGACATGCACGCCGACGCCCTCAGGGGCCGCGACCTGCTGCGCTCGGTCTACCGCAGCAACGGCTCGCTGGAGCCGATGCGTGCGCTGGCCGGCTTCGCCCACGACGAGGACGGCCGCTGGAGCGAGCTGCAGGGTCGCCTGCCGGTCCAACTGACCCAGCAGGCGCACCTGGTGGACCAGCTCTTCGACGCCATAAGCGAGGACGTCGCGCCCCTGCGCCTGGCCCAGCCCCCCGCCGAGAGCGGTGACCCGGCCGGCACCGGAGCGGGCGACGACTCGTCCTCCTCGCCCGGCGGCTCCCCGGACGGCTCCGGCACTAACGGCACCGGCGCCGCGCCCGGCTCCGGGCAGTCCCAGGGCAGCACGGGCAACCGCCCCGGCACCGACCACGCCCCGGCCGCCACCGGCACCGGCAGCACGGCCGGCAACGGGAAGGGCGCCGGCCTGCCGAGCACCCTGCCCAGCAACGCCCCGGACGCGGTCAACGGGCTGGTCGGCGGCCTCACCAGCGGGCTCTCCGGCGCGGGCAAGCCCTCGCCGAGCACCGACGCGGCCCCGCCGCAGGTGCCGCAGCCGCCGTCCGGCCCGCCCGGCGCGCCGACGGGCGCCCAGCAGGGGGTGGACGTGCCCCCGCTGATCCCCGGTCTGCTGCCGGGGCTGCGGATCCTCGGCGGCAGCTGAGCGAGGCGGTGTGACGGTGCCCCCGGCGGAGCGGACTCCCCCGGGGGCACTGTCACGTCGGATCAGAAGAACACCGAACGCCGCTGCACCAGCAGCTGGTACAAGGTGTGCTGGATGGTCTCGCGTACCTCGTCGGCCAGGTCGAAGACCAGCATCGGGTCGTCCGCCGCCTCCGCCGGGTAGCCGTCGGTGGCGATCGGCTCGCCGAAGCGGATCGTCCACTTGGTCGGCAGCGGCAGCAGGCCGAGCGGCCCCAGCCACGGGAAGGTCGGCGTGATCGGCACGTACGGCAGGCCGAGCAGCCGGGCCAGCGTCTTGACGTTGCCGATCATCGGGTAGGTCTCCTCCGCCCCGACGATCGAGCACGGCACGATCGGCACCTTCGCCCGCAGCGCCGAGGAGACGAAGCCGCCGCGGCCGAAGCGCTGGAGCTTGTAGCGCTCGGAGAACGGCTTGCCGATGCCCTTGAAGCCCTCCGGCCAGACCCCGACCACCTCGCCGCGCTCCAGCAGCGCCTGGGCGTCCTCGTTGCAGGCCAGGGTGTGACCCGCCTTGCGGGCCAGCTCGTTGACGCCCGGCAGCACGAAGACCAGGTCGGCGGCGAGCATCCGCAGGTGCCGGTGGTGCGGGTGGTGGTCGTGGATGACCACCTGGGTCATCAGGGCGTCCAGCGGGAGGGTGCCGGAGTGGTTGGCGACGACCAGCGCGCCACCCTCGGCCGGGATGTTCTCGATCCCCTGGACGTCGATCCGGAAGTACTTCTCGGCCAGCGGTCGCAGCAGCGAGAGCAGCACCTCCTCGGTGAGCTCCCGGTCGAAGCCGAACTCGTCCACCTCGTAGTCGCCGGTGATCCGGCGGCGCAGGAAGGCCAGCCCCTCGGTGGCCCGGGCCTCCCAGCCCTTGCCGAACAGCCGGGTGGCCGCCGGGCCGAGCTGCCCGGACAGCGCCCCGCCGACGGCTCCGGCGAGCCGGTCGGCCAGGCCGGGGCCCTGGGGCGAACTCCAGCTGGGGGCGGACTCGATCGGGATGACCTTGGCCTCACCCGGCGCGTTCTCGGCGGCGGCACTCATCGCGGGTCAGCTCCTCGGGCGGTGGGGGCGGTTCGGTACGGCGGCGGTCACGGCGGCCGGGGCTTCCGGGCCGAGCAGGGCGGCCAGCCGGTCGGTGACGGCGGACAGCCGCTCGGGCGGCAGCAGGCCGGGGCCCTGGGCGGCGGCGAGGTCGGCGAAGGCCTCCGGCGTGGTGAACGCCGGGCGGTAGCCGAACACCTCCCGCAACCGGGCGGTGTCCACCACCCGGCCGTGGGTGAGCAGCCGCAGCTGCTCCGGTGAGACGTCCACCAACCGGGTCTGCCGCGCCAGCGAGGCCATCCAGCTGATCGCGGGCAGCAGCAGCGGCACGGTGGGGCGGCCGAGCCGGCGGGCGCACTGGGAAAGCAGCAGCACGCCCTCCCCCGCCACGTTGAAGGTGCCGGTGTTGACGGTGCCCGGCTCGGGCTCGTCGACGGCCCGGCAGAGCACCGCGACGGCGTCGTCCTCGTGGACGAACTGCAGCCTGGGGTCGTAGCCGAGCACCGTCGGCAGCACCGGCAACGCGAAGTACTCGCTGAGCGGGGTGTCCGCGCCCGGGCCGACGATGTTGGCGAAGCGCAGCACCGTGACCGCGACGTCCGGACGGCGCCGGGCGAAGCCGCGCACGTAGCCCTCGACCTCGGCCGCGTCCTTGGCGAAGCCGCCCCCGGGCGGGTCCTTCGGCTGCATCCGCTCGCTGAACACCGCCGGGTCGCGGGGCGCGGAGCCGTAGACGCCGGTGGTGGACTTCACCACCAGCCGGCGCACCCCGGGGGCCTTCTGGCAGGCGCCGAGCAGCTGCATGGTGCCGATGACGTTGGACTCCTTCACCGCGGAGCGGTTGGTGGAGCCCAGCCCGGTGGCACTGACACTGAGGTGCACCACGGTGTCCACCCGGTGCTCGGCGATCACCCGGGACACCGCCGGGCGGCGCAGGTCGAGCTGGTGGAAGGTGTACGGCGCGGCCGGGCCGTCCGGTTCCTCGACCGGCAGCCGCGGCGGCTGCACGTCCACGCCGACGACCCGGTCCACCCCCGGCCGACGACGGACCTCGGCGGCGAAGCGGGCACCGAGATGGCGTGCCACGCCGGTGACGAGCACGACCACGCCCACGGTGCTGCACCCCATTCCCTCGACCCGAGCGGCCTGCGTGCACCGTACCGCGACGCCCCGCCAGGCGGTGAAACGACACCGCCCGCCCCGGCCACTGGGGCCGGGACGGGCGGTGGAAGCGCTGGGCGCGCTGGGCGCGGCCGGGGGCGCTTACTTCTTGTTGCGACGCTGAACGCGGGTCCGCTTCAGAAGCTTGCGGTGCTTCTTCTTGGCCATACGCTTGCGACGCTTCTTGATGACAGAGCCCACGGAACAACCCTCGCTCACTGAGACTCTCGTCCGTGAGAGACGGAGTCCATACGACTGACGTGAGGGCCTAGCCTACCGTCCGCGTGGCCGGGGCTGTAAATCGCACTCCCGGCAGCCGGGAAACTCCCGGGGAATCCGGGGCGAACGGGGGCGCGTCCACGGCTGCGGACGCGCCCCCGCCCGGCCCGTCGGCTACGCGCTCTCGAGCCGCACGTACGACTCCTTGAGGTACTCGTGCACCGCCTGCTGGGGCACCCGGAAGGACCGTCCGACCCGGATGGCCGGCAGCTCTCCGCTGTGCACCAACCGGTACACCGTCATCTTGGACACCCGCATGACCGCGGCGACCTCGGCCACGGTCAGGAAGACGACTTCCTGCAGGGGACGCTCGACGGAACTCATGACCATCACCCGACCCTTAACCCGTGTGCAAGGCACCGGCTTCCCCTCCGGTGACTCCACCGGCACACGTGTATCCCCAGAGTAGTTATGGGTGGTACCAGTGGGAAGAGGGGAGATGCAGTCCTCGTACTGTGGGAGATAGCACCGTTGCAGTACGTAGTCACTCGGCGGTTCGCACCAGTGGGCGTACGCACGGCCCGCCCGGCGCGTGGCCGGACGGCGGTTTCAGGCCAGCAGTCCGTGGTGCGGGAACACCGCGCGGCGGCCGGCGAGGATGGCCTGATCGAGTCGGTCGGCCGGATCGTAACCCGATTCGAAATCGCGCCAGGCCGGGCGGGCGCCGTCGGTCATCCGCAGCGGGGCGGGGCGGCGGGTGCGGCGGTAGACCTCGGCGCGCCAGGCCTCGGGGGTCTCGGTGGCCGGGTCGACGGGCCGGCCGGCGGCGGTGGCGACCAGGTGGGTCCAGGTGCGCGGGACGACGTCCACGACCGCGTAGCCGCCGCCCCCGGTGGCCACCCAGCGGCCGCCGGCGTACCGGTGGGCCAGCTCGTGCAGTTCCTCGGCGATCAGCCGCTGGGCGTCCACGGTGACGGCGAGGTGGGCGAGCGGGTCCTCCAAATGGGTGTCCGCGCCGTGCTGGGTGACCAGGACCTGTGGCCGGAAGGCTTCGAGCAGTTCGGGCACCAGGGCGTGGAAGGCGCGCAGCCAGCCGGCGTCGCCGGTGCCGGCCGGCAGCGGCAGGTTGGCGGCGGAGCCGGGGGCGTCCGGGCCGCCGGTCTCGCTGGGCCAGCCGGTCTGCGGGAAGAGGGTGGCCGGGTGCTCGTGCAGCGAGACGGTCAGCACCCTGGGGTCGTTCCAGAAGGCCTCCTGGACACCGTCGCCGTGGTGGACGTCCACGTCCACGTAGGCGATCCGTTCGGCACCGAGTTCGAGCAGCCGGGCGATGGCCAGGGCCGGGTCGTTGTAGACGCAGAAGCCGGAGGCCTTGCCGGGCATCGCGTGGTGCAGCCCGCCGGCGAAGTTGACGGCGTGCGGGGTGTCGCCGCGCCAGACCGCCTCGGCCGCGGCGACCGACTGACCGGCGATCAGCGCGGAGGCCGAGTGGACCGCCGGGAAGGACCAGTTGTCGTCGGTGCCGAGCCCGTGCCGGGGGTCCGACTGCTCGGGGTGCGCGGCGGCGTGCTTGACCGCCTCGACGTACTCCCGGGTGTGCACCAGCTGCAGGGTGGACTCCCCGGCGGGCGGCGCGGAGCGGACGGTCACCCCCGGCCCGGTGTCCAGCCCGAGGGCCTCGACCAGGCGCATGGTGAGCGCCAGCCGGGTCGGGTCCATCGGGTGGCCGGGGCCGAAGTCGTAGGCGGTGACGGCCTCGTCCCAGAAGAGGTGCAGGCCGCAGGGGGTGTCACGCTCGGCTTCGGGCATGGCCTCCACCGTAGTGGGTGGGGGCGGACGGGCGGCGGTCAGGGCTCGCCGACCCACGGCGGGAAGGCACCGCCGCCGCACCGCGGCGGGCACCGTCCTCACGCGGTGGCGGGCGCCGCCACCGGGGCCGGGGCGAAGCGCTCGGCCAGCGGCAGCACGGCGAGCACCAGCAGCATCGGGGCGAGCAGCGCCCAGCGGTACGAGCTCGCGTCCGCGACCGCGCCGACCAGCGGCGAACCGATCAGGAAACCCACGTAGTTGAAGAGGTTGAGCCGGGCCACGGCGGCGTCCGAGTCGGCCGGGAAGAGCCGCCCGCCGGCCGCGAACACCTGCGGGATGATCGCGCAGATGCCGAAGCCGAGCACGGTGAACGAGGCGATGCCCGCCCAGGCCGCGGGGGCCACCGCAGCCAGCCCGAAGCCGAGCGCGGCCAGTGCGGCTCCGCCGCGCACCACCGCGACGGCGCCGAAGCGCTGCACCGCGCGGTCGCCCAGGGCCCGGCCCAGCAGCATCGCGACCATGTAGCCGAGGTAGGAGAGCTTGGCCAGGTCCTCGCGGCTGCCCAGAACGTCGGTGAGGTACTTGACGCTGTAGTTGGAGACCGAGGCGTCCGCGATGTACGCGCAGGCCATCGCGAGGCACAGCGGCAGCAGCGGGCGCCAGGGGATGGACCGGGCGGCGGCCTCGGCGGCCTCCCGGACGGCGTCGCCGAGTTCGGCCGGTCCGGCGGTGGGGGTCCCCCCGGCCGAAGGCCGGGGGAGAGTGCCGGTCAGCACCGCGAGCGGGGCGATCACCGCCCCGGCCGTGCCGAACAGCACCGGCAGCCCCAGGTCGTAGTGCGAGCCGAGGCCGGCGATCCCCGCGCCGAGGATGCCGCCGAGGCTGAACGCGGCGTGGAACCCGATCATGATCGAGCGGCCGTAGCGGTGCTGGAGGCCCACCCCCAGCATGTTCATGCTGGCGTCCAGCGCGCCCACCAGCAGCCCGAACGCGCCGAGCGCGAGGGCGAGTTGCCACAGCGAACCGCCCAGCCCGGCGCCCGCCAGGCTGAGGCAGACCGCCGGCTGGACCACCCGCAGCACGGCCCGGGCGCCGGTGCGCTTCACCAGTTGCTCGGAGAGGATCGAGCCCACCCCGGCCAGGATCGGCACCGCGGCCAGGAAGACCGGCAGCAGCCCGTCGCTCAGCCCGTACCGGTGCTGGATCTCCGGGATGCAGGTGACCAGCAGCGCGAAGGTGGTGCCCTGGAGCAGGAAGCTGACGGCGAGCGCCGCCCGCCCGACGCGCAGGCCGGGCGCCATCGGGGACGGGACGGGCTGCACGGACGGCGCGGCGCTCATGCGGGAACCTCGCTACTGGCCGGTACGGACGACGGTGGCCGAGAGCGTAGGGGCTGCGCCGCGATTGCGGGAGGGGTCGCGCGCGATCACTTCCCGCCGGAGGCCAGCTCCCGGGAGCGGTCCCGGGCCGCCTCCAGCGCGCCCAGCAGCGCCGCCCGCACCCCGTGGTTCTCCAGCTCGCGGATGGCCGCGATGGTCGTGCCGGCCGGGGAGGTGACCGCCTCGCGCAGCTTCACCGGGTGCTCGCCGGAGTCGCGCAGCATCACCGAGGCGCCGATCGCGGACTGCACGATCAGGTCGTGCGCCACCTGGCGGGGCAGGCCGAGCAGGATGCCCGCGTCCGTCATCGCCTCCACCAGGAAGTAGAAGTAGGCCGGGCCGGAGCCGGACAGCGCGGTGGCCGCGTCCTGCTGGGACTCCGGCAGCCGCAGCGCCTTGCCGACCGAGCTGAAGATCTCCTCGGCGCGCGCCAGGTGCTCCTCCCGGGCGTGCGAGCCGCCGGAGATGACGCTCATCCCCTCGTCCACCAGCACCGGCGTGTTGGGCATCACCCGGACCACCGGGGTGCCGGCCGCCAGCCGCTCCTCGAACCAGGCGGTGGGGACGCCGGCCGCCGCCGAGATCACCAGCCGGTCCGGGCTGATGTGCGGGGCCAGCTCCTCCAGCAGGGTGCCCATGTCCTGCGGCTTGACCGCGAGGATCAGGGTGTCGGCCAGCTTGGCGGCCTCGGCGTTGGAGACGGCCACCACGCCGTAGCGGCCGGTGAGTTCGGCCGCGCGCTCGGGCCGACGGGCGGTCACCAGGACGTCCGACGGGGCCTTGCCGGCCCGCAGCAGACCGGAGAGCAGGGCCTCGCCGATCTTGCCGGTGCCCAGGAAGGCGATCTTCTGTCCGTGTGCTGCGCTGCTGCCCATGGTCCGCTCCTAGCCTCGGTACTGCGGCCATCCTCGCACCGCTCGGCGGCGCGCGGCGGGACCGTCCGGTCCGTGGTCGGCGGGCTCGGGGAGGCCGTCGTACGGCTGGCTGTGCGGCGGCGGGCGGGGCCGCTGCCCGGCAGCCACCGAGGCCGTTGCCCCTAGGGTGAAAACTCGGGGGTTTCCCCTATGGCCTCCACGCCCGGGCAGGCGCACCGTGGAGCCATGGCACACGACGGAATGTCCCGACGAGAGAACCGGCAACTCGCCGTCGCCTCCGCGACGGTGGGCCCGTGGCGGACGGCCGCGGGAGTCGGTGCGGTGGTGGGGGCGACGGCCCTGGGGATCGAGGCGATCTCCGGCGACTGGTCGCTGAGCATGCTGGCCGAACCGGCCGGCTGGGGCCTGTTCTTCTTCTTCCTGGTCGGCTGGGCGGGCAACCAGCTGCGCGGGGACGGCGGCGACCGTCGGCTGAAGCGGTGGGCGCGGGAACACCCTTGGCAGTCGGCGCTCCCGGCAGCCGGCGGACTGCTGGTGCTGAACACGGTGGCGCAGATGCTCCTCGGCGACGAGGGCCTGTTCGGCGCGCTCCTCGTGTCGCTCATCCCGGCCGCCGTACTGATGTCGGTCGCCGGGGTGGTACACGGCGTGAAGCAGGCCCGCGGCAGGGGCTGACGGCGCATTTCCGGACAAGCGGCGGTGAACCACCCGGCCCCGCACACCGGTTCACCACAAGGTGTGCCCCCGATCAACGGATCGTCACACCCCGTCGGCATACTGGCGCGATGCCAATCGCCGAAGATCCGGAACCGCGCCCCTCGCAGGGCGGTGAGCCGGGCGGGTCCGACCCGTCCGGAGCGGGCGGGAAGGACCCGTTCGCAGACCTCGTGCTGGACGAGGAGTTCGTGCGCTCCGCCACCGTCAAGGAGCAGTCCGGCCGCACCCGGATGCTGGCCGCCCGCTGGAAGCACACCCCGCCGGTCGACCCGGGCGGCCGCCGCTCGGTCAACGACGGTCCGGCGGCGCCCAAACGCCGGTTCGGGCGCAGGCCGGAGCTGCGGGTGGTCGACCCCTGGGGCAACCCGCGCCCGGCCAGGCGCCGGGGCGGCTGGTGGCGAACCCCGCTGGTGGTCCTGCTGGTCGTGGCGGGACTGCTCGCCTCGCTGAACGTCAACGCGATCAGCAACTGGGTCTCCGGCCTGCGCTCCTCGAAGGCCGACGCGCCCGTACCCGTGGTCGCCCCGGAGACGGCCCGGCCGACAACGGCTCCGCCGTCCGTCGACCCGAAGCAGCCCACCGTCGCGCACCCCTGGGTCGGTTCACCGGCCGAGGGCTGGCCGACCGGCGCAGCGGGTATCGAAGTGCCCCAGGCGAAGGAGACCGGGGTCTTCGACGAGGACCAGGTCGCCGCTCAGTTGAAGTTGGTCAAGGAATTCCTGGTGGCCTCGAACCTCGACCCCCGGGTGACAGCCGGAGGACGGCCCGACGCAGCGCTCGCGATGATGGACACCAAGGCGCAGGAGCGAGCCGCCCAGAGCCTCGACGCCCCCTCCAAGGAAACCAACCCGACCGTGTGGTTCTCCCGTTTCGACGCCCGTGACGCGATCCCGGTCGACACGGTCAAGGTCCAGGGCTGGACGAAGCTGGACGACGACGGTGAGGGCGGTGTCCTGGTGCACACCGACTACACCTTCGTGTACGCGCTGCGCCCCGGCCCGGACGCCGCGAAGCTGGCAGCGCAGGAGCCGACCGACGCCCCGCGCCCGAGCACGGCCCCTGGCGGCGCCACGGCGAAGCCGGTGAGCTGGACGGTCACCGCGGACGTCGCGGGCGACACCTGGACCGCCCGCACCATCGTCCGTCGGACGGCGGACTTCCGGTTCTACGACCCGGCCAAGTACCGCAACAACCCGCAGAAGATCAACATCAGCAAGACCAACAGCTTCGCGGGCAACAACTCCTGCACCCTCGACGACGGGTTCTTCCACCCGTCCTTCGCCCAGTTCGACCGCCCCCACCCGGAGCGGACCGGGCCGACCGCCGACCCGTACGACCACAGCAAGGACCTGGACGGCGGTTCCGACTGCAAGACACTCAGCCGCGAGTGAGAATCAGCGCTTGCGCTTCGCGCCGGGTCGGCCGCTGCGGCCGGTCCGGCGCTTGCCGTACCGCTCGACGGCCCGCTCGTGGGCGGCCCGCTTGACGCCCTCGCCGGGGGCCTCGACCAGGCTGCGGGCGAAGTAGGCGGCCAGGCTGCCAACCCCGCCGATCAGCCAGACGGCGCCGAGCGACCGGTCCTCGGCCATCCAGCCGGTCAGCTGGTCCTTGCCCTCGGTGAGCACCTTCCAGGTGCGCCGGACGGACATCATCGAGCAGACCGCGATCGCGGTGGTCAGCAGCCCGTTCAGGAAGCCGCCGTTGTCGGAGAGCGCGACGCCCTCGACGCCGAAGCGCAGCACCAGCGCGGCGGCTGCGGTGGCGACCAGGGCGCTGATCGAGACTCCGACTCGGCGCGGCCAGTAGCCGTTGTCCCGGTTGACCCAGGTGGTGCCGAAGAAACGGATCGGCTCCGGCTCGGGGGCACCGGCGGGCTTGGGGGCGGGGGTGGGGGGCTGCTCGCTCACGACGTCGATTATCACCCGGGCGACAGTTGTGACACTGCGCCCGGAGGGCGACGACGGAGGAGCCGCCCCGGACGCCGGGGCGGCTCCTCCTGATGGTGATCGGGCTCAGCCGAGCTTGCTGACGTCCCGGACGGCGCCCTTGTCGGCCGAGGTGGCCATCGCCGCGTAGGCCCGCAGCGCCTGGCTGACCTGGCGGTCTCGGTTCTTCGGCCGGTAGCCGTGCCCGGCCTCCAGGGCGCGGCGGCGCTCGGCGAGGACCTCGGCCGGCACCTCCAGGGAGATCGTCCGCCCCGGGATGTCGATGGCGATGGTGTCGCCGTCCTCGACCAGGGCGATGGTGCCGCCGGAGGCGGCCTCCGGGGAGGCGTGGCCGATGGACAGGCCCGAGGTGCCGCCGGAGAAGCGGCCGTCGGTGATCAGCGCGCAGGCCTTGCCGAGGCCGCGGCCCTTGAGGAAGGAGGTCGGGTAGAGCATCTCCTGCATGCCCGGGCCGCCCTTGGGGCCCTCGTAGCGGATGACGACGACGTCGCCCTCCTTGATCCGCTTGGCGAGGATCGCCTCGACCGCGTCCTCCTGGGACTCGCAGACCACCGCCGGGCCGCTGAAGGTCCAGATCGACTCGTCGACGCCGGCGGTCTTCACGATGCAGCCGTCCTCGGCGAGGTTGCCGTACAGCACGGCCAGGCCGCCCTCGACCGAGTAGGCGTGCTCGACGCTGCGGATGCAGCCCCTGGCGGCGTCGGTGTCCAGCGACTCCCAGCGCTCGGACTGCGAGAAGGCCTCGGCGGAGCGCTTGCAGCCGGGGGCGGCGTGCCACAGCTCGACGGCCTCGGCGGAGGGGGAGCCGCCGCGCACGTCCCAGGTCTTGAGCCACTCGGCGAGCGAGTCGGAGTGGACGGTGTGGACGTCCTCGTTGAGCAGGCCGCCCCGGTACAGCTCGCCGAGGATGGCCGGGATGCCGCCGGCCCGGTGCACGTCCTCCATGTAGTACGAGCCGTTGGGCGCGACCTTGGAGAGGCAGGGCACCTTGCGGGAGATCGCGTCGATGGCCCGCATGTCGAAGTCCAGCTCGGCCTCCTGGGCGGCGGCGAGCAGGTGAAGGATGGTGTTGGTCGAGCCGCCCATGGCGATGTCCAGGGCCATGGCGTTCTCGAAGGCGGCGCGGTTCGCGATCGCGCGCGGCAGCACCGAGTCGTCGTCCTGGCCGTAGTGGCGGTTGGCGATCTCGACGACCGTCCGCCCGGCCCTCTCGTACAGGGCCCGGCGGGCGGTGTGGGTGGCGAGCACCGAGCCGTTGCCGGGCAGCGAGAGGCCGATCGCCTCGGTGAGGCAGTTCATCGAGTTGGCGGTGAACATGCCGGAGCAGGAGCCGCAGGTGGGGCAGGCGTTCTCCTCGATGATCGCGATGTCCTCGTCGGAGACGTTCTCGTTGACCGCCTGGGAGATCGCGTCGATCAGGTCCAGCTTGCGCACGGTGCCGTCGACCAGGGTGGCCTTGCCGGCCTCCATCGGGCCGCCGGAGACGAAGACGGTCGGGATGTTGAGACGCAGCGCTGCCATCAGCATGCCGGGGGTGATCTTGTCGCAGTTGGAGATGCAGATCAGCGCGTCGGCGCAGTGCGCGTTGACCATGTACTCGACCGAGTCGGCGATCAGGTCGCGCGAGGGCAGCGAGTAGAGCATGCCGGCGTGGCCCATCGCGATGCCGTCGTCCACGGCGATGGTATTGAACTCGCGCGGGATGCCGCCCGCCTGCTTGACCGCCTCGGAGACGATCCGGCCGACCGGCTGGAGGTGGGTGTGGCCGGGGACGAACTCGGTGAAGGAGTTGGCGACCGCGATGATCGGCTTGCCGAAGTCCTCGCGGGCTACGCCGGCGGCCCGGAGAAGCGCCCGGGCGCCTGCCATGTTGCGACCGTGGGTGACCGTACGGGACCTCAGCTCGGGCACTGTGCTCCACTCCTTCGGGGCTGTCGCCGGCACCCCGCCGGTGAGGAGGGTGCGGGGGCCGTGTGGCTTACGAGCCTACGCCCGCCGTCCGGCCGGCGGACGGTCCGTCCGCGATGCGGGCAGTCCGCGGGGCCGGCGGGTCAGCCCCGCCTGACGGCGACGGTGACGTCCAGGGTGAAGGGCTCGACCACCACGCCGTCCGGGAATTCGGCGAGCATGGCCTCCCGCTCGGCGGCCAGCACGGGCGCGCGCTCCTCGGGGCCGAGCGAGGCCAGGTAGGAGCGGGAGGTGAGGTCGGTGAGCACGTGCTCGACGGTGATCCGCCGCTCCCAGTGCAGCACCGCCCGTTCGACGGCGAGGCCGGCCGGGGCGAAGTGGCTGGTGTGGGCGCTGATGCCGCCGTAGCCGCGGTAGCGGTCGGGGAGGGCGACGGCCATCCGCTCGGCCCGGGCCCGGACCCACGGCACGGTCTCGTCCTGCACGTTCCACCAGGTGGCGACGGCCCCGCCCGGCCGCAGCACCCGGATCGCCTCGGGGACGGACCGCTCGGGGCGGGTCCAGTGGAAGGCCTGGGCGTAGGTGACCAGGTCGGCGGACCCGTCGTGGAACGGCAGGTCGTCGCCGCCGCCGCGGACCAGCGGCAGGGTGGGCGAGGAGAGCAGGAACTGGGCGGCCATGCCGTCGCTGGGCTCGACCGCGACGACGTCCGCGCCCCGGGCGGCCAGCAGCCGGGTGGCGATGCCGGTGCCCGCGCCGACGTCCAGGACCCTGGCTCCCTTGAGGCTCCGGCCCCAGAGCCGCTCCACCGTGTCGAACAGCTCGTCGGGGTAGCGCGGCCGGCCCCGGTCGTACTCGGCGGCGACCGCGCCGAAGCTGACCGCGAGCTCTCCGTGGTTCGGACTCCGCGTCATCTCTCTCCCGCCGTACGGCAGTTCGCATTCGCGCCCCCGATGGGCCCGGCGTTCAGCGTACGCGCGAGGGGGTGGCCAGGTGCAAGCGGGTGAAGGCCAGGGCCTCGGCCAGATCGGCCTCGCGTTCGGCGGGGGACGCGGCGCGGCGGGTGTTGACCTCCAGCACCACGTGGCCGTCGAAGCCGGTGCGGGCGAGGTGCTCCAGGAACTCGGCGCAGGGCTGCTTGCCCCGGCCCGGGATCAGGTGCTCGTCCTTGCCGGAGCCGCTGCCGTCGGCCAGGTGGACGTGGGCGAGCCGGTCGCCCATCCGCTCGGCCATGGCGAAGGCGTCGATCCGGGAGGTGGCGACGTGCGAGAGGTCGATGGTGAAGTGCCGGTAGTCCTCGTCGGTGACGTCCCAGCCGGGCGAGTAGGCCAGCACCTCGCGGTCGCGGTAGCGCCACGGGTACATGTTCTCGACGGCGAAGCGGACGTCGGTCTCGCCCGCCATCCGGCTGATGCCCTCGACGAACTCCCGGGCGTACTGCCGCTGCCAGCGGAACGGCGGGTGGACGACCACGGCGCTCGCGCCGAGCTTCTCGGCGGCCGCCCGGGCCCGGACCAGCTTGGTCCACGGGTCCGTGGTCCACACCCGCTGGGTGATCAGCAGGCAGGGCGCGTGCACGGCCAGGATCGGCAGCTGGTGGGCGTCGGAGAGCCGGCGCAGGGCCTCCAGGTCCTGGCTGACCGGGTCGTTCCAGACCATCACCTCGACCCCGTCGTAGCCGAGCTTGGCGGCCAGCTCGAAGGCGACGGCGGTGCTCGCCGGGTACACCGAGGCGGTGGACAGCACCACCTTGGTGTCCGGGATGTGCAGGGCCGGGTGCTGGGGCAGCACCAGCCGGTCGGTGGTGCGCAGCAGCGGCGGACGGGCGGCGTCGCGCTTGGCGGCCTTGACCGAGCGGACGGACTGGACGGCGGCCTTGGCGGCGCCGGCGGCCCGGGCGGTTCGGGTCTCCTTGGGCGGCTGGCGGGGGTGCTCGGGCTTCTTCGCGGTCGTCGCGGCGGACTTGCCCGCGGACCTGCCGGCGGTGGGGGCCGCCGCCTTCTTGACGGCCTTCTTGGCGGTGCGCTGGGCCGCCTTCACGGCCTTCACGGCTTTGGTGGCCTTAGTGGTGGCCTTGGTGTCCCGTTCCGCGGTGGCGTCGTTGCCCGCCTTGCCGAGCGCCCCCTTGCCGAGCGCCCCCTTGCCGAGCGCCCCCTTGCCGAGGCGACCGCGCGGGCCCACCGGCCGCGGCTGCCCGTCCGCTCCGGGAGCGCGGCCCTCCTGCGTTCCGTCCTCGCCCGCTGGTTGCACCACGGGAGACAGCGTAAGCGGAGCACGCGCCGAACGGGACGGGACGCCCGGCGGAGTGACCATCGGCACGCCGGGCGGCCGCGCCACGAGCGGAGGCGCCGCCTACGGGGGCGTGAGCCGCGCCTACGGGGTGAGCGCGGGCCGGCGCTCGGTGGAACTGCTGTCCATGGCGTCCAGCTGGCGCAGGATGATGCCCTCGCGCAGCGCCCAGGGACAGACGTCCAGTTCCTCCAGGCCGAACAGGTCCATCGCGGCGTCGGCGACCAGCGCCCCGGCCAGCAGCTGCTTGGCCCGGCCCTCCGAGACGCCGGGGATCTGCGCGCGCTCGGCGACGGTCATCGTGGACAGTCGCGGCAGCCAGGCGGACAGCCCGCTGCGGGTGAGCCGGCGGTCGGCGTACGGGCCGGCGTCGGCGGGGGCGGCGCCGGTCATCCGGGCCAGCTGCCTGAAGGTCTTGGAGGTGGCGACGGCGTGCTGCGGCGGCCCGAGCCGGGAGATCTCGCCGACCACGTGGGCGATCTCGGCCCGGATGTGCCGTCTCAGCTCGCGCAGCCCGTCCGGCTCGGCGACGTCCCCGGGCAGCCAGCGGGCGGTCAGCCGCCCGGCGCCCAGCGGCAGCGAGCAGGCGACGTCCGGCTGCTCGTCCAGGCCGCAGGCGATCTCCAGCGAGCCTCCGCCGATGTCCAGGTTGAGCAGTCGGCCCGAGGACCAGCCGAACCAGCGGCGGACGGCCAGGAAGGTGAGCCGGGCCTCGTCCTGCCCGGAGAGCACCCGCAGTTCGACCCCGGTCTCGTCGGCGACCCGGCGCAGCACCTGCTCGCCGTTGGCGGCCTCGCGCACGGCGGAGGTGGCGAACGGCAGGATGTCGACCACGCCCTTGTCCTCGGCGACCCGCAGCGAGGAGGCGACGTGCCCGATCAGCCGCTCGACCCCGGCCTCGCCTATCGCGCCGGACTCGTCCAGCAGCTCGGCCAGGCGCAGCTCGGCCTTGTGCGAGTAGGCGGCGAGCGGGGCGGCACCCGGATGGGCGTCCACCACGAGGAAGTGGACGGTGTTGGAACCTACGTCGAGCACACCGAGTCGCATAACTCTCCACGCTACGCGATTCGGGCGGCGAGGAGATCGGTTGTGACGGTATTCGCGCTGGTCTCGGTCGTCCCCGTGCGTTCCCGACCGTTCCGGGGGCGATCCGCGGCCGTCGCCCGCTGACCGCCGTTCAGTGGCCGCGGGGCCCGGCCCGGCGCTCGGTGCGGCAGTTGGCGTCGACCCAGCGACGGGCCGGGCCCGGGGTGTCGGTGATCAGGCCGTCGGCGTCCCGGGCGGTCATCAGCTGCCAGGCCTCCTCACCGTCCAGCGTCCAGACGTAGACCTCGCGCCCGGCCTTGCGCTCGGCGGCGATCCGGGCCGCGGTGGCCAGTCCGGTGTCCAGGGCGATCCCGTTCAGCTTCAGGCCCTTCGGGTCCTCGGCGATCCCGCCGCTCTGGATCAGCACCACCGGCAGGGCGGGCGCCACGGCGTGGGCCTGGCGCAGGTGGTCGACCGAGAAGGAGTAGAGGACGACGTGCGCCTTGCTGCCGGCCGCGATCCGGGCGATCCGGGCGACGTCCTCGGGGCGCTGCCACTTGATCTCCATCAGCAGCGTGGCGCTGCTGCCGGAGAGCCGCGCGAGCAGTTCCTCCAGGGTCGGGACGGACTGGGCCGGGCCGGGGCCGACGGTCACCCGCAGGGCGGCGACCTGGGCCGCGGTCAGGTCGGCGACGGCGCCCTTGCCGTTGGTGGTGCGGTCCACGGTCGGGTCGTGCATCAGCACCGGGACGCCGTCCCGGGTGGTCTGGACGTCGGTCTCCAGCCAGTCGGCGCCCTGGTCGAGGGCGGTCTCGAAGGAGGCCATGGTGTTCTCGGGGGCGTTGAACGGCGCTCCCCGGTGGCCGATCACCACCGGGGACGCGCACACCGCCGGTGCGACGGCCGAACGGGCCTGCAGCGCGGGGCCGCCGCCCGCGGCACAACCGGCGGCCAGGACCGCGAGCGCGGCGAGGGCGGCCGTGCGGGCGGCGCGGGGCGGGGCGGTCACGGCTCGGTGCTCCAGCTGCTGCTTCGGTGGTTCAGGTCGCTCGGGCGGCTCGGGTCGCTCGGGTCCTGGGCTCGCGTGGTTCGTGGTCATCTGACCGTTCTGACAGCGCCGCGGCGGTTTCCGGTTCCCGGGGCTGCCTGCGGCCGAGGTCGGATCAGAGCAGACCGTCCCACAACTGTTCCACGATGACAGCCCACCAGTTCTCCGGATCGCCGTAGACCGTACCGTCCAGCTCCGCCAGCCCCCGCTGCAGGGCGTCCACCGCCGCGCCCGCGGCCGCCGGGTCCAGCCCGCGCAGGGTGGGCCACCAGCCGGCGAACAGCTCCAGGCAGCGGACGAAGGCGCGCAGGTCGGCGTTGCAGTGGCGGGCCGTCCCGTAGTCCGGGTCGACTGCCCGGACGGCGCCCGGCCCGGTGTCCAGGGTGATCAGCGCCCAGCCGTCCGTGCCCAGCACCAGCTGCCCGGCGAGGGCCGACCGCTCCCGTTCGGCCACCCGGGTGCCGCGGCCGAGCGCCGCGAGGTGCGGGGCGAGCGGCGGCAGGACGGTGCCCGGGCGGGAGCCGTCCGCGATCGCCTCCGCCCCCGGGTGGTGCAGCGCGAAGAAACCGTCCACCGCCTTCGGCACGCCGACGGACAGCAGCAGCGCGGCCGCGTCCCCGGGCAGTTCCGCGCGCGCCGTGTCCGCCGGACCGAAGCGCTGCACGCCCGCCATGCCGAAGCGCCGGACCAGCCGCTCCGCCAGGGCTGCGTCCGACTCCCCCGGCAGCGGCGGCACCGCGCGGGGGAACGGCACCCGGTTACGGCCCGGACCGTCCGGCGGGGCGGGCAACTGCCGTACGGCGGCCGCCCGGTGGTCCGAGCGCGGCCCGTAGGGAAGCTCGAACGCCAGCCGCGCGTGAGGCAGTTCGGCGGCCAGCGCGTACGACCAGTAGCCGCCGGGCAGCGCGCTCAGCCGCAGGTCGGTCCGCACCGCCAGCACGTCCTCGGCCGGGATGCCCTGCTCGCGCAGCCACCACCAGCCGCGCAGCGCCGGGTGCGGCAGCCCCGCGGCGGAACGCAGCGCCAGCGCGTGGGTCGCGCCCGTGCCGTCCCGGTACGTCAGCTCGGCCCGGGCGCCCCGGCCGGTGACCGGCGGCCCGGTCGGGTCGTAGTCGCCCGCGCCCACGAAGTCCCGGTAGAGACCGACCACTTCGTCCACCGGCACCGAGGGCCACACCGTGAACCGCCCGCTCTCCCGGTCCACCACGGCACACGCGGCCCCCACCTCCCCCGGCGCCCGCCGCTCCCCGGTGCGCGGGTCGACCTCCACCCGCGGCGGCTCCGCCCAGACCACCCACCCGAGCTCGAACTCGTGCGCACACACCCGGCGCACCGCCCCGGCCCCCTGCGGCAGATCCCCGTTGATCCACCGGTGCCCCGCCTCCACCGCCTGCGCGCGCGAGATCATTCGCCCACCCCCGTCAACACCCACTCCGACCCCAACATCATCCAGCCCCCGCGGTCAGTTCGAACCGATCACCGCGATGTCGCACTTCGCGGCACCGCTCCACGCGATCCGCGCGGGCCTCGGCGACCTCCAGTTCCGTGAGGTCGGCCGCCCGCCGCATGCCGAGCGGGGCGGACCTGATCTCGTGGCCGATCAGCCGGCTCGAGCCGTCATCAGGTCCAGGGGGCGGCCCTCCGGGGAGAGGGCGATGGCCCAGAGGCCCTGGGTGGCCGGGTGGAGGGGGCTGGGGCTGTGGCGGGCGAGTTGGTGGTCGAGGTAGGTGACGGTGTCCCGGTGGTTGACGGCGTTCCAGGCGTGGGGGCGGCCGTAGGCGTCGAGGGTGAGGAGGACGGCCTGGGCCCCGTGGCCGGCCCGGCGGAGTTCGCCGGCGAGGCGGGTGAAGGCCTGGCCGCCGTCACCGAGGTCGCGGAAGGGGGCGCCGAGTTCGCGTTCCGCACGGTCGCGGCCGCCGCGTTCGCCGGCGTCGCCCTCGGTGGGGATGCGCGGGGCCGCGCAGGTGGGGCGGCCGGTGTAGGTGTCGACGGCGGAGAGCGCGATCTCCAGGCTGTTGTTGGCCCGGCCTGGTTCGCGGTAGCCGCCCGCGTTGACGGCTTCCGGCCAACCGCCGGCCGCCGGGTCGGGGTGGCGGACGGGCAGGCCGTCCTCGTCGCGCGGCACCCGGCGTTCGAGTTCGGCCTGGTGCTCGGGGTCTACCGGGCCGAGTCCGCCGGGCAGCCCGTACGGGCGACTGTCGGCGATGGTGCGCAGCCGGAGTTCCGGACCTTCGGCGAGCGGGCCGCGCCGGGCCCGCAGGGCGAGCTGGAGGGCCATGGCGTGGGCGGTGGCGACCGGGACGGCCCCCCAGGCGAGGGTCGGGTCGGCGAGGGCGGCGGCGGTGTCCCGGCGGCGGCCGTCGGCGGGGTGCGGCTCGGGTCGGCCGGTGACCGGGGTGGTGCCGACGATCGGCGGCTCGACCGGGGCCGGGGTCGGAGCCGGGGCCGGGGTCGGGGTCGGGGCGGCCGGGCCGGGGGCGACGCCCGCCGGGGTGCGCGGCGCGCCCGGTCGGAGCTCGCTGCCGGGCTGGGGCCCGCCGGCCACGGGAGCGCCGACGACCGGGGAGGCGGCGCCGGGCGTGCCCGTGGCAGTACCGCTGCCGCCGCCGATGCCGCTGCCGAAGGGCGCGGCCACGTGCGCCGGGGAGCCGCCACCGACCACCAGCGGGCCGGGTCCGACGGCGCCCACGGTGCCGGTCCCGGGATATCCGCCCGAGTACGCCGGTGTCCCGAACTGCCCGGGCACGCCGACCACTCCGACCGGCCGGACGACCGGCGAGGCATCCGCGGCCGGGGTGTACCCGGGCCCGTACGAGGGACCGCCGCCGGACGGCGGCGCGGCGGGCGCGGGCGGCGCGCTCACCGAGTCGGTCCGTACGGTCACCGGCGCGCTGCCGCCCCCGCCGCCCCCTGGGTGGCTGGGCGCCTGGAGCGGGTAGTCCCCGTCGGACCAGTTCGCCGCCACCGGACCGCCGCCCTGGTACGCGGCCACCCGTACCGACGGCCCGTCGTCCCGCGCGGGCGGCGACCAGTCGGTGGCGGCCGTCACGGCCCGGTGCGAGCCGCTGTACGGGGGGCCCGAGGTCGTGGCCGGCGCGGCGGCGACCACCGGATCGGCCGCCGGGGCCGCGGACGGAACGGCGGAGGAGAGCGTGGACGGAACCGCCGAGGGGTCCAGCGCGGAATCCACGGCGGGGAGCGAGGCGGGGACGACGGACGGGGCCGCCGTCGGGTCCACCGGCGGCACCACGGCCGACGCCGTCACCGCACCCGGCACCTTGGGATCGACCGCGGCCTCGCGCGGGTCGGTGAGGTCGGCGAGCGACAGCCCGTGCAGTTCCTTGCCCTGCTGGTCGGTGAGCACCGGCTGCCCGTGCTCGTCCAGCCGGACGGCCAGGTCGGCCACCCCGACCACCGGCTTGCCGTCCGGCCCGGTGACGACGAGCAGCCCTGCGGCGTCGGCCACCGGTGTGCCGTCGGAGCGCAGGATGACCGGCTTGCCGTCGGGGCCGAGAACGGGCCGTCCGTGCTCGTCGAGCTTGACGCCGAGCCCGGGTACGCCGACCAGGGGCTTGCCGTCCTGCCCGGAGAGGACGACCAGTCCGGTGCCGTCCCTGCCGAGCACGCCGGGCTCGCCGAGGGCGGCGGGCAGTCCGGCGGAGAGCGGGTCGAAGCCGCCCTTGGTGCGGTAGGAGGCGGTGGTGACGCCGGTGGCGGACGCGGTGCCGAGCCGCAGCAGGGCGACGGCGGCCGGCTCCTTGAGCGCGGCGGCCAGGGCGTCCTTCATGCCGCGGCCGAGTTCGGCGAGCAGCCCGGCGATCTTCAGCGCGGCGGTCTCCACCGCGACGGCCTCGACACCCGCGGCGACCTGGGTGGTGGCGGCGTTCTTCACCCCGTCCGCGAAGCCGGCGACGGACTTCTCCAGCCCGCCGAAGACCCCGGTCTGCCTGGTCTGCCCGGTCTGCCCGGCGTTCGCGGCGACCACGGCCGCGGTCTGCTGGACCTTGGCGGCCTGCTCCTGGGCCTGCTTGAGCTCGGCGGCCAGGTTCTGCAGGGTGGCGATGATCTCGGCCTTGCAGCCGTCGACGGCCCGGGCGGCGGCGTCGAAGGCGGTGGCGACCAGCCCGACGGCGGTGTGCGCGTCCTGGAGGTGGCCCTTGCCGCCGTCGCTGTACGTCCGCCAGTACGCCGTGAAGGCGTCGACGGCGTGGCCGGAGTTGTCGGCGGCCACCCGCTGGACGGACTCCCCGCCGCGGCGGGTGATCCGGTCGGCCTCGGCGGCGAACTCCCGCCAGTGCGCGGCAGCTTTGCGCAGGGCCTCCTCGTCGGCCTGCGGCCACGGGTGACCGGTCCTGGCCAGGAGCGGGACCAGTTCCTCGGGCGGTTTCCGGGACACGCGCTTCTCCCCCTTCGAGCCGGGCCGTTCAGACCGACATGTCCTGGGGGACGGCCGGTGCCGCCCCCGGGGTTGCCCCGGTGCCCGAATACACCGCCGGGCGGGCGACGGCCCCCGGCGTGCCGGCCGTGGGGGCCGGCGTCCCGCCGAATCCGTCCGCCGTCGAGGTGTCGGTGTCCGCGGTCCGTTCCGCCATCGTGTGCAGTCCGGCGCCGACCTGCCCGACCTGTCCGGCCAACGCCCGGAGCCCGCCGAGGAGTTCACCGTGCGCCGGGCCGTACACGGCGGCGAGGGCGTTGCCCGGCTGGTCCGCGCCCCAGGGCGCGCCGAGCGCGGCGAGGCCCTGCTCCAGGGTGCTCACGGCCTTGCCGAGTTCACGCCCGAGCTTCTCGAACTCCCGCCCCTCGCCGTGCAGTTCCCACGGCTTGAGGACGAACCCGCCGCTCCCGCCGTCGGCCGCCCCGGTGCTGCCGCCTGCCATCCCCGTACCTCCCCGTAGCGGACTGGCCGCCATCCTAGGCACCCGCCCGGTCCGGCCCGCACGGACAGCCGGACCTCTTCACCCCGCCTTCACTCCGCCCGAAACCCACCCGGCGCCGGCCCCGCACCGCCCACGACCGCGCCAACCGGCCCGTACGCCCCCGCGAAGCTCTACCCTTGCCGGGTGGCACCAGCAGAAATGTCCAAGAAGAAGGCCAAGGCGAAGCCCGTGGCCTCCCCCGCCCCCGTCGACCTCGCGATGCCGACCCTGCGCCGCGAGATCCCGCGCGACGAGGTCCCGCTCGACTTCCCGCGTGCCTGGGTCGAGTTCGCCGACCCCGCCGACGACGAGCAGGTCTTCCGCTGCGACCTCACCTGGCTGACCTCCCGCTGGTCCTGCGTCTTCGGCCAGGGCTGCCACGGCATCCGCGAGGGCCGCGGCGAGTCGGACGGCTGCTGCACGCTGGGCGCCCACTACTCGGACGAGGACGACGAGAAGCGCGTCCTGGGCCACGCGGCGCGGCTGACCCCCGAGCTGTGGGAGAACTTCGCCGAGGGGACCGACGCCAAGGGCCGGATCAGGTCCGACGGCGGCGTCACCATGCTGGACGAGGACGGCGACCGCCAGACCCGCCGGGTCAACGGCGCCTGCATCTTCGTGAACAGCCCCGGCTTCGCGGGCGGTGCCGGCTGCGCCCTGCACGCGCTCGCCCTCAAGGAGGGCCGGGAGCCGCTGGAGACCAAGCCGGACGTCTGCTGGCAGCTGCCGATCCGCCGCACCTACGACTGGATCGACCGCCCCGACGACACCCGCTACCTCCAGGTCTCGATCGGCGAGTACGACCGCCGCGGCTGGGGCCCGGGCGGCCACGACCTGCACTGGTGGTGCACCGGCGCCCCGGCCGCCCACCAGGGCGCCGAGCCGGTGTACGTCAGCTACCGCCCCGAGCTCACCGAGCTGATGGGCAGGAAGGCGTACGAGGTGCTGGCCCGGCTGTGCGAGGAGCGGATCGCCACCAAGGGTGACCGCAAGGTTGCTCCGCACCCGGCGGACCCCGCCGGGAAGAAGAAGTAGCGGTCCACTCGCCGGTACCGGCCCACCCGCCGGTACCGGCCTCCTTGTCGGCCTACTTGTCGATGTCCCCGACCACGAAGAACATCGACCCGAGGATCGCCACCATGTCCGCCACCAGCGTGCCCGGCAGCAGTTCGGTCAGCGCCTGGATGTTGTTGAAGGACGCCGAGCGCAGCTTGAGCCGCCACGGCGTCTTGTCGCCGCGCGAGACCAGGTAGTAGCCGTTGATCCCGAGCGGGTTCTCGGTCCACGCGTAGGTGCTCCCCTCGGGTGCCTTGAGCACCTTGGGCAGCCGCTGGTTGACCGGCCCGGGCGGCAGGGTGGCGAGCTTGTCGAGGCAGGCGTCGGCGAGGTCCAGCGCGTTGAGGGTCTGCTCCAGCAGGCACTCGAAGCGGGCCAGGCAGTCGCCCTCCTCGCGGGTGACCACGGTGAGCACCTGTCGCAGCTCCTCGGAGCCGTACGCGAGGTAGGGCTCGTCGCGGCGCAGGTCGAGGTCGAGGCCGCTGGCCCGGGCGATCGGGCCGCTGACCCCGTACGCCTCGGCCTGGGCCCTGGTGAGGACGCCGACGCCGGCGGTGCGGGCGCGGAAGATCTCGTTGCCGAGGACGAGGTCCTCGAAGACGGGCATCTGCGAGCGGACCGTGGCGACGGCGGTGCGGACCCGGCCGAGCCAGCCGGCCGGGAGGTCCTCCTTGAGGCCGCCGACCCGGTTGAACATGTAGTGCATCCGCCCGCCGGAGGCCTCCTCCAGCACGTGCTGGAGGTCCTCGCGGCCGGTGAAGGCGTGGAAGATCGGGGTGATCCCGCCCAGTTCGAGCGGGTAGGAGCCGAGGAACATCAGGTGGTTGAGCACCCGGTTGAGCTCGGCAAGCAGGGTGCGGATCCACACCGCCCGCTCGGGCACCTCCATGCCGAGCATCCGCTCGACGCCGAGCACGACGCCGAGCTCGTTGGAGAAGGCCGAGAGCCAGTCGTGCCGGTTGGCCAGCATGATGATCTGCCGGTAGTCGCGGGCCTCGAACAGCTTCTCCGCGCCCCGGTGCATGTAGCCGATCACCGGCTCGGCGGTGACGATCCGCTCGCCGTCGAGCAGCAGGCGCAGCCGCAGCACTCCGTGGGTGGCCGGGTGCTGCGGGCCGATGTTGAGCACCATGTCGGTGGTGCCCGCCTCGCCGGTGAAGTTCTCGGCTCCCGCCCCGATGCCGACCGTGGTCTCCCTCATGACCCCAGAGTGTGCCATCCCGGCAGCACACCGGGGCTCTGAGCCCTCTCGAAAACGTCAAGGGGCGGCATGCGGACGGCCTGCAGGACCCACCCGAAGCCGCCCAGCCCCGCCGGGTCGGTGAGCTCGGCCCCCTCCCCCGCGCCGCCCAGCGCCCGCAGGTACGCCGCGGGGTCGGTGGAGGCGAGCGCCAGCGGCGGGCGCCCGCCGCTGACCCCGAGCGCGCGCAGGGCCTCGCGCTGGGTCGTCCACAGGCTGTGGAGACCGGGCACGGCGATCGCGTCCAGCGCGACGTGGGCGGTCACGTCGCAGGACCCGTCCGGCACCGGGGGCACCTCCCGGCCGTCCCGGAAGCCGGTGAAGGTCCCGAACGGGGGCCGCCGCCCCGCCGTGTGCCCGTAGTCGACGGCGACGGCGAGTCCGCGCTCCAGCCCGGCCACGGCCCGCGCCCAGGCGGCGTCCCGGGGCCCGCCGAACTCCACCACCTCCCCGGGCTCCGAGACCGGCCACCAGCGCTCGGCCCAGGCCGCGTCCGCCGCCGAGACCGGCTCGCCGAGGCGCTCCTCGCCGGTCGCCGTGTCCACCTCCCGGTAGCGCAGCACCCCGTCCCCGTCCACCTCCCCGACGTCCAGCGGCACGTTGTCCAGCCACTCGTTGGCGAACAGCAGCCCGGTCACCCCGCGCGGCGGCTCCGCCGTCCACAGGGCTGTGGACGGGAGGCCGTCGGGCCGCCGGGCGAGTTCCACGCCGTACGGGCGCAGCCGGGCGAGCACCTCGCCGGGCAGTTCGGCCAGCACGCCGGTCAGCAGTTCCCCCCGCCCGGCCCCGACGTCGACCAGGGCCAGCTCCTCCGGACGGCCGAGGGCCTCGTCAACCTCCAGCAGCAGCCGGGCCACCGCACGGGCGAACCTGGGCGAGGCGTGCACGGAGGTGCGGAAGTGCCCGGCCGGGCCCTCCGGCCTGCGGTAGAAACCGCCGTCCGGGTCGTACAGGGCCCGTTCCATGGCGGGCGCCCACCGCATCCACGTCATGGGGCGGGACGCTACCGGGCATCCGGGGCCCCTCCCAACCGGAACCGGGGCGTCTCCGACCTACGGAGTAGGACGGATCGCCCTACCGGCGGACCTGGGCACCTCACCCGACTGCCTAGGCTGGAGAGGTGCATCGACTCAACGCCTGGCTCCGCCGTCACCCCATGGTGGTCGACGCCGCCTGGGCGTCGATCGTGCTCTTCCTCGGCCTGCTGCCGGACGGCAACCTCCCCGACTCCGGCTGGCGGCTCAACTCCGCGATCCTGGTCGCGGTGCTGCTGCCGCTGCTGATGGTCTTCCGCCGGCGCTTCCCCGACGTCACCGTCGCCGCCGCGACCGGCGTCGCCGTCGGCCAGGTGGCCGCCGACATCGACCCGGGCGCCTCCTCCATCGCCTACCTGGTCTTCGCGTACACCGGCGCCGCCTTCGGCCAGAAGTGGACCTCCCGGCTCGCGCTGCTCGCCGGGCTCTGCGCCGGACCGCTGGTGTTCTGGCGGATGCACCTGGTGAAGACCTCCACGGACCACACCGGGATCTACGTCTCCCGCCCGTACGGCCTGGGCGAGGCGGTGCTGATCACCCTCCTGATGAGCACCCCGTTCATCCTCTGCTGGGCCTGGGGCCGGCTGACCCGGGTGCGCCGCGCCTACCTGACCGAGCTGGAGGACCGCGCGGCCCGGCTGGAGCGCGAGCGGGACGCCCAGTCCAAGGTGGCGGTCGCGGCCGAACGGGCCCGGATCGCCCGCGAGCTGCACGACGTGGTGGCGCACAACGTCTCGGTGATGATCGTCCAGGCCGACGGCGCCGCGTACGTGCTGGACAACTCCCCGGCGCAGGCCAAGGAGGCGCTCGGCACGATCGCCTCGACCGGACGGCAGGCCCTGGTCGAGATGCGCCGCCTGCTGGGCGTGCTGCGCACCGCCGACACCGCCGAGGAGTACGTCCCGCAGCCGGGCGTCGAGGAGCTGCCGGACCTCCTGGAGCAGGTCCGCACGGCCGGGCTGGCGGTGGACTACGCGACCTCCGGGCACCCGCGCGAGCTGCCGCGCGGCGTCGAGCTGACGGTCTACCGGATCGTCCAGGAGGCGCTGACCAACGTCCGCAAGCACGGCGGCCCCGACGCCCACGCCCGGGTCGCGGTCGACTTCGGCGAACGCGAGCTGGCCGTCCTGGTGGAGGACGACGGCCGCGGCAGCACCGACGAGCAACTGACCGCCGGCGGTGCGGACGGTCTGGGCCACGGCCTGATCGGCATGCGCGAGCGGGTCGGCATGGTCAGCGGCAGCCTCGACGTGGGGCCCCGCCCCGGTGGCGGCTTCCGGATCCGCGCCGTCCTCCCGCTCAAGGCGGCGCACTAACCCCCGTCCCCTGTTAGGAGCCACCTTGACCATCCGCGTGATGCTCGTCGACGACCAGGAGCTGCTGCGCACCGGCTTCCGTATGATCCTCCAGTCGCAGGGGGACATCGAGATCGCCGCCGAGGCGGGCGACGGCGCCCGGGCCCTGGAGCTGCTGCGGCACACGCCGGTGGACGTGATCCTGATGGACGTCCGGATGCCGCGCCTGGACGGGGTGCAGGCGACCCGCCGGATCTGCCTGGCCGAGGACGGCAGCCCGCTGCCGAACGCCCCCCACGTGCTCATCCTCACCACCTTCGACCTGGACGAGTACGCCTTCGCCGCGCTGAAGGCCGGGGCCAGCGGCTTCCTGCTCAAGGACGTCCCGCCGACCGAGCTGGTGGCCGCGATCCGCGCGGTGCACGGCGGGGACGCCGTGGTCGCCCCGACCACCACCCGCCGGATGATCGACCGCTTCGCCGAGGTGCTGCCCACCCCGCAGAGCGCGCCCGGCTCGGACGTCCTCGGCCCGCTGACGGAGCGCGAGCGGGAGGTGTTCCTGCTGGTGGCCCAGGGGCTGTCGAACGGTGAGATCGCGGCCCGGCTGGTGCTCTCCGAGGCCACCGTGAAGACCCACGTCGGCCGGATCCTGGCCAAGCTGGGGCTGCGCGACCGGGTCCAGGCCGTGGTGCTGGCGTACGAGGCCGGACTGATCCGGGCCGGGGCGGCGGACTGACGCGCCCGTACACTGGGGCGGTACGTCCGGTACCCGCGCGTGGACCGGAACGGTCATTCAGGACAAGGGTGGACATGGGCTCCTCCGACTTCGCCGACTTCGGTGAGTTCGCCCCGCTCGGCGACCAGGCCTTCGGTGATCCCAGCGACCCCGGCAACCGTCCGGCCCGGCTCGCGGTCGGTGTGATCGGCACCGGCCGGGTCGGTCCGGCGCTGGGCGCCGCGCTGCAGCTCGCCGGGCACACCGTGGTCGCCGCCTCCGGGGTGTCCGCCGCCTCCCGGCGCCGCGCCGACGCGCTGCTGCCGGGCGTGCGGATCGTCACCCCGCCGCAGGTCATGGCCGCCGCCGACCTGGTCCTGCTGACCGTTCCGGACGACGCGCTGGCCGACCTGGTGTCCGGGCTGGCCGCCACCGGCGCCGTCCGTCCCGGCCAGCTGCTGGTGCACACCTCCGGCGCGCACGGCGTCGGCATCCTGGAGCCCGCCACCCGGGCCGGGGCGCTGCCGCTGGCCCTGCACCCGGCGATGACCTTCACCGGCACCTCCGTCGACCTGGCCCGGCTGGCCGGCTGCCCGTTCGGCGTGACCGCCCCCGAGGAGCTGCGACCGGTCGCCGAGGCCCTGGTGGTGGAGATGGGCGGCGAGCCCGAGTGGGTGCCCGAGGAGGTCCGCCCGCTCTACCACACCGCCCTCGCCCACGGCGCGAACCACCTGGTCACCCTGGTCGCCCAGGCCGTCGAGCTGCTGCGCACGGCCGGCGTCGCCGAACCCGGCCGGATGCTCGGCCCGCTGCTCGGCGCCGCCCTGGACAACAGCCTGCGCTCCGGCGACGCGGCCCTCACCGGCCCGGTCGCCCGGGGCGACGCGGGCACCGTACGGCGCCACCTGGCGCAGCTCAGTACGGTGTCCCCGGACATCCCGGCGGCCTACCGTGCGATGGCCCGCGCCACCGCGCAGCGGGCGCTCGCCAACGGAACGATCGACGACGCGTCGGCGGCGGCGCTGCTGGACGTACTGAACGAGGAGAGCGGTAATGGCACGCGGTAAGCAGCCGAGCAGGCCCCAGCGGGCGCCGAAGGTCCACCGGGCCGTCGTCACCCACACCGTGGACGACTTCGAGGCCGCGTTCTGGCCGGACGAGAGCCCGGTGGACAACGCCGTGGTGATGACCATGGGCGCGCTGCACGAGGGCCACGCCGCGCTGATCCGGGCCGCCCGCAAGCAGGTCGGCCGGGAGGGCCGGGTCGCGGTGACGGTCTTCGTCAACCCGCTGCAGTTCGGCCCGTCCGAGGACCTGGACCGCTACCCGCGCACCCTCGACGCCGACGTGAGGCTGGCCGAGGAGAACGGCGCCGACGTGGTCTTCGCGCCCTCCGCCGAGGAGGTCTACCCGAACGGCGAGCCGCAGGTGCGTCTGACGGCCGGCCCGATGGGCGACCGCTTCGAGGGCGCCACCCGGCCCGGCCACTTCGACGGCGTGCTGACCGTCGTGGCCAAGCTGCTGCACATCACCGACCCGGACTTCGCCTTCTTCGGCGAGAAGGACGCCCAGCAGCTGGCGGTCATCCAGCGGATGGTCGCCGACCTGGACTTCGACGTCGAGGTCGTCGGCGTGCCGACCGTCCGCGAGGAGGACGGCCTGGCGCTGTCCTCGCGCAACCGCTACCTCTCCGAGGAGGAGCGCAGCCACGCCCTCGCCCTGTCCCGGGCCCTGTTCGCCGGCCGGGACGTCGCCGCCCAGGGCCCGAAGGCCGTGCGCGAGGCCGCCGCGGCCGTCCTGGACGGCGCCGAGGGCGTCACCCTTGACTACCTCGCCCTGATCGACCCGCACGACTTCTCCGAGGCGGCGGACGACTTCCAGGGCGAGGCGGTGCTGGCCGTCGCCGCGAAGGTGGGCTCGACCCGCCTGATCGACAACGTCCGCATCATCGTTCGCTGAGAACCCGCTGCGTCCCGGCAGCAAGAAGCCCTTCAGGCATGCACTCACAGGAGGCGTGACCCGCAATGCTCCGCACCATGCTCAAGTCCAAGATCCACCGGGCCACCGTGACCCAGGCCGACCTGCACTACGTCGGCTCGGTCACGGTGGACGAGGACCTGCTCGACGCCGCCGACCTGCTCCCCGGCGAGCTGGTCCACATCGTCGACATCAACAACGGCGCCCGGCTGGAGACCTACACCATCGCCGGCCCGCGCGGCACCGGCGTGATCGGCATCAACGGCGCCGCCGCCCGCCTGGTCCACCCGGGCGACCTGGTCATACTCATCGCCTACGGGCAGATGGACACGGCCGAGGCCAAGGGCTACGAGCCGAAGGTCGTCTTCGTGGACGAGCGCAACCGGATCACCGGTCTCGGCGGGGACCCCGCCGAGGCCCAGGAGGGCACCGGACTGCTCCGCGGTGACCAGGCGTACCGTGGCGAGGACGGCGCGGCTACCGCGGCCACGCGCTGAAGGAGCCACTGAGCCATGTCCGTTACCCACCGCCTCACCGCCCCGGCCCCCGGTTGGACCGCCGCCACCGACGTGGTCGTGGTCGGCTCCGGGGTCGCCGGTCTCACTGTCGCCCTCAACGTCCGCAAGGCCGGCCTGCGGGCCATGGTGGTCACCAAGGCGGTGCTGGACGAGGGCTCGACCCGCTGGGCCCAGGGCGGCATCGCGGCCGCCCTGGGCGAGGGGGACACCCCCGAGCAGCACCTGGACGACACCCTGGTGGCCGGCGCCGGGCTCTGCGACGAGGAAGCCGTCCGCACCCTGGTCACCGAGGGCCCGGACGCCGTCCGCCGGCTGATCGCCACCGGCGCCCTGTTCGACCGGGGCGAGGACGGCGAGATCCTTCTGACCCGCGAGGGCGGCCACCACCGCCGCCGGATCGCCCACGCGGGCGGGGACGCGACCGGCGCCGAGATATCGCGCGCCCTGGTCGCCGCCGTCCGCACCGACCCGGGGATCGAGCTGATCGAGCACGCGCTCGTCCTCGACCTGCTGACCGACACCGAGGGCCACGCCGCCGGGCTGACCCTGCACGTGATGGGCGAGGGCCAGCGCGACGGCGTCGGCGCCGTACGGGCCCGCGCGGTGGTGCTCGCCACCGGCGGCATGGGCCAGGTGTTCTCCGCCACCACCAACCCGGCGGTCTCCACCGGCGACGGCGTGGCACTGGCGCTGCGGGCCGGCGCCGCCGTCACCGACCTGGAGTTCGTCCAGTTCCACCCGACCCCGCTGTGGGTCGGCCCGGACGCCGAGGGCCAGCTGCCGCTGATCTCCGAGGCCGTGCGCGGCGAGGGCGCCCACCTGGTGGACGCCGGCGGCGTCCGTTTCATGGTCGGACAGCACGAGCTGGCCGAACTGGCCCCGCGCGACATCGTCGCCAAGGCGATCACCCGGCGCATGCAGGAGCAGGGCGCCGACCACATGTTCCTGGACGGGCGGCACTTCGGTGCCGAGATGTGGGAGCACCGCTTCCCGACCATCCTCGCCACCTGCCGCGCGCACGGCATCGACCCGGTCACCGCGCCGATCCCGATCGCCCCGGCCGCGCACTACGCCTCCGGCGGCGTCCGCACCGACTCGCGGGGCCGCACCAGCGTCCCCGGCCTGTACGCCTGCGGCGAGGTCGCCTGCACCGGGGTGCACGGCGCCAACCGGCTGGCCTCCAACTCGCTGCTGGAGGGCCTGGTCTTCGCCGAGCGGATCGCCGCCGACCTGGCGGGCCGGCACGCGGCCGGCGAGCTGCCCGAGCGCACGGTGGACGTCGCCGCCGCCCGGGCCGCGCGGCCGGTGCCGCTGCCGCCGTCCGAGGCGCGGGCCGAGATCCAGCGGCTGATGTCGCGCGGCGCGGGCGTGCTGCGCTCGGCCGCCTCGATGGCCGACGCCGCGGCCGGGCTCGCCCTGATCGCCGAGCAGGCCCACTCGCACGTGGCCGAGGAGAAGCCGGCCGACCCCCGGGTGGAGACCTGGGAGGCCGCCAACCTGCTGCTGGTCGCCACCGCCCTGGTCGCGGCCGCCGCGCAGCGCGAGGAGACCCGCGGCTGCCACTGGCGCGAGGACTTCCCCGAGCGCGACGACGCCCACTGGCGGCGCCACCTGATCACTACCCTCGCCGCCTCCGGCGACCCCGTCAGCACCCCTGAGGAGCAGTAGAACCATGACCCACGCCCACGAGGAACTCCCCCTGGCCGACCAGGGCGGCTGCGGCGACGGCTGCGCCTGCGGGGACGGCGAGGAGTACGAGACCGGCCTGGACCCGCAGCTCGCCGAGCTGCTGGAGCGGGCCGGGCTGGACCCGATCGAGGTCGAGGACATCGCCACCCTGGCGCTGGCCGAGGACCTGGCGGGCGGCGAGGACGTCACCTCGGTGGCGACCGTGCCCGCCGACGCCGTCGCGACCGCCGACTTCACCGCCCGCCAGGCCGGCGTGGTGGCCGGTCTGCGGGTCGCCGAGGCCGTCGTCTCGCTGGTCTGCGAGGAGGAGTTCGAGGTCGAGCGGCACGTCGAGGACGGCGACCGGGTGGAGGCCGGGCAGGTGCTGCTGTCCGTCCGCTCCCGCACCCGCGACCTGCTGACCGCCGAGCGCAGCGCCCTCAACCTGCTCTGCCACCTGTCCGGCATCGCCACCGCGACCCGGGCCTGGGCGGACGCCCTGGAGGGCACCGGCGCGGTCGTCCGGGACACCCGCAAGACCACCCCGGGCCTGCGCGCGCTGCAGAAGTTCGCGGTGCGCTGCGGCGGCGGCGCGAACCACCGGATGGCGCTCTCGGACGCCGCCCTGGTGAAGGACAACCACGTGGTGGCGGCCGGCGGCGTGGCCGAGGCCTTCCGGGCCGTCCGGGCCGCGTACCCGGAGCTGCCGGTCGAGGTCGAGGTGGACACCCTGGAGCAGATCCCGCCGGTGCTGGACGCCGGGGCGGACCTGATCCTGCTGGACAACTTCACCGTCGAGCAGCTGAAGGAGGCCGTCGAGCTGGTGGCCGGCCGGGCGAAGCTGGAGGCCTCCGGCGGACTCACCCTGGCCAGCGCGCGCGAGGTCGCCCAGACTGGTGTCGACTACCTGGCCGTGGGCGCGCTGACCCACTCCTCGCCGATCCTGGACATCGGCCTGGACCTGCGCGCCTGACCGTCAGGTCGCGAGCAGTCCCCGCCCCGTCCCGACTCGCAGAAAGCGTCCCCGTGCTCCTCACCATCGACGTCGGCAACACCCAGACCACGCTCGGCCTGTTCGACGGCGAGGAAGTGGTGGAACACTGGCGGATCTCCACCGATCCGCGCCGCACGGCCGACGAACTGGCGGTGCTGCTGCAGGGGTTGATGGGCAACCACACCGCGGCCCGGGACGCCGCGGTGGAGGGGCTGGCGATCTGCTCCTCCGTCCCCGCCGTGCTCCACGAGCTCCGCGAGGTGACCCGCCGCTACTACGGTGACGTCCCCGCGGTGATCGTGGAGCCCGGCGTGAAGACCGGGGTGCACGTCCTGATGGACAACCCCAAGGAGGTCGGCGCCGACCGGATCGTCAACGCGCTGGCCGCCAACCACCTGTACGGCGGCCCGTGCATCGTGGTCGACTTCGGCACCGCGACCACCTTCGACGCCGTGAACGCCCGCGGCGACTACGTCGGCGGCGCGATCGCCCCCGGCATCGAGATCTCGGTCGAGGCGCTCGGCGTCCGCGGCGCCCAGCTGCGCAAGATCGAGCTGGCCCGCCCGCGCAACGTGATCGGCAAGAACACCGTCGAGGGCATGCAGTCCGGCATCCTCTACGGCTTCGCCGGACAGGTCGACGGCCTGGTCGAGCGGATGGCCCGGGAGCTGGCCAAGGACCCGGACGACGTCCAGGTGATCGCCACCGGCGGCCTCGCGCCCCTGGTCCTCGGCGAGGCCACCACGATCGACGTCCACGAGCCCTGGCTGACGCTGATCGGCCTGCGCCTGGTGTACGAGCGCAACCGGCCCAGCTGACCGGCGAGGGCCTGTCCGGCGGATCCCGCGCGCCCGGCGGGGTCCGCCGGACAGGCCTGTTCCGTCGGGCCGATCGTGCGGAATTCCGCGCGACGTTACCGACAAATCGGATATTCCTCACGTAGTGTCAGCCCATGCCTACGCCACACGGATCGCGCGGCGGCATGGCCTTCAGCGCCGACGAAGTCCGCGTGCTGCGCCGAGCCCTCGCCCAAGCCCTCCACCCCGCCGTCCCCGTCCACCTCCAGGGGCCCGACCGGACGGCGTTCGCCGGTCCGGGCGCCGAACTGTGGGCGGAGGACGTCCAGGACGCGCTGCGCCTGACCGAGGCGATCGACGAGGCCGTCCAGGAGGGCGGCCGGCTGCGCGCCTTCCTGCTGGCCGACCTCGGCCGCTACCGCTCCGCCCTGCCCGGCAGCGCACCCGGCTACCTGGAGCGGCTGGAGGAGGCCGTCACCGACGGCTACCTGCCCGGCCCCGAGGACCTCACCGCACTGCGCGGGCTGACCCGCCAGCCCTGCGGCCACGGTGAACGGGCCCGCCGCTCCCGGCTGGCCGGGCGCTGCCACGCCCTGGCCGAGGCCGCCGTGCGCGAACGGCTCGCGCTCACCGCCGGGCCCCCGCGCCACCTGGTGGCCGTACCGAACCCCGCCGCACCCCCGAGCAGCCACCCCACCCCTGTAGGAGGACGGACCACGATGAGCAGCACCGACTCCCGGGACTCCCGCCCGGAGCAGCCCGCCGCCGCGCCGACCCCGCCCCGCCCGCACCGGATGCCCACCCCGGCCGAGCTCTTCGGCCGCAGGCCCAAGCCCCCCGCCCGCCCGGCCGAGCCGACCGAGGAGACCCCGGACGAGATCGAACTCCGCACCGGCACCGGCTGACCCCGCCGGTAGCACCCCGTGAGGGGGGAGGCCGTCCCAGCGGCCTCCCCCCTCACGTCATCCCGACGCGGAGCACGGTGTACGGCTGGCTACCCTTGTGGGGTGAGCGATCAGAGCGTGATTCCCGCGACCGACGACCTTCCCGAGCAGATGCGCGTCCGGCGCGAGAAGCTGGACCGGCTCCGGGCGGCCGGCGTCGACCCGTACCCGGTCGGCTTCCCCCGCACCAGCACCATCGCGGACCTGCGTGCCAAGCACCCGGACCTCGAGCCCGACACCGCGACCGGTGAGCGCGCCGGCATCACCGGCCGGGTGATCCTGTCCCGCACCGGCGGCAAGCTCTGCTTCGCCACCCTGCGCGACGGCACCGGCGACCTCCAGGTGATGCTCTCCCTGGACAAGCTCGGCGCCGAGCGGCTGGCGGCCTGGAAGTCCGACATCGACCTCGGCGACCAGGTCGGCGTCGAGGGCGAGGTGATCACCTCCAAGCGCGGCGAGCTGTCGGTGATGGTGGACCGCTGGGAACTCACCGCCAAGTGCCTGCGTCCGCTGCCGGACAAGCACAAGGGCCTGACCGACCCGGAGGCCCGGGTCCGCCAGCGCTACGTCGACCTGATCGTGAACCCCGAGGCCCGCGAGATCCTGCACCTGCGCAGCAAGGTGGTCCGCTCGATCCGCCGCACCTACGAGGACCGCGGCTACATCGAGGTCGAGACCCCGATGCTGCAGCCGGTGCACGGCGGCGCCAACGCCCGTCCGTTCAGGACGCACATCAACGCGTACGACATCGACCTCTACATGCGCATCGCCCCCGAGCTGTACCTCAAGCGGCTGGTGGTCGGCGGCGCCGAGAAGGTCTTCGAGATCAACCGCAACTTCCGCAACGAGGGCGCGGACTCCACCCACAACCCGGAGTTCACCTCGCTGGAGTCGTACGAGGCCTACGGCGACTACAACACCCAGGCCGAGCTGATCCGCGAGACGATCGTCAACGCCGCCCGGGACGCCCTGGGCACCACCGTGATCAAGGGCCTGGACCCGCACGGCGTGGAGCACGAGATCGACCTGGCCGAGCCGTGGGAGGAGGTCAGCGTCTACCCGGGCATCTCCGCCCACCTGGGCGTCGAGGTCACCCCGGAGACCTCCGTCGAGGAGCTGCGCAAGCTGGCCGCCGACCACGGCATCCCGTTCGAGAAGAACTGGGGCCACGGTCAGATCGTGCTGGAGATGGTCGAGCGCCTGCTGGAGGAGAACGCCGTCCGGCCGACCTTCATCAAGGACTACCCGACCGAGGTCTCCCCGCTGACCCGCCAGCACCGCTCGGTCGCCGGCGTGGCCGAGAAGTGGGACCTGGTGATCTTCGGCACCGAGATCGGCACCGCCTACTCCGAGCTGGTCGACCCGGTCGAGCAGCGCGCCCGCCTCACCGCCCAGTCCCTGCTGGCCGCCGGCGGCGACGTCGAGGCGATGCAGCTGGACGAGGACTTCCTGCGCGCCCTGGAGTACGCGATGCCCCCGACCGGCGGCCTCGGCCTCGGCGTGGACCGCCTCATCATGCTGCTGACCGGCAAGAACATCCGGGAGACCGTGCTCTTCCCGCTGGTGAAGCCGGAGCCGAAGGCTTCCGCCGCGACGGCGGAGAAGAGCGAGGAGGAGTGACCTGATGGACTACGTCAGCGCGATCGTTCCGCCGCTGGTCATGGCGATCGGCTTCGGATTCCTGGTGCGGGCGATCATCCGCAGCCAGGGCGGGGCCCAGAAGGCCAAGGAAGACGTCGACTGATCGACTGACGCCGTCAGCCGCTCCGGAACGACCCGTGCGCCGCCATTCCCGATTCCCGGGGGTGGCGGCGCGCCGGTTTGGCGCACTTCACAGGCTTTGCCCCATTCACTCCCTATCCTGGCCGCACTATGGTCCGGCAACTCGGCGAACTTGAGAACGCCATCATGACCCGGGTGTGGCGGTGGAACCGACCGGTGACGGTTCGCGAGGTTCTCCTGGATCTGCAGTCGGAACGCGAAATCGCGTACACGACGGTGATGACCGTCCTGGACAAGCTGCACAGAAAGGGCTGGCTGCGCCGCGAGCGGGCGGGCCGGGCCTATCGATATGAACCGGTCTCCTCGCGCGAGGCGTACACGGCGGCCCTGATGAACGACGCCTGGGCCACCAGTGACAATCCGGCCGCGGCCCTGGTGCACTTCTTCGGCCTGATGTCCCCCGAGCAACGCGAGGCACTGCGGGACGCGTTGCGGGTGGCGGCACTGTTCCCGTCCGATCCGCCCGGCCCGGAATCCGCCGAGGACGGCCCGGATACCGGTGGTCCGGATACCGGCGGCGCGGATACCGGGGAGACCGCGCCGGGCGCGACGCGATAACGTCCCGCCATGGAGGTCACCATCCGCCGCGCGCGGACCACGGACGTACGGACCGTACGCGGGCTCATCGACGCCTACTCGCGCGACGGCATTCTGCTCGACAAGCCCACGGTCACGCTGTTCGAATCCGTCCAGGAGTTCTGGGTCGCGGAACGCGACGACAACGGCGCGGTAGTGGCCTGCGGCGCCCTGCACGTGATGTGGGAGGACCTCGCCGAGGTCCGCACGCTCGCGGTCGATCCGGCCTGCCGGGGCTTCGGGATCGGGCATCTGCTGTTGGAGAAGCTGGTGCAGACCGCGCGCTGGCTGGGCGTCCGTCGGATTTTCTGCTTGACGTTCGAGGTGCCGTTCTTCGCGAAACACGGTTTCGTCGAGATCGGCGAGCTTCAGGAAACCGATGATGGTACGACAGACCCGGCGGCGGTCGCCACGGATGTCTATGAAGAACTCCTCCGCTCGTACGATGAAGGTGTAGCCGAGTTCCTTGACCTGGAGCGGGTGAAGCCCAACACACTGGGCAACTCGCGCATGCTGCTGCACCTCTGAGCGGGTCCGGACCGGTCAAGGGTTTGTGTTTTTCGGTGAAAGGCGCTTTCCTTTCCTTAGGCAATGGGTCGTTTAGCGGAAAGGGAAGCCCGTGGCACAGAGGGTGCAGGTCATTCTTGAAGACGATCTCGATGGCGGTTCGGCGGACGAGACGGTGACGTTCGCGCTCGACGGCGTTGCCTACGAGATCGACCTGAAGAGCGCCAACGCGGACAAGCTGCGCGGTCTGCTGGCGCCGTACGTGGAGAAGGGGCGCAAGCAGAGCGGCCGGCTGGCCGGCGCCCGCCGTCCGGGCCGCGGCACCGCGGCGCGCCCGTCCGGCAGCGCTCCCGACACCGCGAAGATCCGCGCGTGGGCCAAGGAGCAGGGCATGGACGTCAACGACCGCGGCCGGGTGCCGAGCACCGTCCGCGAGGCCTACGACAAGGCCAACGCGTCCTGAACCCGGCGCCACCGGCCCGCCGGAGCGGATGCGGGGCCCGGCGGCCGCGTAGGGCACCGACGACACACGCGCGGGGCGCGGAGGGAACCCCTCCGCGCCCCGCGGCGCGCACCCCGGGAGCGCGGCGCCACCGGCACCGGGGCCCGCGCCGGAACGACCCGTCCGGGGCGGCGGGCTCGGGCGGCGGAACAATGACGAGCTGTGCAACGCTGTAGGAGCGAAGCGGTAACGCGCACACCCCCCGGGACGGCGTACGACCGACCCGGCCGCCGTTGAACCACCGCCACCGCGGCCCGACTTCTCGCCAGGCGAACACCGCCACCGCGGAAACTGCGCGAGAAGCGCCCCGATACCGGGTATGAATGCAGGTGGACGGGTTCTTCGACCCGTCCAGGGGCAGCATGTACGACCGGCCGAAGAGGGTCCGGCTCCGCCCCGGCGGCTCTTGTTCGCCGATGGCGTAGCGGTTTCCGGTGCATCCGGCCCACCTGTGGGAACACCGATTCCCAGCATCAGGTTGGGATTGGTGTCGGCTGGTCGCGCAGCATCTCGCTCCTCTACCGGGGAGTGAATCCGTGGGCCGCGCCGCTGAGCGGGACTAGCATGCGGAAGGACAGGGCGGGGACGGACCCCGAACTGCCCGACCGCTCTGAGGAGCGATAAACGATGTTCGAGAGGTTCACCGACCGCGCGCGGCGGGTTGTCGTCCTGGCTCAGGAAGAAGCCCGGATGCTCAACCACAACTACATCGGCACCGAGCACATCCTCCTGGGTCTGATCCACGAGGGCGAGGGCGTCGCCGCCAAGGCCCTGGAGAGCCTCGGGATTTCTCTTGAGGCCGTGCGCCAGCAGGTCGAGGAGATCATCGGCCAGGGCCAGCAGGCCCCGTCCGGTCACATTCCCTTCACTCCCCGGGCGAAGAAGGTCCTGGAGCTGTCGCTCCGGGAGGCCCTGCAGCTCGGCCACAACTACATCGGCACCGAGCACATCCTGCTCGGCCTGATCCGCGAGGGCGAGGGCGTCGCCGCCCAGGTCCTGGTCAAGCTGGGTGCCGACCTCAACCGGGTGCGCCAGCAGGTCATCCAGCTGCTCTCCGGCTACCAGGCCAGCGGCGGCAAGGAGTCCGCCACGGCCGGCGGGCCCGCCGAGGGCACCCCGTCGACCTCGCTGGTCCTGGACCAGTTCGGGCGCAACCTGACCCAGGCCGCCCGCGAGGCCAAGCTCGACCCGGTCATCGGGCGCGAGAAGGAGATCGAGCGGGTCATGCAGGTGCTGTCCCGCCGCACCAAGAACAACCCGGTCCTGATCGGTGAGCCCGGCGTC
>CBJMI02800__coassemble_450_pt1 | contig 71172 bp, 57 predicted proteins | sample CBJMI02800__metabat2_low_PE_003 | metagenome-assembled genome bin CBJMI02800
GGTGGTGCCGTCGGCGAAGTGGAGCCGGCAGGTGCCGTCCGTGAGCGGGGTGGCCGCGCTGACGGCGCGGCCCCAGCGCACGGTGCCCGCGGTGAGCGAGTCCAGGAGCAGGCCGCGCAGTTGGCCTCGGTCGATCTCCGGCCGGGCGCCGGAATCGGAATCGGCGTCGGGGCCGGGGCCGGAGTTGGAGCCGGGGTCGGGGCCGAAGCTGGGGTCGGGGTTGGGGTTGGGGTCGGGCTCGAGGCCGCGGTCGGGGCCGGCCGGCGGGCCGTGCTGGGCCAGGGGTTCGGCGGTCGCGGGGTCGAGCACGCGCCACTGGTCGCCTTCGGGGCGGGCCAGGGCCTGGAAGCGCTCCAGGAGCCCAGCCGCGCACAGGGCGGCCTGGCCGGTGTCGGCGTGCAGGTCGAGGGTGCCGCCCTGGGGGCGGGCGTCGGGGCCCGCCTCGCGTTCGAAGACGGTGACGCGGCGGCCGTGCCGCTGCAGGACTCGGGCGCAGGTGAGGCCGCCGAGGCCGGCGCCGACGATGGCGATGCGGGGGTCGCGGGCATGGTTCATGACAGGCGCGAGTGCCTCTCGGGAGGTGGATGCGGGTCACCGGGAGGTCCGGCACCACCAAGAAAGCACACTCACTAAATAAGTGCAATGACTACACTTTCGCAGTGGGTTCACCTCACGGTAGGGTGGGCGAGTGACCGAAGCGACCGGGCGCCGCGAGCGCAAGAAGGCCCAGACCCGCCAGGCCCTGGCTGACGCCGCACTCGACCTCTTCCTCGAACGCGGCTACGACCAGGTCGGCGTCAAGGACGTCGCCGACGCCGCCGACGTCTCGGTCACCACGCTGTTCAAGCACTTCCCCGGCAAGGAGGCCCTGGTCTTCGACCAGGACGACGACCTGGAGGCGGCCCTGGTCGCCGCCGTACGCGAACGCCCCCCGGGCCGGTCCGTCCCCGAAGCCCTGCGCGAGCACCTCCTGCTCGGGCAGACCCGCTTCGCCGTCCACTCCGCGGACCCCCGCTTCGCCGCCTTCCTGCGCATGGTGCAGGACACCCCCGCCCTGCGCGACTACGCCCACCGCATGTGGACCCGCCACGAAGCGGCCCTGGCCGCCGCCATCGCCGAAGCCGCCGGCGCGCCCCGGGACGACGTCGGCTGCGCCGCCCTGGCCCGCTTCGCCCTGGAGGCCCGCAGCCTCATCCAGCGCCACCCCGACCCGGCCCGCGCCGCCGACGAGGTCTTCGCCCTCCTCGAACACGGCTGGACCGCCTCCCACCCGGGCACCTGACCGGGGCGCGGCGGCGGCCTCCCTCGGTCGGTGCCGAGCGAGGAGCACCGCGCGCTGCGCCGGGCTGACGAGGGGGTGCGCCGGGTGCCGTTCCAGGAGCGCTGCTACCGGCAGCTGCGCCGGGTGCCGGCGGAGGAGTCGGGGAAGGACCCGGCCGCCGAGGACCGGGAGCTGTACCTGTCGTTGCTGCGCTCTCGTGCCGTCGCCGGTGGCAGTGGCAGTCGCGGTGGCGGTGGCGGTGGCGGTGGCGGTGCGGGCGGTGGACCCGATGCTGATGGGCGGCCCGTGCGTGATTCGTGTTGCGGAGGTGTTGCGGCGCGCGTGGCGGGGGGCTGCCCGTAGTAGCGTCTGCGCATGAAGTCGCGCGTGGTGCGCGGTTTTTGGCGATGAGTGCTGCGGGACGGGGGCCGGGCTCGGGAAAGGGGTGGTGGGTGTGGGACGGGCACGCGTGACGGCGCGGGTGATCGTGCACCCCGGTGTGGAGGACGTGAGCGTCCAGCAGGTGTTGGAGGCCCTGGCCGATCCGGCGAGGCGCTCGGTGGTGCGCACTCTGGCGCACGCGGGCGCCGACCTGAGCTGCGGCTCCTTCGACCTGCCGGTCGGGCGCTCGACTTCCAGTCACCACTTCTCGGTACTGCGCGCGGCCGGGGTGCTGCGCCAGTACTACGTGGGCACCACGAAGATGAACACGCTGCGCGCCGAGGAGTTGGAGCGGCGCTTCCCGGGCCTGCTGTCTGCGGTGGTGGCCGCCGCCGACGCCGAGGCCCGGGACGCTCCCTGACAGTGGCCGGTGCCAGTCGATGGACAGTCAGCGGTACGCCGTTGGTCAGTCGGTGACAGTCACGACGATCTTGCCGACCTGGGTGCCGGCCTCCAGGTAGCGGTGGGCCTCGACGATGCTGTCCAGGCCCTCGAAGACGCGGTCGACGGCGGGGGTGAAGGTGCCGTCGGCCAGGCCGGCGGTGATGAACGCATGGCCGCGGCGCAGCCGTTGGGCGTCGCGGCTGACCTCGTGGATGGTGTAGAAGCGGCTGCTGACGGGGGCGAAGGTGTCCTGGCCGGGCATGGGGGTGTCGCGCATGTCCAGGCGCCCGTAGACGATCAGGTGCCCGCCGGGGGCGATGGTGCCGGCGAGGGTGTTGACACCCGGTCCGGCAACGGCGTCGAAGACGGTGCGCACGCCTTCGCCACCGGTGATGTCCCGCACGCGGGCGGGCAGGTCCTCCTCACCGGTGACGATCACGTGGGCGGCGCCGGCGTCCAGGAGTTGCTGCGTCTTGGCGCGGGTGCGGGTGGTGGCGATGGGCACGGCACCGATGCGCCGGGCGATGCGGATCGCGGCCAGGCCCACGCTCGAGGCGGCGGCGGTGAGCAGCAGGTGGTCGCCGGGGCGCAGGTGGCCGTCCTCGGCGAGGGCGCCGTAGGCGGTCAGGTAGGGCATCCAGGTGGCGGCGCCCTGGACGGCGCTGAGGTGGGCGGGGCGGTGGACGGCGGCGCGGGCGGGAACGAGGGCGTGGGTGGCGTAGACGCCGTAGTCGTTCTGGTCGAAGGCGGGGACGGAGTCGACGGCGTCGCCGATGCGGAATCCGGTGACCCCCTCCCCGACGGCGTCCACGGTGCCGGCGGCTTCGTAGCCGGGGGTGGCGGGCAGTTGCGGCTGCTCCAGGTAGGTGCCGGCGCGGTAGAGGGCCTCGGCGCGGTTGAGGCCCAGCGCCTGGACCCTGATCCGGAGTTCGCCCGGCCCGGGCTGGGGCAGGGGCGTCTCGCGGACGGTGAGGACCTCGGGTGCGCCGGTGGCGGTGAAGACGACTTTCCTGGGCATGGCGAACTCTCCCCTTGTCGGCTGTGGGCCGGTGTGCGGTCCGCTTTCCACCCAAGCGGGGGCACGGCTCGCTGTCAAATTTCTATGGATGTCGAACAATGGGGTGGAGGCAGTGGTTGTGCGGTAGTTGATGTCCCGCCACCTGCTTTTCGCAGGACCGGGAGAGGGCGTGCGGGAGGTATGGGTGGCGTACGGGGCGGGGGTAGGGTGGTCGTCCATGATCGAGGACGACGACCGGGGGTGGGCCGGCACGCGCCGGTGGGTTCAGGGCGTGCTCGCGCCCGGTGAGCGGATCGTGGGGGTGCGGGAGCTCAAGGGCGGGTGGACCTCGCGGATACGCCGGCTGGACATCGCATCCGCCGACAACGGCGGGAGTTTCGGTCGAGGCGGCGGCGATGGTGGCGGTGTCGGTGTCGGTGTCGGTGGGCGGGGTTACGCGCTGGTGCTGCGTTCCTTCGTCAAGCCGTTCTACCGCCGCCACGCCCCGGGCCTGCTGGCCCGGGAGGCCGATGTGCTGCGCCTGCTGGAGGCCGGGAGCATCCCGGCGGCCCGGCTGCGGGCGGTGGACGCGACGGGCGAGCACTGCGAGGTCCCGTCGCTGGTGATGACCCACCTGCCCGGCAGTGTGCGGGTGCACGAGGACGGCGACGTGGCGCGCCGCACCGTGCTGCTGGCCGGGCAGTTGGCGGCCGTGCACGCCGTGGCGGTGCCGGAACGGGAACGCCCGCGTGCCTGGCAGGCGTGGACCTCGCCCGAGCGCGTGCAGATCCCCGCCGCGACCGCGCGTCCGCGCCTGTGGGAGCGGGCGGTGGAGGCGATCGACCGCGAGGCGCCCGCGCACCGGGGCTGCTTCCTGCACCGCGACTTCCACCCGGGCAACGTGCTGTTCACCGGCAACGGTGAGCGGTTGGCGGTCAGCGGCGTCGTCGACTGGGTGGAGACCTCCTGGGGCCCCGCCGACCTGGACGTCGCCCACTGCTCCACGGCGCTGGCCCTGCTGCACGGCGTGCCGGCGGGCATGGCCTTCGCCGACGCCTACGAGCGGGCCGGCGGCGTCCTGGCCACCGGCGGGGACCACCTGTACTGGCGGCTGCTGGACGCCCTGGCGTTCGCCCCGGACGCGCAGAAGGTCGCCGTGCCCTGGCGCGAGCTGGGGCGCACCGACCTGAGCGCGCCGGTGCTGGCGGGGCGCCTGGAGGACTACCTCCAGGCGCTGTTCGAGCGCTACGCGTAGCGGTCGCGGGGTGGGGTCGCGGGGAGGCGGGAGCGGGAACGGGAGCGGGGCAGCGTCCGGGGGCGGTTGGCCGCGGCCACGGCCGTCGTCCTTACCTCCAGCGGTGCCAGGCGCACCCCAGCCCGCTCCCCCGGTCCCAGCACCGGCACCGGCACCGGCACCGGCCCACCCGCCACCCACAGCCGGGCCGCGTCCAGGGCCGCCTGCCCGTCCGCTCGGCGGCGCCCCAGGTCCCGCAGCGGGCGCAGCGCCCCGGCCCCCCAGTCGTCGGGCTTGGCCCCGTGGAACGAACCGGGCACGTTCAGCCAGGAAAGAAGTGCAGGTGCATCCCAGCAGGCCGGCTGCGCCCGAACGGCCCGCTACGGCCCGGGGCCGGGGAGTGCCGGGTGTTGATCGACGCGGGCCCGGCTCCGTACCATCGCCCAATGGAGCACGACGACCTTCCGACCCTCGAACTCGCCTTTCCCGGGCCGGAACGCGACCGGGGCGTGGCGGCGATCCTGAGCGGCGACAAGACCGCTCTCACCGGCCTGCTGGAGATCTACGAGCACGCCCGCGAGGCACTGCCGACGGCCGGACAGCGCTTCTCGGTGCTCGACTCCGCGGGCTGCCCGGCCGTCACGATCGAACTCCTCGACGTACAGGTCGTAGCCATGAAGGAGATCGACGACGACTTCGCGCGCGCCGAGGGACGCGGCTACGCCGACGCCGCCCAATGGCGCACCGCCCACGAGGAGTTCTTCCGCAGCGAGGGCGTCAGCGCCTTCCTCGGCCGCACCCCGGCCATCGGCGACGACACCCTCGTTGTCGCCCAACGCTTCCGCGTCGCCGACCCCACCACCCCGAACCCGGCGCGCCCCCAGCGCTCCTGACCACCCGGCCCGCGACCACAGCACACCGGCACACCTCTCGGGCAAGCGGGCCAGCCTACTTCCCCTGCCCCACCAGCAGACGCACCGCACCACAACTCCCGGCAACACGCCGCCCCGTTCAACCACCGGCCCTGGGACGACAGGTTCCCAACTCCCTTCCAACCAGCGGGCCGTCTCCGGCAGCGGCGCACCCCGGCGCCGCCACAGGAACACCGCGTAGGGCGAACACCGCACATCAGCAAGCCCTTGCGGCAACGAGCCCTGGACGTGAGAAGTCGGACCGGCCGACTTCTCACGCTCCCCCACCCCACCGGCGAGCTCCTGGCCGTCCAAGACCTTCCGGCACGGCTTGCCCTGGTAGGCGGAGTCCAGGTGGATCCGGGCAGAGGCCGGCAGTGCTCCCAGCTGCCGTTCGGCCGCGGCGATGGTCGGTTCCAGCAGCTTGGAGTCGTGGCGGTTGACCCTGTCGGAGGCGACGCCCAGCGGCACGCCGCGGGCCTCGACCGGGGTCGAGCGCTTCAGGCCCTGCTTGCCGCGGTCCACCGGGGAGCGTCCGGCCTTGTCGCCCTTGACCGGCGCCTTGGTGTGGCAGCCGTCCGCGGACAAGTCGTCCAGATCCAGTCCGATCATCCGGTCGTAGGCGGCCAGGGCCAGCCGGTGCAGCTCGTGGCCCGGACCCAGTGCCGATCAGGTCTTGAGCCGGTCACGGATCGTCCGGTCCGAGCAGCCCTCGGCCGCGATCCGCTCGTAGCCCAAGCCGTGGCCCAGGGCCTCGACGACCAGCCGGAACACGGTCCGATCAGGTATTCGCCGCTTGTGGCAGCCCAGCGGGTGATTCGGATCGAACTCCGGGCACTTGGGCAACAACGCCGAGAACTGGTCCCACAGCGGCTCGAACAGAGATGACGGCACGGCAGGCACGGACCCTTCGACGGTTACGAACCGTAGAGAACTCCGAAACCATTAGGTCCGTGCCTCGTGCACGGGCACTCCAACCGTGCTTCACGCCGGCGGCGCGACCCCCGACTCCGGGCCGGAAAGGCCTCAAAGCCCGCCGGCGGCGCGGTGCATGGCGCGGCGGGCGCGTTGGGGCGCGGCGTCGTCGCGTTGGAGTTGGATGGCCTGGTTGGCGGACATGGCGATGCCGTTGAGCTCGAAGGCGATCTGGGCCGGGTCGGTGTCGGGCGGCAGGTCCCCCGTCTCGACCGCCGCCGTGGCGAGCTGTTCGAGGTAGGCCAGCCAGCGGCCGGCGGCCTGTGCGACCGCGTCGCGGACCGGGCCGGGACGGCCGTCGAACTCCGTGGCCGCCGCGGTGAGAAAGCAGCCGCCCTCGGCGATTCCGCCGTGCTCGAGGTAGTCGATCCAGGCGTCGCACAGGTGGCGCAGCCGTTCGATGCCCGTCGCGGTTCGGGGCACCCTGGCGGGCACCAGTTGCCGGAACTGCTCGACGGCGGCGTCGAAGGTGGCCAGTTGAAGTGCCTCCTTGGAGCCGAAGTGCCCGTACACGCCGGCCTTGCTCATCTCCAGGTCGTCAGCGAGGCGCCCGATGGTGACCCCCTCGAGGCCGTCGCGGGCGGCGATCGCCACGGCGCGGTCGAGGATCCTTGCCCGGGTGTCGCGGGCTTCTGCGGCTGAGCGTCGAGGCATGCCCAGATTTTAGCAAACGCCCGTGCGCTAATGACATACGAACGATCGTAAGTTAAAGTCGCCGACGTGACACGCCGGCGGCAACCGCCGCCCGCGCCGCACGCCGACCAACAGAACGAGCAGGAGGCGAAGGATGCGGATACGACGACTCGGCTGGGCGGGAATCGAGATCGAGGCAGCCGGAGGACGCGCCGTCATCGACGCAGTCACCGCGATGCCCCAACTGGCCCACATCATCGGCCCACCCCGCACCGAGCTCCTGCCGCCGGCAGGACCGGTCGACCTGGCACTCGTGACCCACCTGCACGAAGACCACACCGACGCGGCCGCCCTCGCCGCGGCACTCGCCCCGGACGGGATCCTGCTACGCCCCGCACCCGCCGAGGGCACCGCGCGCGAGACCCTGGACACCGCCGCCGCCGAAACCGGCCTGGCCGAGCACGAGCTGCCCACGATGGTCGTGGAGCCCTGGCAGAGCGTCAGCGCAGGGCCGTTCACCGCGACCGCCGTTCCCGCGGTCGACGGGCTCGGCGCACCGCAGGTGTCCTGGGTCGTAGAGGTGGGCGGTCGCCGGATCCTCCACTGCGGTGACACCCTCTTCCACGGGCACTGGTGGCGGATCGCCCAGCGCCTGGGCCCGTTCGACGCGGCCTTCCTGCCGGTCAACGGAGCCGTGTGCACCTTCCCGCACCTGCACCCCGCGAGCCCGTTCCCCGTCGACCTCGACCCCGCCCAGGCGGCTGCGGCAGCCCACCTGCTGGGCGCCCGGATCGCGGTGCCGATCCACTACGACACTCTCCACGCGGTCGGGGTGTACGAGCAGATCGACGACCCGTCAGGGGCGTTCACCACCGCATGCGACGAACTCGGCGTGGTCAGTCGGGTACTCGACCCCGGTGGCACCCTCGACCTGCCCGCCGGCAAGGGCGACGCCGGGAACGACAGGACAGCGGTTGATTAGCACGGCCGGACATTCCCTGCCCATGACTGAACCGAGCGCCGATCCGGAGCACATACTCGACGACCTCCTCGCGGGAAGGTCCGGCATCCTCGAGCTGACGCGGTCGCTGACTTCCGCCGAGCCCCTGCGCGCACTGCTGGAGCCGGCCCGCGCACACGAAGCGGCACGCGTGGTCGGCGACACCGACCTGGACAACACCGACTCCCGGCGCGTCATGGCTGCCGCCGGCATGCGCCCCGCCGGGCGCGACGCGCACCTGGCGTACTACGAGAGCGCCTGGCCACCCGCCCCCTGCCTCCCGGGCCCCGGGGAAGGGGCGGAGCCCGAGCCTGTGGCGGTGGCAGTGGCAGTGGCAGGGGCAGTGGAGGGGGTGCCCAGCACCCAGGACGGGTAGTGCCGCGCGGCCAGCAGCGGCGAGGGCGGGGCGCCCGGGTGCAGGGCACCGACCGGGAAGAACGCCGCCCGGCAGCGCCGGCACCACCAGCCGCTGCGCCACCGCGCGACCAGGTGCTGCCAGCGCGCCTGCCGACCCCGCAGTAGTTCCTCCTCCCGCCGCCGGGCCCGGCGGCGGGAGAGCATGCGCACCACCATGGCCGCACCCGTCAGCACCGCCGGGCCAACGAGTCCGCCCAGCAGGTAGCCCGCCCGATAGGCGTCCCCGTAGCGATCCAGATCCGGACGCGGGCGCAGCAGGGAGAGCACCCCCAGCAGCAACCACAACGCCGCCAGCACCACCAGCACGGCCACCGCCGCGCTGTCCCGCACGGGCCCGGGCTGCGGGGCCGGCGGCGGGGCCAGGTGGGCGACCGCCGACGGGTCCACGGCAGCGGCCACCACGTCCCCCAGGGCCTCGGGCACGGGCAGGACGTGCTCCCCGCCGGCGCAACCCGGGCATATGACGCTCATCGAACTGTCCACTCCTCAGGGCGACTTGTGCGCGAACAATCCAGGAAGCAGTACACCACGAAGCGCTGACGGTACGTCACTCGATTTCACGAGCCATCGTGGGACAGAAGGATCCATGGGCTCGGGAGGCGAGGCAGGGCGAAGCAGGGCAAAGCAGGGCGGGGCAGGGCGAGTCGGGTCAAGTTGCGAACTGCCCTCTGTGCCCGGCGCAGCCCGGAAGCCGAATGGCCGCGCGCCCCGGAGGAGGTCGGACGCCGCCCCGGTCCGCCCCCCACGCAACAGGCGGGGCACGACCCGCAGCGCGTACAAGCCCGGGCCGACGGGGCAGGACACCGCCCACCGCAGACGCCCCGGCGCCGCGCCGACAGCAAACGAGGCCCGGCGGCCAAGGCACGTGCGTGGCAGGGGATTCGGGTGGCGCCCGCCCAGTCGCAGGCGCCGGGGCCCCGGGGGCCGGGACCGCCGCTCGCGCGGGCCGATGTCGCGAGCTGCGGCCGCCGCGCCCTTGTGGAACGGTGCGGGCGGCACGCCGCGCCGACGCGGCACCGGCCGCGGACACCGACAGGGACGGCACCCGCAACACGACGTCGTCGAAGGCGTCCGGCTCACGAGCTCGCGCCGGCCGTACCGCTCGTCTCCCTCCCCTCGGCGCCGAGGCACTCCGGCCGTCGACGGCCCGGGCCGGTCTCAGGCGCGGGGCATCGGGCGGTGGGTGGTGGCGTGCAGGTAGGCGTCGACCTGCGTGCGGCGGTAGCCGCCGCGCACCACGGCGAACACCGGGGTGTCCGGGCGGTGGTGCGGCGCCAGGGCGAGGAAGGCGTCCACCGCGCCCGTGTCGTAGCCGCGCCAGGCGGTGGCGAAGACGGGCAGCGGCAGCGCCGCTGTCCGCGCATCGAACGCCTCGGCCACCGCCCTGTCGACCTGCCCCGGCGCGTAGCCGCGTGCAACGACCCGGAATCGCGGCCGGGGCTGGCGCCGGTCCGGTGCCTGGGCGAGGTAGGCGTCGACCTGTGAGCGCTCGTAGCCGTGGCGCACCAGGTCGAACCCGCGCCGCCCAGCCCCGCCAGCGGACGCCTCGCCGGGCACGGGCGCCGCGACGGGGGCGGAGGCGGAGGCGGGGTCGAGCCCTACGACGGTGCGGGCGGCGGCCACCGCCCGGTCGACCTGCGCCCGGTCGTAGCCGCGCCGGGCGACCTCGAACCGCGGTGCGGTCGGGCGCAGCTCCGGGGGCAGGGCGAGGTAGGCGTCGACCGCTGCCGTGTCGTAGCCGCGCCGCACCACGTCGAAACTCCCCTGCCCGCCCGCCTGCGCCACCGTCTCGTCCCGCCCGCCCGCCATCCGCCCGCCCCCGCCCGTCCCGTCCAGCGACCGCCTCGGGGGCGCTCGCCGCTCGCCGTGCGGCCAGCATCGCACAGACCTCCCCCGTCCCCCACCCGCTGCACAACCGTCGGCCGACAACCGTCGGCCGCGGCCACCGGCCGGGCCTGGGAGGCGCGTGCGGTGTCCGTTCCTCGGTCACCGGCGGTGGGCGCCGGTGGGCGGGCAGTAGGATCGGCGGCGTTGTCATCCGTACACCGCTGGTAGGAGGCTTTTCATGGCTCAGGTCACGCTGAAGGGGAACCCGGTCGAGGTCGGCGGCGCGCTGCCGGCCGTGGGCAGCCAGGCCCCGGCGTTCACGCTGGTCGGCGAGGGTCTCGTGGACACCTCGCTCAAGGACTTCGCCGGTCGGCGCAAGGTCCTGAACATCTTCCCGAGCATCGACACCCCGACCTGCGCGACCTCGGTTCGCACCTTCAACGCCAAGGCGGGCGCGCTGGAGAACACCGTGGTGCTGTGCATCTCCGCGGACCTGCCGTTCGCGCAGGCCCGCTTCTGCGGCGCGGAGGGCCTGGAGAACGTCAAGACCCTCTCCACCCTGCGCGGACGCGACTTCCACGACTCCTACGGTGTGTCGATCAACGACGGCCCGCTGGCCGGCCTGACCGCCCGCGCCGTGGTCGTCCTGGACGAGAACGACACCGTCCTGCACACCGAGCTCGTCGCCGAGATCGCCGAGGAGCCCAACTACGAGGCCGCCCTCGCCGTCCTGAACTGACGCCCCGGCCCGGGACCGTACCCGGACCACACCCCGACGGGCCCGCCCCGCACTCCCTTCCCGGATGCGCGGCGGGCCCGCCGGTCGTTGTGCGGCCGGTCCGGCGCGCTGCCCGGACCGGCGTTGCGACGTGGCGGGTGTCGTCCGGCGCCGGCGGCTGCTCAGCAGAGGGGCGCGAAGCTGTAGCCGCGGGCCTTGAGGGTGGACAGGATGGTGGGCAGGGCCGCGGCGGTCTGGCTGCGGTCCCCGCCGCCGTCGTGCATCAGGATGACCGAGCCCGGGCGGACGTTCCGCAGCACCCTCGACTGGATCGCCCCCGTTCCCGGCCGGGACCAGTCGGCCGGGTCCACGGACCAGAGCACGATCTGCTTGCCGAGCGCCGCGGCTCGGGAGCGCACCGTTCCGTTGACCGCGCCGTACGGCGGGCGCAGGCACTTCGGGGTTCGGCCGGTCTGCGCCCGGATGGCCTGATCGGTGTTGCCCACCTGGGAGTTGAAGGAGGGCCCGGAAAGCCGGCGCAGGTCCGGGTGCGACCAGGAGTGGTTCTGCACGCTGTGGCCCTGGCGGGCGACCTGCGCCGTGAGCGAGGGGTGGGCGGCGACGTTCTCCCCGATCTCGAAGAAGGTCGCGTGCACCCCGTAGCGGTTGAGGATCGAGAGGATCCTCGGGGTGTAGGTGGGGCTGGGGCCGTCGTCGAAGGTGAGGTAGACGACCTTGCCACTCCCTCCCCCGCTCCCGGTCATCCCGGCCCCGGCCGCCCCGGCGGCCTCCGCCGTCCCGGTGGGTACCGCGACCACCGCTCCCGCCACCAGCGCCACGGCCAGGGCGCCGATCGTGGTCCGGACCCTTCCGACTCCCCTGCGCCCAACGGGTCGTACCGCCATGCCTGCCCCCTGACGTCGGAAACTGCCGCGTACCGGCCAGTCTGCGCCGACGACCGCCGAGGTCGCGACCCCACCGAGGACGAAAGGGGGTGAAATCGGCCAGCCGGCTGGCGTATTGACGGAAGGCGGACAGCGGAGCAACCGGCGGACGGGGCGAAGGCCTCCGCAGGCCCCTCGCTGTCGTCCGTCCCGGGTGTCCTCCAGTCAAGTCCACGCCGGGCCCGGCGAACCATGGCCTCCGCGCTCAGCCGCATACGCGAGCGTCTACGACGCCGACGGGGCCCCGGAACCCGGGGCCGCCCGTCCTCCCGCGACCACCGGAACACACCGGGGCCGTAGGGGATCACGGCCTTGACCCGCTCTCCAGCCCTTCTTGAGCGGACGGCGCCCGGGAGGCGGAAAGGTGTGGCGGAGCGTCAACAGCCGGCGCTATGCTCCCCGCGATGAACACTTTCGCTGATCTCGGATCGGAGGTCCCGCTCGCGCACGGTGAGTGCTGATGCTCACTCACACCGCGAACGGGGACGACTCCCGACTTTCCTTCTGGCGGCGCGTACGCGAGTACGCCGTGCCGCCCTCCATGATCGAAGCTGCCACCGCACGTCGGCTGTCCGGCGACTGGGCCGGGGCCTGCGCCGCCGCCAACGTCGAGATCGACTTCCAGCTGCCACGCGTCGCCCGCACCCACGGCCGGGAGTTCGCCGAGCGGCTACGGGGTGACCTGCGCTGCCTGGCGCCGGACCTGCTGCGCTGGCACCTGCCCAGAACCGCACCCGACGGGCTGTTGCGCGCCGGGCTGACCGTGCCCCTGGTCCGCTACCCGGGCGAGCGCCCGGTCCACCTGGTGGTCCGGACACCGCCCGCCTGGGCGGAGTACGGGCAGCGGATCAGCCTGGCGCTCTGGGACGGGTCCTCGGCCGGTCCCGCCCCGCATCCGCACCCGCGCCCCAGCCGCCGGTTCCGGCTCGACCTGCACCGGCACCTCTGGGACGCTGACCGCAGCGGGGAGTTGGCGCTGCGTGCCGGTCTCGGACGGCCCGCCGAAGGGCCCCAGGACCGGCCCCGGGACGGACCTGACCGCTACGGGCTGCGCCACGCCGTCGACCGCTGGGCCGCCGAGGCGGAGGTCCTGCTGCGCGCCGAGGGGCGCCCGCCCGGACCGGTCGTGGTCCGCCTGGAACACGGCCGACGGCTGCTCCTGACCCCGAACCGGCGGAACCGGCTGGACGACCCGAACGACCCGACCCAGCCGGACGGGCCGTCCGAGGAGGCCGCCGACGACCTCCGCTCCCTGCCACTGCTGCCCGACGCGGCGACCTGGGTGCTGCCCGACGTCGACCTGCTGCGCAGCGACGCGATCGAGCCCGACCGGCTGCACCCACTGGTGGCGGCCGCGCTGGCGCCCGGCCACCGAGCCGACCGGCGCCGTCAACCGACCGCCGGACAAAGGCTGGTGGAGTGCCGCGGTGCTCAGCACCGGATCGCCGTCGTCGACGGAGTGCTGACCGCGCTCGACCACGACCCGGCCCAGCTGCGGCGCGAGGAGCTGCTGGCCTCGCTGTCCGGCACCCCGCTGCCGTGCCTGCGCGCGATCGACCAGGCGCACCGCGATCCGGCCGAACTGGCCGGTGTGCGCGAGCGGTTGGACCACGGCGACACCGCCGGGGCGCTGGCCGTGGTGGAGGGCCTGCTCGGCCCGCAGGCGGCGCTGCGCGACGGCCCGCTGCGGGACGAACTCGCGGCGGCGGCGGAACGCCGGGTCGCCTATGGCCTCTACCGGGCCGGCCTGACCATCGACCAGCGAGTCAGGGCCGTGCAGAGCGAGGCCTCCTACGCCCACTACCGGACGCCGGTCCGGGACCGCTATCGGACCATCGGTTTCCCGTTCCCCCGGCGCCCTCGCACCGCCACCCGCTGAAGCCCTGAGCGCCTTGGCGCCTTGGCGGCCTTGGCGCCTGAACCCCTTGCTTCCGAACTCCCAAGGTGATCACCCATGCCCATGCCCACGCCCGTATCCACGCCCACGCCCGCCCGGCTCGACGTCGCCCGCCAACTGCTCGACCTGCTCGCCGACACCCGCACCGAGCCCCGCCCCGACAACCAGCTGGAGGCCCTCACCCTCGCCGTGGCCGCCGATCTGCCCGTCCTGCTCTGGGGTGAGCCGGGCATCGGCAAGACCGCGGCCCTCAACCAGCTCGCCAAGGCGCTGGACCTGCCGCTGACCACCGTCATCGCCAGCGTCCACGAGCCGTCGGACTTCTCCGGCCTGCCCGTCGTCGGCGACGACCCGGCGCAGCAGGGCGTCCCGCTGGCCCCGCCGGACTGGGCGGTGCGCCTGGTCCGGGCCGGACGCGGGCTGCTGTTCCTGGACGAGCTGTCCACCGCGCCGCCCGCCGTCCAGGCCGCGCTGCTCCGACTGGTCCTGGAGCGGCGCATCGGTGCGCTCCAACTGCCGCCGGGCGTACGGATCGTGGCGGCCGCCAATCCTCGGTCGTCGGCGGCCGACGGGTGGGAGCTGAGCCCGCCGCTGGCCAACCGGTTCGTCCACCTGCAGTGGGTGCACGACCACGAGGTGGTGGTGCGGGGCCTCGGTGGGGTGTGGCCGGTCGCCCCGCTTCCGCGGCTCGATCCGGCGGAGCTGTCCGCGGCGGTCGCCTTCGCCCGTCGGGCGGTGTGCGAACTTCTCACCGTGCGGCCGGAGCTGGTACACCGGCTGCCCACCAACGAGACCAAGCGCGGCGGCGCCTGGCCGTCCCCGCGCAGCTGGGACATGACGCTGCGGCTGATCGCCTTCGCCACCGCCGCCGGCTCCTCCCGGGAGGTGCTGTCGCTGCTGGTCCGGGGGACGGTCGGGGACGGCCCGGGGCTGGAGCTGATGGCGAGCCTGGACCGGATGGACCTGCCGGAACCGGAGCAGCTGCTCGCCGATCCGGCGTGCGCGGTGCTGCCCGAGCGCGGGGACCTGCGCCAGGTGGTGCTGGACGGGGTGGTGGCCGCGGTGCGCAACAGGCCGGAGCGCGCGCGGTGGGACGCCGCCTGGGCGGTGCTGGTGCGGGCGTTGGAGACCGGAGCGCCGGACCTCCTGGTCGTCCCGGCCACCACGCTGGCCTCGCTGCGTCGGGAGGACTGGGAGGTCCCGGCGGCGATCGAGCACCTGGCCTCGACGGTCGCCCTGTCCCGGCGGGCCGACCGCGCCGCCGTCCGGGTCGCCGCGCGGACCGACGTGACGGCCGGCCGGTGAGCGCGGGCACGACGCCGCCGGGCGCCGACGCAACGACCGGACCCGGGCCGGCGCCCGGACCCGCCCCCACACCACGGGACCTCGCCCGCAGAGCCAGGCCCACCGCCCGCACGGCCCTGGACGTCGGCAGGCGCAGCCGCCCGGGGACCGGGGAACCGGACGCCGCCGCCACCCCCCAGCTCGGGAAGCTGGACCGCGACAAGCTCTACGCCGCCCGGCTGCAGGCCGTCCGGGCCCGCCCCTACCTGGCGACGGCACTGTTCGCCCTGCACCTGGTGGAGTCCCGGCAGGCGCCGACCATGAGCGTGGACCGCTACTGGCGCTGCTACGCCTCCCCGGCCTTCGTCGACCGCACCCCGGTGGAGGACCTGGCCTCGATCTGGGTGCACGAGGTGTCGCACCTGCTGCGCGACCACCACGGGCGCAGCGACCGCCTGGCGCGCGACCTCGGCTTGACGGGCCCGGCGGACCGGCTGCGGATGAACATCGCCGCCGACTGCGAGATCAACGACGACGCGTTCGGCGACGGGCTGGTCAAACCGGCGGGCGCGCTGACGCCGGAGTTCCTCGACCTGCCCGACGGGGAGCTGATGGAGGACTACCTCCGCGGCTTCAGCTTCGACCTGCGCAAGCCCGGCCTGGCCTGGCTGGACTGCGGCAGCGGCGCCGACGGCGTGGACCGCGACTGGGAGCTCGGCCCGGACGGCGCCCACGGGCTGACCGCCCAGGAGCGCGACGCCGTCCGCTTCCGGGTCGCCGAGGCCATCCGCGGCCGCCCCGGCAACGCCCCGGCGGGCTGGCGGCGCTGGGCCGAGGAGGTGTTCCACCCGCCGCAGCCGTGGCGGCAGCTGCTGGGTGCGGCGATGCGCTCGGCGGTCTCCGGGCCGGGCGCGGGCGGGGACTACAGCTACGGCCGCCCGGCCCGGCGCTCGGTCGGGTTGCCCGGTGTGGTGCTGCCGAGCCTGCGGCGGCGCCCGCCACGGGTCTCGGTGGTGATCGACACCTCGGGGTCGGTCTCCGACCGGGAGCTGGGCAGTGCGCTGCTGGAGGTGGCCGCGATCGGCCAGGCGGCCGGCGGCCGCCACGACCAGGTCACCGTGCTGTCCTGCGACGCGGCCGCCCAGGCCGTCGGACCGCTCTGCCGGGCGGCGGGCATTCCGCTGGTCGGCGGCGGGGGGACGGACCTCCGGACGGGCTTCGCGGCGGCACTGCGGACCCGGCCGCGGCCGGACGTCGTGGTGGTGTTGACGGACGGGCAGACGCCCTGGCCGGCGGTGGCGCCGTCGTGCCGTACGGTGGTCGGCCTGTTCCGGCGGCCGAGCCGGTACAACGAGAACAGGGGCGAGTACCGGCCGGACGCTCCGCCGGACTGGGCGCGTGTGGTCACCAGCGGCTGAACGGCCGCCGCGCACGACAGAAGCACCGCAGAAGCGCCGGGGGGAGGGGTCAACAGAACCCCATGACCCCCTCCCCCCGGGTGACGCGCGGCTCAGCGGACCATGGCCGCCAGCACGCTGCGCCAGTCCTCCCCCGGCTCCGGCTGCAGCGCGGCCGCCAGGGTCTCCGAGCGGTAGTGCCAGGGCCGTCGCAGCTCCGGGTCGGCGTCGGCGCTCAGCTCCACCGCGCTGCCCGACCCGAGCAGCCGGATCAGCTCGGTGCTGAACTCCGCCCAGGACACGTGCCCGTTGACCGCGTTGACGATCCGGCCCGCGGCGGGGCCGTCGGGGAGGATGCAGGCGGCGAGGGCGCGGGCCAGGGCGGCGGAGTGCACCCAGGCGGCGCCGTTCCACTCGCTCTCCCCGTCGGCTCCCGAGGCGGGCAGGACGATGGGCCGACCGGCCAGGGCCGCCTGGTAGAGCTCGCCCGTCGAGCCCCAGCGGAGCTGGTCCCGCAGGCGCTGGTGCGGGCCCCAGACGATCGGGGCGCGCACCACGGTCGCCGGGCCGTGCCCGGTGGCCTCGGCGGTCTCGAACAGCATCCGCTCGCAGTCCAGCTTGGCCTGCCCGTACGCGGTGACCGGCGAGCCGCTGGGAGCGCCCTCGGCGACGTCGGTACCGGTCGGCCGGCCGTACGCGTCGATGCTGCTGACGAAGACGAACGGGCCGCCGGACCAGCCGTCCAGCAGGGTCCGCATGGCGGCGACGTCGGTCTCGTGCTCGGTGAAGGTGCAGGCGGCGTGGATGACGGCGTCCACGCCCTTGACGGCGCGCTGGAGGCTGTCGAGGTCGGCGAGGTCGCCCTCGGCGATCTCGGCGCCGTGCAGGGCCGGCAGGTGCGCCGACTCCGGACGGACCAGGACGCGTACCGGCCGCCCCTGGGCCATCAGTTCCTGCAGCACCGCGGCGCCGACCCCGCCGGTGGCGCCGGTGAGCAGGACGGTGCCGGTGCGGGGCTCGGCGCTCGTACGGTCGCCGGCCCGGGCGATGGCGGCGCGCCGCTCCTCCTCGCGGGCGGCGAGCAGGGCGGCGAGGGCGCGCGGGGTTCGGTGTTCGAGGATGTCGAGGCCGGTGAGCGGCAGCCCGGCGCGGGTGCGCAGGCGTTCGGCCAGCTGGACGGCGACCAGCGAGTGCCCGCCGAGCGCGAAGAAGTCCCCGTCGGCGGGCGGGAGGCTGCCGAGCAGTTCACCGAAGGCGGTCCGGACCAGCTCCAGGGGGCCGGTCCGCTCGACGACGGGAGCGGCGACGGGAGCGGCGGCGGGAACGGCCCCGGGCAGCCGGTCGCGCTCGACGTCCCCGTCCTCCCCGCGCGGGATCCGGTCCAACAGCGTGACGGTGAGCGGGAGTTCGGCGGCCGCGACCGAGCCACGGATCCGGGAGCGCAGGTCGGTGCCGGTGGGGGCGACCGCTCCGCGGACCACCGCGTAGGCGAGCGGGGGGCCGTCGACGGTCTCGACGACGGCCGCGTCGGCCACCCCGGGGGCGGCCAGCAGCGCCTCCAGCACCGGGTGTCGGTCCTCGGCGGACACCAGGAGTTCGCCGGGCAGTTCGGTGAGCGGAAGCTCCGCGTCCTCGGCCACCGCCCGGAGCACCGCGGCGAAGGCGTCGGCCAGCCGGGCGGCGGTGGCCTCGTCCAGTGCGTCCCGGTCGTGCTGGACCAGGCAGCGCGGCCGCGGGCCGTCCTCCAGCACCAGGGTGAGGTCGAACTTGGCCAGCTCCAGGTCGAGTTCGACGTCCTCGGCGTCGAGCCCGGGCAGGTTCAGCGGCGCCGGGGGCTGGAGGACGTCGCAGCTGGCCGACAGCAGCGGGGTACCGTCGGCGCCGCGCGCCGCCGCGCCCAGGCGCTCGACCACCAGGTCGAAGGGCACCTGGTGGTGCTGCTGGGCCTCCAGCAGGGCGCCGCGCACCAGGGCGAGCGCGTCGGCGAAGGACTCGCCGCCGCCGAGTTCGGCCCGCACCGCGAGGGTGTTGACGCCCAGGCCCACCGTGCGGCGCAGCTCGGGCCGGGCTCGCTGGCCGCTGGCGCAGCCGAGGGTGAGGTCGTTCTGGCCGGCGGCGGTGCGCAGGGTGGCGAACGCGGCGGCGAGGACGACGGCGAACAGGGTGGCGCCGTGGCGGGCACCGAGCTGCCGCAGGCTCTCGACGGTGGCGGCGTCCAGCGGGGCGGTGTGCAGGGCGGCGCGGCGGGCGCGGGCGCCGGGCGGGAGGGGCCGCAGCAGCGGCAGCGGGCGGGCGCCGGCCAGCCGGGCGGCGCGGGCGTCGGCGGCGGCGGTGAGTTCGGCGTCGCGGGCGCGCTCCTGGCGGGCGTACTCGGCGTACGGCATGCCCGGTGGCGGGAGCTGCGGCTCGACGCCGTCACGGGCGGCGGCGTACAGCGTGGCGAGGTCGGCGGCGAGTACGGGCAGGGAGCCGCCGTCGACGGCTATGTGATGGATGGTCAGGATCAGGGTGTGGTCCTCGGGCCCGTGCCGCAGCAGCAGGGCGCGCAGCACCGGCCCGGCGGTGAGGTCGAACGGCCGGGCTGCCTCCGCGGCGAGTTGCCCGCTGCCGTCACCGTCGGCGTCCACCACCGGCAGCGGCACCGGCCCGGCGGGCTCGATGTGCTGGTAGGGCTGCTCGCCGCGGCGCGGGTAGCGGGTGCGCAGGACGGCGTGCCGCTCGGTGAGGCCGGTGAGCGCGGTGGCCAGGGCCGCCGGGTCGAGCGGCCCGCGCAACCGGGTGGCGACCGGCACGTTGTAGAGGGCGCCGCCCTGGCCGAGCTGCTCCATCAGCCACATCCGCTGCTGGGCGTGCGAGAGCGGGGCCGGGCCGGTGTCCTCGGCGGCCTGCGGGCGGGCGGGAGTCAGTGCGGTGCGACGGCTGCGGGCGCGGCGCAGCAGGTCGTTCTGGTCGCTGGTCATCGCTGTGCTGCTCCCGGGGTGTCGTCGGCGGCCCGTAGGGCGCGCTCCAGCAGTTCGGCCTGTCCGGCCACGGTGGGGTGGCCGAGGAAGTCGGCGAGGGACAGTTCGATGCCGAGGTCCTCGCGCAGGTCGTCGACGACCCACATGGCGAGCAGGGAGTGGCCGCCCTCGGCGAGGAAGTCGGCGGCCGGGTCGGTGATCGGGCGTTCCAGGGCCCGGCTCCAGGCCTCGGCGACGACCTGCTGGATCGGAGTGAGCTCGGCCTCGGCCGGGGCGTGTTCGGCGGCGGCCGGGTCGGGGGCGGCGGCGAGGGCCCGCCGGTCGACCTTGCCGCTGCCGTTGAGCGGCAGTCCGGCGAGGACGGTCCAGGCGGTGGGCACCAGGTGGGCGGGCAGCCGCTCGGCGAGCCGGGTGCGCAGGCTCTCGACGGCCGTTGCGGCGCCCTCGGCGGGGACCACGCAGGCGGTGAGCGCGGCGTCGGCCTGCCCGGCCCGGCGGACCACCACGGCCACCTCGGCGACCTCGGGGAACTGCAGCAGCGCCTGCTCGACCTCGCCGGGCTCGATCCGGAAGCCGCGGACCTTGACCTGGTCGTCGGTGCGACCGTGGAACTCCAGTGTGCCGTCGGGCCGTTGGCGCACCAGGTCGCCGCTGCGGTAGGCACGGCCGAGGCCGGGGAGCTCGCGGAAGCGCTCGGCGGTCAGTTCGGGTCGGCCCAGGTAGCCGTGGGCGAGCCGCTCCCCGCCGATCCACAGCTCGCCGACCGTGCCGGCGTCCACCGGTGCGAGCCGCTCGTCCAGGACGGCGGTGGTGGAGCCGCCGAAGGCCCGTCCGATCGGGACGGGGCCGCTCTCGCAGTCGGCCGGGGTGATCCGGTGCGCGGTGGTGAAGGTGGTGGCCTCGGTGGGGCCGTAGACGTTGTACAGCTCCAGCCACGGGAAGGCGCGCAGCACGGCCCCGGCGTGGTCGGGGGCGAGCGCCTCGCCGCCGACGGCCAGGGTGCGCAGCACGCCGAAGATCCGGGACTGCCTGGCCGCCAGGTGGTGGAAGAGCGCGGTGGTGATGAAGGCGGTGGTGACGCCGAACCGCTCGACGTCGCGGACGAGTTCCTCGGCGCTGGGCCGGTCGGCCGGGGAGATGGCGGTGGCGGCGCCGTGGGCGAGCGGGGCCCACAGTTCGAAGGTGGCGGCGTCGAAGGAGGGGGTGGAGTGGAACAGCACCCGGTCACGCGGGCCGAGGGCGATCGCGTCGGGGGCGGTGACCAGGTCGGCGACGGCGCGGTGCGGGACCAGCACGCCCTTGGGGCGGCCGGTGGAGCCGGAGGTGTAGTACAGCAGGGCGGGCGCGTCGGGCTCGGCGGCGTCGGGCACCGCCGCGCCGGTGGCCTCGGCGGCTTCGGTGCCGCGCTCGGTCAGCACGAGGGTGTGCTCGGCGGGCAGTCCGGCCTCGGCGAGCAGCGCCTTGTCGCCGAGGACGAGCCGTACGTCGGCATCGGCGGTCATCTCGGCGATCCGCGGGCGGGGGTAGGCCGGGTCGAGCGGGACGACGAGGGCGCCGGTTCGCCAGATCGCGAGTTGGGCGACGGCGAACCGGGCCGAGCGGGCGCAGAGCAGGCCGACCGAGCTGCCGGGGCCGATGCCGCGCGCGGCCAGGACGGCGGCCAACCGGCCGGAGGCGTCGAGGAGTTCGCGATAGGTGAGGTAGCTGGCGCCGTCGGTCACGGCGAGCGCGGTCGGGTGCTGCTCGGCCTGCCGGGCGACCAGGGCGGGGAGGGTGGGGAGGGTGGGCTTCATGGCTGGTTCCCTTCCGGGCGCCCCGGCCGTGGGGCCGGGGCGCCGCTGTTCAGAACGGGGGTGGGTCAGGCGAGGGAAGCGCTGGGCATCCGCTCCTCGACCAGCCGCGCGATGGCCCGCAGGTCGGGCTGGCGCAGCACCAGGGGGGCGCGCAGCCGCACGCCGTACTCCCCCTCCAGGGCCTCCAGCAGTCGGGCGGCGGCGAGCGAATTGCCGCCCGAGTCAAGGAAGTTGGACTCCGGGCCGAGGTCGGCGCGGCCGATCAGCTCGCGGCAGAGCTTCAGCACGGTGCGCTCGACCGGGGTGTCCCCGTCCTCGACCGCTTCCACCGGGGCCGGCGGCACGGCGGCGAGCAGCGCCGCGCGGTCCACCTTGCCGTTGGCGTCCAGCGGGTACTGCTCGACCAGCCGCACGGTGGACGGCACGGCCTGCTCCGGCAGCCAGAGCCGGACGGCGTCCAGCAGGCCGGCCGGCTCGGCCTCCTCCTCGGTCTGGACGAAGGCGAGCAACCGTACGCCGGTGGGGGCGGTCTCGGCGGCGACTACGGCCCGGCGTACCCGGGGGTCGCGTTCGAAGGCGGCCTCGACCTCGGCCGGTTCGATCCGCACCCCGCTGACCTTGACCTGGTCGTCCAGGCGCCCGTGGAACTCCAGCACGCCGTCGGCGCGCATCACCACCCGGTCACCGGTGCGGTAGACCCGGTCGGTGCCGTCCACGCCGGGCGGCGCCTCGACGAAGCGGCGGGCGGTCAGCTCGGGGTCGAGGTACCCGGCGGCCAGGCCGCGGCCGCCGATCCGCAGCTCGCCGGCCGTCCCTCTGGGCACCGGGCGGCCCTGCTCGTCGGTGACCAGCAGGACGGCTCCGGGGATCGGCAGTCCGATCGGCGGCGCGCCGGCGCCGTGGTCGCCGCCGGGGGCCATAGTGTGCACGGTGGTGACCACGGTCGCCTCGGCCGGGCCGTACACGTTGTGGACGGTCGCCGTGACCTCCGGTCCGGGGGCGCGGCGCAGCCGGTCGCCGCCGATGAACAGGTGGCGCAGCGCCAGCCCGGTGGGCCAGGGGCGGCCCAGGATCGGCTCGCCCAGCGGCGTCGGCAGCACGCAGGTGGTGATGCCGGCCTCGCGCCACCAGTCGGTGAGCGCGCCGGAGTCCCAGCGGACGGCCTCGGGGGCGACGACCAGCGCGGCGCCGGAGGTGAGGCCGGCCCACAGCTCCAGGACGTGCGGGTCGAAGGACACCCCGATCACCAGGCTGTGCCGCGCGCCGGGGCCGAGGCCGGTCAGCTCGCGGTACCAGTGCAGCAGCGCGCCGAGCGCCGGCTCGGTGACGGCGACGGCCTTCGGGGTTCCGGTGGAGCCGGAGGTGAGGACGGCGTAGTGGGTGCCGACGGGCACGCCGGCCTGCTCGCCGGGCGTCAGGGCGGCCAGCACCCCGCCGGCGGGCAGGTCCAGTTCCAGTCGCTCGCCGCCGGCCGGCAGCACGGCGGCCTCGCCGATCAGGCAGACCGGGCGCAGCTGCTCGGCGACTGCCTGCAGGCGCTTCTCGCCGGGGCGCGGGCCGAGCGGCAGGTGGACGGCGCCGAGCTTGGCTGTCGCCAGGGTGACGGCGACCAGTTCCACGGAGTGGCCGAGGCAGACGCCGACCAGGTCGCCCTCGCCGACCTTGCCGCGCAGGGCCTCGGCGACGGTGTCGGCGAGGCGGTCGAGCTCGGCGTAGCTGTAAGTGTGCTCGCCGTCGATCAGGGCGGGCGCCTGCGGGGTGCGGCGCGCCCAGCTGGTGAACAGGTCGAGGACCGCACCGTCCTGGTGCGGACGGCCGTACCCGATGCTCAGGGATTCCATCATCGTCTCCAGATGCGTGCGTAGTACGTGCGGAGGAACCGTCAGTTCAGGCCCATGGAACGGGCGATGATCACTTTCTGGACCTCGGAGGTCCCCTCGATGATCGTGGTCATCCGGACGTAGCGGTACAGGAATTCCAGTGGGTGGCCGCGCACCCAGCCGGTGGCGCCGTGCACCTGGAGCGAGCGGTCCACGGCGCGGACGGCGGTCTCGGAGGCGGTGAGCTTGGCGAGCGCCGCGTTCTCGGGCGACTCGGTGCCCTCGTCCACCAGCCGGGCGCAGGCGAGGGTGAGCAGCTTGGAGGACTCCACCTCGGCGCGGGTGGCCACCAGGTGCTCCTGGACGTGCTGGTACTCGCCGATCACCTTGCCGAAGGCGCGCCGCTCGCGGGCGTACTCGACGCCGGCCTTCAGCGCGTACTCGGCGATGCCGTTGCACATCGCGGCGACCACCAGGCGGCCGCGGGAGAGGCTGTCCATGGCGAGGGCGGTGGCCGCGCCGATGCCCTCCTCGCCGCCGATGACGGCCTCCGAGCCGACGGTGACCTGGTCGAGCAGCAGCTCGAACAGCGGCTCGCCGGACATCCCCTCGTACCGCTGGCCGATCCGCAGCCCGGGCTGGTCCATCGGCAGCACGAAGGCGGTGGCCCCCGCGTTCGGGCCCTTGCCGTCGCCGAGGTCGGTGGCGGCGACCACCAGGGCGATCCCGGCGTGTTCGGCGTTGCTGACGAATGTCTTGCGCCCGTTCAGCACCCAGGTGTCGCCGGTGCGCACGGCGGTGGTGGTGAGGTGGAAGGCGTCCGAGCCGGCCTGCGGCTCGGTGAGCGCCAGGCAGCGGGTCTGCTCGCCGCGCACCAGCGGGACGAGGTGGCGCTCGACCTGCTCGGGGGTGCCGTGCCGCAGCAGCGGGCTGGGGCCGTCGGAGCCGGCCAGCGCGTACGGGGCGAGCACGCAGCCGCTGCGTCCGGCGGCGTGGTGCAGCAGCACGACGGCGATGAACGGCATGTCGGCGCCGCCGAGTTCCTCCGGGTAGTCGCCGGCGTAGAAGCCGAGCGCGGCGGAGCGCTTGCGGACGTAGGCCCGCAGGTCGGTCGGGACCTGGTCGGCGGTCTCGGGCAGCTCGGCGGCGAGCGGGACGAGCTCGCGGCGGATGAAGCTCTCGAAGGCGTCGACGAGTTCGCGGTGGCCGTCTTCGAAAACGGCGGACGGGGCGCTCATGCGCCCACCTCGCTTCGCTCGGCGAGCGCTTCGCGCAACGCGCACCTCTTGATGGTTCGCTCGCTTCGCTCGTTCACTTGCTCTCCCCGGTGAGGACGCGGGCCTGGTCGGCCAGCACGGCGTGGCGGAACAGTGTGCGCAGCGGCGGACGGCTGCCCAGGTGCGGTTCCAGGTAGGCGGCGAGCTGGGCGGCGAGCAGCGAGTGGCCGCCGACCTCGAAGAAGTGCGAGTCCGCGGTGAAGCGGTCGTGGCCGAGCACCTCGCGCCAGGCGGCGGCGATCAGCTCCTGGCCGGGGTCGGCGAAGGTGCTGGGCGCGCTCTCCGGCTCCTCCGGGGCCGCCTCGGCGAGCCGGACGAGGGCGGCGCGGTCGGGCTTGCCGCCGGGCAGGGTGGGCATCTCGGCGACGGCCGTCCAGCTGGCCGGGACGAGTCCGCCGGGCAGCCGGCGGGCGAGCGCGGTGTGCAGGGCGGCCTGGTCGGGGCTCTCGGCGCCCTCCAGGAAGCCGAGCAGGCGGGGGCCGGTCCGCGGGTCGGTGTGCAGCACCACCGCGCAGGAGCGGCCGCCGAGTTCGGCCGAGGCGGCGGCCTCGATCTCCTCCAGCTCGATCCGGTGGCCGCGCAGCTTGACCTGGTTGTCGGCGCGGCCGAGGAAGCGCAGTCGGCCCTCGGTGTCGCGGTAGCCGCGGTCGCCGGTGCGGTAGACCCGCAGGCCGCCGAGCGCGGGGACGGTGGTGAAGCGGGCCGCGGTGGGCTCCGGCAGGCCGACGTAGCCCTCGGCCAACAGGTCGCCGCTGACGGCGAGTTCGCCGACACCGCCGTACGGGAGCGGACGCAGCGTCTCGTCCAGGACGTGCAGGCGCACGCCGTCGAGTTCGGTGCCGAGCGGGATCTCGCCGTCCTCGGCGACGTCGGCCGCGGTGACCTGGTGGACGGTGGAGGTGACGGTGGCCTCGGTGACGCCGTACGCGTTGAGCACGGTGGTGGCCTCGGTCAGTCCGGCAAGCGCCCGGGCGGGCAGCCGTTCGCCGCCGAGGACGAGCAGCCGGGGCGTCCAGCGGCCGTCGCCCAGCGCCTCGCGCAGGTCCTCGCGGACGGCGAGCAGGTAGCTGGTGGGCAGGTTGGCGACGGTGACGCCGCGGGCGGCGAGCACGGCCACCAGCTCCGGGCCGGTGGGCACCTCGCGCTGCGGCACGACCAGGGCGGCGCCGGCCGCGAGGGCGGGCAGCACCTCCTCCAGGGCCACGTCGAAGGACGGCCGGGCGAACAGCAGGACCCGGTCGGCGGAACTCAGTTCGTACCGGGCGACGATCGCGGCGACGTACCCGGAGAGGGCCTCGCGGCCGACCAGGACGGGCTTGGGCACGCCGGTGGAGCCGGAGGTGTGGATGATGTACGCGGCGCCGTCCAGGACGGCGGCGGGCTCGGCCTTCGGGAAGGCGGGGCCGTCCAGCAGGGCCGGGGTGACGCCCTCGGCGGGCAGTGCGAGGGCGCTCTGCCGGGTGGCGAGGACGAGCGCGGGGGCGAGCCGCTCCAGCAGCAGGCCGAGCCGTGCGGCCGGGTCCTCGGTGGACAGCGGCGCGTAGACGGCGCCGAGGCGCAGGCAGGCCAGCAGGGTGACCACGCTGTCGGTGCCGCGCGGCAGCACGGCGGCCACCGGCTGACCGGCGGTGACCCCGGCGGCCCGCATCCGGTCGACCAGTTCGCCGACCCGGCGGTCGAGTTCGCCGTAGGTGATCCGCTCGGTGCCGGCCAGCAGGGCGAGCGCGGTCGGGTCGTGGGCGGCGGCCGGGTCGAGTCCGGCCGGGGTGACCGGGACGGCCGGCTCGGCCTGCGGCGCGGGGGCCAGCGCGGCGAGCACCTCCTCGGGCCGGTCGAGGTAGCAGCGCAGCAGCTCCAGCAGGCGCTCGGAGAGCAGCACGGCCCGGGCCTCGCCGAACAGGTCGGCGTCGTAGTCCCAGATCAGGGTCATGCCGGCGGCGCCGTGCTTCTCGCCGACCACCCGGCGGTCGTCGGGCAGCAGCACCAGGTCGAGGTCGAAGCGGGTGGTGCCGGTGTTGAAGCCCTCGTACAGCGAGACGTCGAGGCCGGGCGCCTGGACGTCGGGCAGCGCGGCGTCGTGGGCGCTGAACATCACGTTGAACAGCGGGTTGTCGGCGCCGCCGGTGTGCAGCCCGAGCCGGCGGGTCAGTTCCTGCACCGGCAGGTCCTGGTACGGCAGGGCGCGCATCAGGACGTCGGTGACCTCGTCCACGGCGTCGGTGCCGGAGGCGGTCGGGTCGAGCCGCAGGCGCAGCGGCACGGTGTTGACGAACATGCCGACGGTGCCCTCGTAGCCCTCCGGGCGGTTGCCGACGGCGGTGCCGACGGTCACCTCGCGGTGACCGCTGTGCCGGCGCAGCAGTTCGGCGAACAGGGCGAGCAGGGTGCTGAACGGCGTGTGGCCGTCGGCCTTGCTTCGCTCGCGCAGCCGCTCTGCGAGGTCGGCACCGATCGACTGGCGCAGCTGTCCGCCGCGGTGGCGGCGCTCGACACCCGGCCGGGCCAGCCCGGGCAGGGTGACCTCGCGCGGGGCGCCGGCCAGCTCCTTGGTCCAGAAGGCGAGGGCGCGCTCGCGGGCCTGCGGGTCGGCCTCGGTGCGGGCGTGCTGCTCGTAGGAGGGGGCGGTGGCCAGCTCGTAGGGCTGGTCGAGGACGCGGGCGCGGTAGACGGTGAACAGGTCGCGCAGGAAGATCGCGAAGGAGTGGCCGTCGTGGACGAGGTGGTGCTCGACGTGGATCAGCCGGTGGTGGTCCTCGGCGAGGCGGACCAGGTGCCAGCGCAGCAGCGGCGCCCGCTCGGTGTCCAGCGGCTCCTCGGCCTCGGCGGCGAGCAGCCGGCGGAAGACGGCCTCCGGGTCCGCCTCGGCGGTGAAGTCGCTCTGCCGCAGCACGGGTTGGCAGTCCTCGGCGACCCGCTGGCCGGGGATGCCCTCCGGCCGGGGCACCAACTCCAGCCGCAGACCCGGGTGCTGGGCCAGGACGGCGGCGAGCCCGGCGTGCAGGGCGTCCCGGTCGAGAGTGCCCCACAGGTCGAGGACGCCGGTGAAGTTGTAGGCGCGGCTGCCCGGCTGCATCTGCTCGTGCAGCCAGACGATCTCCTGCGAGGGAGAGAGTGCGAACATGGATGATTCCCTTGTGTGGTGGGCGTGTTGGCACTGCGGTGGCCGGGTGCGGGGGTGGGGTGGTCCCGGTTGCGGCCGGTGGGATCCGGGCCGCACCGGGGTGGGTGCGCGACCCGGGGTTCCTCGGGGGACTGTGGTCTGAGGGGCCGGGGCCCGGTGACGGGGGAGCCCCGTCGGCCGGGGGTCCGGGGCGTCCAGGACGTGCCCTAGGCGAGGTGGCGGCGCAGCACGGCGAGCAGGTCGCCGAAGGCGGCTTCGGCGTCGGCGGCCGGGAAGCGCTCGCTGTCCCAGGCGAGGTGCACCGTCAGAACCTCGCCGTGGGAGGCGGAGACGGCCAGCGGAGCGGCGAGCGGGCGGCCGGAGAGGTGGACCTCCCGGCCGGGTACGCCGCCGAGCACCAGGGGCGGGCGGCGCTGGAGGTCCTCGAAGGTGAGCATCGCGTCCAGCGCTCCCGACCAGGGCGACCCGGCGGCCCGGGCGGCCCGCACCACCTCGTCGAAGGGGGTTCCGGCGTGGTCGAGGTCGTCCCACCAGTCGTCGCAGAGCGCCTCCAGGTCGGCGGCCGGTCGCGGCGGGACGGCGTGCACCAGGGTGTTGAGGAAGCAGCCGAGCACGGCGGGCGCGCCGGGCGGGCGGCCGCCCCACGGGTAGCCGAGGGCGAGCGGGCCGTCCGTGCGGTGCAGCCGCCGGGCGGCGGCGCCGACGGCGTCCAGCAGGGCGGGGAAGAGGGCGCTGCGGGCGCCGCCCTCGACGGCGGGCAATCGCTCGGTGAGCAGGCCGGCGGACTTCGCGGCGCCACCGCCCGCCCCGGTCAGGGCACCGAGCCGGCGGCCCCAGTGGGCGCGCGCGGCGGGCCCGGCGGCGGCCTCCTCGGCGGCCAGCTGGAGTTCGACGGCCTCCCGGAAGGCGGCGACGGCCTGCGGGCCGGGGGCGGCCTCGGGCGCCCGGTCGTGCCGGTAGGCCTCGCCGAGCTCGCCGAGGAGCACCCCGATCGACTGCTCGTCGCAGGCCGCGTGGTCCAGTGCGAGGGCGAGCAGCTCCTCGCCGCCGTCGGACTGCCGGGCCACCAGCAGGCGCAACGCGGGCCCGTCCAGGGGCCAGTCCAGCAGCGCTTCGCGCAGCGCGCCCTCGGCGCTGCCGCCGGGGGCCACGGCGACCCGGGCGACCTCCACCGAGGGGCCGCCGGTGCGCAGCACGGGTGTGCCGCGGACGGTCGCGAAGGCGCCGCACAGCGCCGGGTGGCCGGCCGCGACGGCGGCTGCGGCGCGGCCCAGCCGGTCGAGGTCGAGGGTGCCCCCGGGGAAGGCGAAGAACAGCGGGGCGAGGTCGGAGCGGCTCTGCGGCGCGAGCCTGCGGGTGATCAGGAACCGCCGCTGGGCGCCGGTCAGCGGGAGCAGCTCCACCGGCGATTCGGCGGCGGCGGAGCGGTACCGGGCGAGGTAGGCGGCGGTGATGCTGGCGTGCACGGAACGGTCTCCGGTTTCCGGTGTCGGCTCGGGTCAGGAGGTCAAGGGGCGGTGGGGCTCACGGCGGACTGCTCGGCGCCCTGGGCGGCGTGGCCCTCACGGGCCGACGGGGCCTCCACGGCGTCCTGCGCCTCTCCGGCGCGCTGCGCCTCCGCCGCGAGCTGGGCCTCCGCCGTGTGCTGGGCCTCCGCCGTGTGCTGGGCCTCCGCCGCGTCCACGGCCCGGGGCTCGTACGGCGCGGCGGGCAGCTCGCGCATCCCCCGCAGCGGCGACAGCAGCAGCGGCACCGGCACCAGCAGGAAGCCCACCGCGCACAGCCACAGCGCGGCGCGCGGGCCGGCCCAGTCGGCGACGAGTCCGCCGCCGAGCGCGCCGATCGGCAGGGTGCCCCACACCAGGAAGCGCATGGTGGCGTTCATCCGGCCGAGCAGCTCGGGCGGGCAGACGCTCTGCCGGAAGCTCACCTGCGCGACGTTGTAGGCCACCGCGCCGAACAGCACCACGCCCGAGCCGAGGCCGAACAGCAGGGCGCCCGCCGCGCCGCCGGACAGCGGCCACAGCACCGCGAAGGGCGCGGTCACCACGGTGGCCAGCCAGATCAGCCGGGCCTGCCCGACCCAGCGCGCCAGCTGCCCGGCGCAGAGCGCGCCCGCCAGCCCGCCGACGGCGGAGGCCGACAGCAGGGCGCCGATGGCCCCGGGCGACAGGTCGAGCACCCGGACCCAGAAGACCGTCTGGACGGCCATCAGCACGGCGGCGAACAGGTTGGACGTGGCGGTGGCGGTGGCGATGGCCCGCAGCAGCGGGTGGCCGAGCACGAAGCGCACGCCCTCGGCCACCTCGGCGCGCAGCGAGCGCCCGGGCTCCGGTTCCGGCTGCGGCTCCTCGACCCGGATCCGGGCGAGCAGCAGGGCCGAGGCGAGGTAGCCGCAGGCGTCGGCCACGATGGCGACCGGCGCGCCGAGCAGCTGGACCAGCCCGCCGCCCAGGCCCGGACCGGCGATCTGCGCCGAGGAGCGGACCGTCTCCAGCGCACCGTTGCCCGCCACCAGCTGTTCGCGCGGCAGGACGGCGGGCAGGAAGGACTGGTGGGCCACGTCGAAGAAGACCGTGGCCACCCCGGTGACCAGCGCGACCAGGTAGAGCTGGGGCATGGTCAGCACCCCGAGCGCCGCCGCCGGCGGGATCGACCCCACCGCGAGGCAGCGCACCACGTCGGCGCGGATCAGCACCGGGAGCTTGCGCATCCGGTCCAGCCAGGCGCCGGCCGGCAGGCCGACCAGCAGGAACGCGGCGGTCTCGGCGGCCGTGAGCAGACCGACCTCGAACGGGGTGGCGTCGAGCACCACCACCGCCACCAGCGGCAGGGCGACCAGGGTGACCTGACTGCCCGTCTGGGCCGCCGCGGCTCCGGTCAGCAGGAGCCGGAAGTCGCGGTGGCCGAACAGACGGGCCTGGCGAGGGTGAAGCTTCTCGTTCATCGGTGCGACTCTCGGTCACACATTCGACACGGGGCAAGCACCAGGTCCTTTTCCGGACGAAGCACGGGTCGGCCGGATCCCGCCACTGCCGTGACCGGCCCTTGCGCCTCCCTTACGGGCCCTTGTGCCCCCGGTACCATGCGGCGGGCCGCCGTCGCCGCCCGTCGCCCAAGGCATCCCGGCCCGTCCGGACGTCCCGACGGGCCTGCGACCAGGGAGTCCATTTCATCGTCCGTTATCCGGACACCCGCTTTCCGGCCACCGGAGTTCGGCGCACAACTTGGCCGGAATCCATGGAGCAGGCACCTTCCGTAACCTCACCGTAATACCGGCGTGACCGTCCAGCGCCGTAACCGGCCGCCCCGGAGCGCGCTACCGGTCGGACTCGGCCCCTGCTCGGACCGGCTCCCCGACCCCTGTCGCGTCCCCGCGCCGGGACACCGCGAGCACCGCCATGTCGTCGTCGCGCGGACCGCCCGTCCACCGAGCCACGTCCGCCACCAACGCGTCCACCGCCTCCCGCGGACCGGCGAACGGCCCGAGCGGGGCCAGCCCCTGCACCGGGTCGTAGAACTCCCCCGCCGCGTCCCGCGCCTCGGTCACCCCGTCGGTCACCAGCAGCAGCGTGCACCCCGGCGGGAAGGCCCTGGTCTCCACCTCCGGGCGGGCCACCCCCAGCACGCCCATCCCCAACGGCAGCCCCGGATCGGCAGCGTCCCACCGGCTCACCGTCGGCCCGCCGTCGCCCAGCAGGTACGGCCCCGGGTGGCCGCAGTCCAGGGTGCGGGCGACCGCCTCCCCCGGCGGGAACTCCACCAGCAGCGCCGTGATGAACCCCTCCAGTCGCAGTTCCTCGCCCAGCGTGGCGCTCTCCCGGGCCAGCGTGCGCTCCAGCGCGTCCGCGAGCGCGGCCAGGTCCGGCTCCCGGTGTGCGTCCTCCCGGAAGGCCCCGAGCAGCACCGACACCGCCCCCACCGCGTGCAGCCCCTTGCCCCGCCCGTCCGCGATCAGCACCCGCACGCCGTACGGAGTGTCCTGCAGCGCGTACGCGTCCCCGCCGATCAGCGCCTCGTCCTGGGCCGCCCGGTAGCAGGCCGCGACCTCCAGCCCCGCGACCCACCGCGGCGGCTCCGGCAGCACCGCCCGCTGCGCCGCCTCCGCCACCGACCGCACCCGCGCGAGTCTGCGCCCGTGCCGGGCCACCACCAGGTTCACACCGACGCCGAGCACGGCGGCGAAGGCGGTGTTCACCAGCTCCAGGTAGCCGTCCTGGGTCCCGAGCGACCCGTCCCGCAGGGACAGCACCAGGATCCCGGTCACGTTCGCCACCCCGACGGCGACGGTGTCGCGCAGCGTCAGCATCGCCCCGGACAGCACGGCGGCCGCCGCGAGCAGCGGGTCGCCCCAGTAGTCGGACGGATCCAGCGAGTTCCACACCAGCCCGCCGACGATCAGCAACCACGGCGCGACCCGCACGTACGGCGGCCACCGCACGGACTTCTGGGCCATCGGCTTCCTGGCCTCCGTCTCATGCGCCCATCGGGGAGGGCTCTTCCGATCGTAGGCACGGGCGGGGGCGGGGCGCAGGGCGGTCGGGGCCGGGAGTGCGGCCCCCCGCCGTCATTCGGCCCCGGCGGGGCCCTGACGCGCTCGCGTCAGCGTGTGAACCGCTCCGCTCCGGCACCGGACAGCAGCCCCGCCGGGACCCGCCGTCCGTACGCCACCAGCAGCAGGTGCTCGGCCCGCCCCTCCACCGGCAGCGGCCCCTGGCCGTACGACCAGTCCAGGTCCGTGGCCCGCAGCCGCACGCCTTCCAGCCGGGCCCCGAAGAAGCGCAGGCTGCGGGCGGAGACCGTGCCCAGCAGGGCGGCGGCCCGGGGAAGGGGGAGGCGCGCACCCAGGCCGAGGGCGACGGTGACGTCGAGGCCGTGGACGGCGTCGTGGGCGAGGGCGGCGATCCGGCCGCCGACCGGGGGCCGCCAGGGGTGCTCGGCGTGCTCGGCCAGGGCGGCGGCGAGTCGGTCCTCGGTGAGTGCGGCGGCGTCGCGGCGGGCGATCCGGTCGGCCATCCGGTGGACGTTGCCGCCGGAGCGGACGAGTTCCCCGAGCGTCCGGGCCGTCGAGTGCCGGAAACCGGTGCTCATGTGCGCGACCACCTCGCGGACCCGCCAACCCTCGCACAGCGAGGGCGAGTTCCACTGCTCGGCGGTGAGGCCGGCGAACACCCCGGCGAGCTCCCGCCGTTCGGCCGCGATCTGCTCGCGGATCCACCCGGCGCCCTGCTCCTGCTGCACACTGTTCATGCTCCCCAGCCTGCGGCCGGGGGTGCCGCCCGTCCAAGACCGGCTGGTTCTGCCACCTATGATCAACAGTTATGGAACTCCGGCAGCTCCAGTACTTCGTCACCGTCGCCCAGCACGGCAGCTTCACCCGGGCGGCCGAGCTGCTGCACCTGAGCCAGCCCGGAGTGAGTTCCCAGATCCGCCAGCTGGAGCGGGAGTTGGGGCACCGGCTGCTCGACCGTTCCGGCCGGTCGGTACAACTGACCAGGGTCGGCGAGGCGGTGCTGCCGCACGCTCGGGCCGCGCTCGCCGCGGCGGCGGCCGCCCGGCTGACGGCGCAGGAGTTCGACGGCCTGCGGCACGGGCACGTGCGGCTCGGCATGGTCGCGGGCGCGGCACTCACCCCGCCGCCGGGGCCCGTGCCGGCCCCGGAGACCTTCCCCGGGCTGGCCACCACCCTCGCCGCCTTCCGCAAGGAGCACCCCGGCATCGACTTCTCGCTGGCCGAGGACACCACCGCCCGGATGCTCGACTGCCTGCGCGAGGGGCGGCTGGACCTCGCGGTCATCGGCCTGCCGACCGCCGCGAGCGGGCAGGAGGGGGACGACGGCTGGACGGCGCTGTCCGGGCTCGCCCTGCACCCGGTGCTGGAGGTCCCCCTGGTCGCGCTCTGCCCCGCCGGCCATCCACTGGCCGCCGCGGACGGCCTCCTGCCGGTCGCCGCGCTCGCCGGGCACGCGCTGGTGAGCACGCCGCGCGGCACTGGTCTGCGGACGGCGCTGGAACGGGCCCTCGCCGAGGCGGGAGCGGCCCCGACCGTGGCCGTCGAGGCCGCCGCGCCGACGCAGTTGGCCGAACTCGCCGCGCACGGGCTGGGCGTGGCGGTGCTGCCGGATCCCGGTGCCGCCGCCGGACTGCCGGTCCGGCGGCTGACCGACCCCGCCCCCCGGGTGCGGATCGCGCTGGCCTGGCCCACCGGGAGGCCGTGCGCACCGCCGACCGCCGCCCTGCTGGCCCATCTGCGCGCCGCCTACCCGGGGCCGTGAGGATCCGGTCGACCGGCCAGTCCTGCGGCGGGCTGCTCCCCGGGCCGGTGACGGGCTGCTACCCGGCCGTGGCCGCCGCCGTCCCGTCGCCGATGTGCAGCACCGCGGACGCGCCGGCGAAGCTCGCCCGGTCGAAGGCGTAGCCCTGCTGCGGGGCCGTGTCCGAACGGGCCCGGCCCTCGCCGGGCGCCGGCGGCTCCACCAGGGACCAGGCGGCGTCCGTCCCCTGCCCCATCAGCGCCTCGTACGTCCCCGGCACCGGCTCGGCCAGCCCCAGCACCTCGCTGCGCCCGAGGCTGCCGGCGACGAACACGTACCGCTCCCCCAGCAGCGGACCGACGATGCGGCCCACGCCGTTCCAGCGGCACTCCAATCCGCCGCCGGCCCAGGCGCTCGGGGCCTGCTGGAGATGCAGGTTGTGGGAGAACACCAGGGTCGGACCGCGCCCGGCCTCGATCGCCCGGATGTCCAGCAGGTTCTGCGCCATCAGCGCGTCCCGCAGCCCGAGCAGACCGGACACCCGGTCGCTGAGCCCGAGGCCCTGGACCGCCACCTGCGCGTGGTAGCGCAGCAGCCCCAGCCCGGCCTGCAGCCGTGTCCGGGCCCGGAACCACTCGGCGCGCGAGCCGGCTTCGATCAACTCCGGTGCCCGGAGGTAGAGCTGGGTCATCAGGTCGTCGGCGATGCGTCGCAGCCGGACGGCTTCCGGCGTCTCCCCGGGGGAGCTCGCCGCGTCCAGCACCGCCTGCTCCCGGCTCCAGCGCTCGTCCTCACCCGCCAACTCGGCGATGTCGACGTCGAGTCGGAGGTGGTCAGGGAGATGGTGACCGAGGTAGTCACGGGCGTGTTCGAGGTAGCCGCGCGGGCTGGGGGCCGTGGTGTTCTCGGTCGGGGTGTCGAAGCCGTGGAAGGCCAGCTGCTCGGCGGGCCCGCGGTCGCGGTTGAACTCGCGCATCCAGGCGACGAGTTCGCGGTTGCCCGGCTGGGCTCCGAAGCCGTGGGTGAAGCCTTCGTCCAGTACCGCGTCGAGGGTGCCCGCGCCGTGCCGAACGTAGTCGTCCACGGCGAGCGCGGCCACCCGGTCGGTCTCCAGCGCGATCGAGCGGAAGCCCCGCTCGACCAGTTGGGCGAACAGCCGGTTGCGGACCCGCCCGAAGGCCGGTTCCTGGTGCGTCGGTTCGCCGAGCGCCAGCAGTTCGCAGCAGGGGGTGAGGAAGTCTCGAATGTCCTGACTCATGGACCTCAAGCGTATCCTTGAAGGATCGGTTGAGACTTTTCCGCTCACATTCCGGTGATTGCCGACAGAAGCCTCAAACAGGAGGACACACCGCCGTGCGCCCCGCCGACCTCGCCCGCGAGCACGGCCTCTCCACCCAGGCCGTGCGCAACTACGAGCGCGACGGGTTCCTCCCACCCGCCGAGCGCACCTCCAGCGGCTACCGGATCTACACCGCGCTGCACGCCGCCGCGCTACGGTCCTTCCTCGCCCTCGTCCCCGCGTACGGGCATGCGCTCGCGGGCCTGGTCATGACCGCTCTGCACGCCGACCGCCAGGACGAGGCGCTGACCGCCATCGACCGGGGCCATGCCCAGCTGCTGCGCGACCGGGAGACGCTCGCCGCCGTCCGCCGGGCCGTCGACCACCTCTCCACCGCACAGGAGTTCGTCGAGGTTCGTGAGACGTTCCCCCGGCCGCAGTCCGGGTCGCAGTCCGGCCTGCCCCGGGGTCCGTTGAGCATCGGCGAACTCGCCCACCGCCTCGGTCTCAGCCCCGCCACCCTGCGCACCTGGGAGGCCGCCGGCATCCTCGCCCCGCCCCGCGACCGCGCCACCAGCCACCGCCTCTACCACCCCGGGGACACCCGCGACGCCGAACTCGCCCACCTGCTGCGCCGCGGCGGCTACCCGCTGGCCCACATCGCGAGCGTGGTCCAGCAGATCCGCACGGCGGGCGGAACGGCCCGCCTCACCGAGGCGCTCGACGGCTGGCAGCACCGCCTCACCGCCCGCGGCCGGGCGATGCTCACCGCCGCCGCCCGGCTCGACGCCTACCTCTCGCTGTCCGCCGAACCCCCGGGCGGGCCCGCGTGCTGACGCGCGAACCGGATGCCTGACCGCTCCACCTGCGGTACCCGTCGGCCGAGTTCGAACATCGGGGACTCGAAGAGGAACCACCCGCTGTGCACATCGCAGTGGCCCTACCTCGGGCCCACTCGGCCCACCGTCGGAACGGCGCTGGAGCAGTGGTTCGCCACCGCCGCCGGCCGGGGCCCGAAGACCCGGTGCCCGCGGTGGTGTCCGCCCTTCGGGAAGACCTCCGGCACCTCCTTGGGCGACAGGTACGGGGAGTACCGGCAGGCCTCCGGGTACGGGGGCGGCGAAGTCGCAGGGCGGGGCCGGGTCGGGCGGCTGTCTGCTGGTGGCCGTGCTGGGCCCGGTCAGCACCGTCTGCGCGGCGTCCGGCCGTGACTCTGACCGCTGCGCCGGCAGTCGGGGAGCATCACCATCGCTCGGGACGCCTCGTGGCGGCCTCCAAAGCCATCGTCAGCCCGCCGTGACTCCCAGGGTCGGCCGGCGGCTCCGAACCGTCCGCCCGTACGGCGAACACCCGTCCGCCGCGGCGCCAGGCGGTGACCGCACCCGGCATGCGAGCACACGTGCACCGGCGGGGCGGTCACACCGGGCACCACGGCGGTGAAGGCCGCCCCGGACTCCGCCCCGGACTCCGCCCCGACGGTGGTCCGCAGACCGGTCCCGGACCACTCGGTGACGCCCAGTGCGCACCGTCGGCGTTGAACCTCACCGCAGGGGCGGTGACCGCCTGCTCCGCGTTGCCGCGTTCGGTCCAGCGCGGCAGGCTCGCCCCGGGGGCGTCCCCGGGCCCGGCCGGCAGCAGCCGCCCGTCCGGCAGCACCACCCGGTCGCCCGCGTCGCCCACCTTGGCCCCCTCGCCCGCCTCGCCCGCCCCGGGCACCCCGACGGCCGTACGGGCGCGCGCAGTTCCCAGCCCGGCTGGTCCCAGCGCCACAGTTCGGTCAGCGGGTTGGCAGGCCGACCAGCTCCAGCCGTCAATTCCCTTCTGCCGCATCGGTCGTAGCGGCTCTACCCATCCGGCCGAGCGAGCGGTCGGACAGGGTGAGGAGGAAGATCAGGGCCGCGTCGCCGAGCATGAACAGCGCGAGGTGGTGGAGCCCGCCGGTGGTGGCGCCGTGGGGGAAGAAGGCGGCGTTCGCGGCGGAGGCCGCCATCGCGCCGAGGTACATGAAGGTCCGCAACAGCCCGGCCGCGGAGGCGATGGCTGCCGGGTCGGCCTGGTGGTACAGCGCAGTCTGGTTGGCGAGCCCGATCAGCCCCTGCGGGACGCCTGCCAACACTCCGACCGCGACCAGCAGGGTCAGGGGGCTCGCCGACCCGGCCAGCAGCAGGGCGGCGCAGGCGGCCGTCTGGACCGCTGCGCCGATCACCAACTTGCCGCGCACCGCCGGGTTGCGGCCGGTCAGGCTGGAGACCGCGAGGGCGCTGAGCGAGAGCGGAAGCAGCGCCAGCCCGGCGGTGGCGGCGCTCAGCCCGCGGCCCTCCTCCAGCCACTGGGTGTAGCCGTAGAGGAAGGCGTAGGTGGCGGTGTAGCCGAGCACCTGGCGCAGATAGGTGGCGAGCAGCGGACGGTTGCGGGCCAGCGCCCGCAGGTCGATGAACGGGCTGCGGGCCCTGGTCTCGCGCAGGGCGAAGCCGACGCCGGCCAGGACGGCGAGCACCGGCAGGTACCAGAGCGCGGAGCTCGGCTTCATCACGAACAGCATCGCCGCCAGCAGGAACACGGCGAACAGCCCGATCCCGGCGTGGTCGAGCCGGTCCCCGCTCTCCCGGCGCGGCGGGGCTACCGGCAGACGGGCGGCACCGAGCACCAGGCAGGCCAGCGACAGCGGGACGTTGACCACGAAGATCGTCCGCCAGCCGCCGAGCCCGATCAGCAGCCCACCGAGCGTCGGCCCGACCACGGCGACGGTCTGGTTGGCGACGGCGAGCACCGTCAGCACCCCGGTGGGGCTGCTCCGACCGGTGCGCTCCGCCTCACTGCGGGTCAGGTGCATCGCGGCGGGGTAGGCCGCGGACGTGCCGATCCCCAGCAGCACCCGGGCGACCACCAGCAGGCCGAAGGAGGGCGCGAGCGCGCCGACCAGCCCGGAAAGACCGACCAGTGCCGTCCCGGCCAGGTAGAGCCGGCGCGGCCCGTAGCCGTCCACCATCCGTCCGATCACCGGCTGGCCGATGGCGGTGGCCAGGTAGAGCGCGGTCACCAGCCAGGCGGTCTCGGCGGGCGGTGCGCCGAAGGCGGTGCCCACGGGCACCAGGGCCACCGCGATCATCGAGGAGTTGATCGGGTTGAGCACCGAGCCCAGCACCATCGGGGCGAGCAGCCGACGGTTGAACCCGCCGTCGTCACCGGGCTTCCGGGACTCCTGACGGCGGGCGCGGAGTCGCGCCAGGCGTATCGACGGGCCGGTCATCGCCGGTTCAGCCGATCCAACAGGGACAACGCCGCGAGGACGGTGGCGCGTTCGACCTCGGTGAAGTCCTCCTGGAACGCCCGGGCCAGCCACTCCTCGCGCGCCCGACGGCTGTCCGCGATCCACGACAGCCCGGTTTCGCTCAGGCCGACCAGCTGACGGCGCCCGTCCTCGGGATCAGGACGGCGAACGACCAGCCCGTGCCCCTCCAGCACGGCCAGCGTGGCCGCCATCGACTGGGGTCGGACCCGCTCCGCAGCGGCCAGAGCGCTGGCGGAGGCCGGCCCGTCCGTGATCAGGCGGCTGAGCACGGCGGTCTGGGAAGGGGTGAGACCGCTTGCGGCCTGCCCCTTCTCCCGGAGGGTCCGGCGCAACCGGCTGAAGACGGCACGGAGTTCCCGGGCGGCCAGCGCGCCGGAGTCGGCGCTCTCGGAGTCGCCGGCACCGGCGGGGTGAACGGCGGCGCGATCGGCCGGGGCTTCGGGGGGCGCTGGGGCGGTTCGCTTCTCGGTCATGGTCCCACGGTAATTTCGCCAGTCCAAGCTGTCCAGTTTTGCTGTATATATTTCCAGCCGGCCACCGCCGCTCCCGCGCACCCCGATAATTGACCCCATGATCGACAAGCAGCTCCGCGTCGTCCTCGCCGAGGACTCGGTGATCCTCCGGGAAGGGATGGTCGAACTCCTGACCGCCCGCGGCTGCGCGGTGGTCGCCACCGCCGGGACCGCCCCCGAGTTGCTCGCCGCCGTCGCCGCACACCGGCCCGACGTGGCCGTGGTGGACGTCCGGATGCCGCCCACCCACACCGACGAGGGCATCCGGGCCGCGATCGAGATCCGGGCCACCAAGCCCGGCGTCGGAATCCTCGTCTTCTCCCAGCACGTGGAGACCGCCTGGGCGGCCCGGCTGCTGGCCGGCGGCGCGGCCGGGATCGGCTACCTGCTCAAGGAACGGGTCGCCCGCACCTCCGAACTCGTGGACGCGCTGCACCGGGTGGCGACGGGCGGCACGGCGCTCGACCCGGAGATCGTCAACGGGTTGATGCACGGCGGACGGCGCAGCCGGGTGGACTCGCTCACCACACGCGAGCGCGAGGTACTGGACCTGATGGCCCAGGGCCACTCCAACCGCTCGATCGCCGGACTGCTGGTGGTGTCGGAGCGGGCGGTGGAGAAGCACGTGGCCGCCGTGTTCACCAAGTTCGACCTGCCCGCGACGGAGGCCGACAACCGGCGGGTCAAGGCCGTCCTGGCCTACCTCGCGGAGACCGGAGCCTGAGGGCCGGCGCCCGAGAACCGGAGCCTCGCGAACTCCCGGCGCGCCGCCGCCCCGATCCACCGGTCCACCGACGCCACGACCACTCCTCCGGCAGGACGCGTCACAGCCTGCTCGGCAGCTCGGCGCTGACCACCGTCGGCCCGCCGGGCGGGCTGTCCACCCGCAGCACCCCGTCCACCGCCGCCAGCCTCTCGGCCAGCCCCGCCAGCCCGGTGCCCGCGCCGTGTCCGATCGCGGCGCCGCCGCGCCCGTCGTCGCGAACCGTCAACCGGACCCGCCCGCCGACCGCGCTCGCGCTCAACTCTGCCGTCCGCGCGCCGCTGTGCTTGGCGAGGTTGGTGAGCAGTTCGGCCGCGCAGAAGTAGACCGCCCGCTCGATCACCTCCTGCGGCCGCTCCCGCAGGTCCATCCGGACCGTCACCGGCACCGGCGAGGTGGCGGTCAGCGTGGGCAGCGCCTCGGCCAACCCGGCGTCGAGCGCCACCGGGTGGATGCCCCGGGTCAGCCGGCGCAGCCCGGCGATGGTGGCGTCGGTCTGTCCGCGCGCCCGGTCGACCAGGGCGCGCAGCCGCCCGAGGTCGGGGCCGGACTCGAGCCCGGGGCCGCCCGCCCGCCCGGGCCCGGAGGTGTGAGCACGTCCGGGCGCGTGACCGCCGCCGGTCCCGGACCCGTCTGCTGCGGACCCGCGTGTCCCGGGGCCGTGTGTCCCGGACCCGTCTGTCCCGGGGCCGTGTGTCCCGGGCCCGCCTGTTCCGGGGCCGTGTGTCCCGGGCCCGCCTGTCCCGGGCCCGCCTGTCCCGGGGCCGTGTGTCCCGGGCCCGTCCGGCTCGCCGAGGAGGTCGTCGGCCAGCGAGAGGGTGATGGCGAGCGCGACCAGCTGCGCCTGGGTACCGTCGTGCAGGTCGCGTTCGAGCCGCCGCAGCCGGTCCGCGCTCTCGGCGAGCAGCGTGGCGCGGGCGTTCTCCAGTTCGCGCACCCGCTGCTGCGAGCGCACCGGTCCGAGCAGCCCCCGGGCCAGCGCACGGTTGGCCCGGCTCAGGCCCCGCAGTGCGGCGGGTACGGCGGTGAGCACCGCGAGGCCGGCGGGTAGCCCGGCCACATCCAGCCAGTCGACCGGGCGTGGGCCCGGCTCCAGCAGCCGCACCCAGAGCGGGAATCCGGCCAGCCACACCGCGCTCAGCGGCAGCCCGACCGCGGCCAGGAAGCCGAGCAGCCCGAGCGGCAGCCGTGGCAGGAGGTAGAGGAGCGCCCGCCAGGCCACCGGGTCGGCCAGCACTACCCGCCCCCGGGCCAGCACCCCCGAGGGCCGCGGCAATGGCGGTGGCGCAGTGACCGGTTCGCCCAGCAGCCGGCCGACCAGCCGTCGGTGCAGCCCGCCGATCCCCCGCGCCCCGACCAGGGCGGCCGCGACGAACGGCAGCCCCAGGACGGTGAGCGAGAGCAGGGCCCCCGCGTAGAGCACGGCCACGGCGTAGACCGCGCCCAACACTCCGAGCGGCAACCCGAGTACGGCGAACGCCAGCTCACCGCCACGCACCGACAGTCCCCGCCGCCACCGAGTCACCACACGCCTCACCATTCACCGGTCAACCGGCCCCCAGCATCCCCCAGGCGCCACTCGAACCACCGCACGCCCGGACCATCCGTCACCTCACCACTCCCCCTTCGTTCCGTGCGCCGACACCTGCCTCACCTCGCATGGCCGCCTCCTCACCCCCTCTCGCCTCCCACCTCCTCCACCGCACGCCCACCGATCGCCCAGAGCCCCGTGCCCACGATCCCCGGCACCGTCAGCACCGCCGCCCCCGCCACCACCCAGCCGCAGGCCGCGCCCGGCACCACCGGGAGCACCGAGCCGCTGACCGCCCGGCTGAACGCCCCGGTTGCCGCACCCGCCGCGGCCGCCCCCAGCAGCACACCCACCACCGTGGTCAGCGCGGCCTCGACGGAGAGCATCCGCAGCAGCTGCCGTCGCGTCGCCCCGACCAGCCGGAGCAGCGCGAACTCCCGGCGCCGGTCGGCGGTCAGCGCGATCAGGGTGTTCACCGTGGAGACCGCCGCGAAGCAGACCAGCAGGCCGAGTTCCGCCTGCCGCAGCCAGACGTCGCTTTCCTTGGTGACGCTGGTGGCGGCCCCCGTCGCCCGGGCCGCCTGTTCCGCGGTGCTGGTCATGATCAGCATGGTCGCCGCGAGCCCGACCAGCAGAGCCACGGGGACCACCGCCGAGGAGAGCCGCGCCGCGTACCCGCGCAGGTTGGCGTCGGCCAGCCAACCGGCCCGCGGCAGCAGCAGCCGGGCCGGGGCACCGAGCACCGTCGCCAGCAGCCGGGCCGCGACCGGCCCGAGCAGTGCCACCGCGACCAGCAGCACCAGCGAACCGAGCATGGCCGCCTGCCCCGCCTTGTCCAGCTCTGCGGCCGACCGGTCGGCGGCCAGCCGCAGCAGGAGGACGCCGCCCGCCAGCACCACCGCGCCGGCCAGCAGCCGCGCCACGCCCGTCCGGCGCTGCCCGACCGCGCTGTCGGTGAGCGCGGCGGCCGGGGTGGGCCGGGTGATCCGCCGGGCCGTGAGCGCGGTGGCCGCGAGGCCCACCAGCAGTGCCACCGCGAGCGCGATGAGCATCGGCACCGGCGTCCCGGGTATCCGCAGGCCGGGAGCGGCCATCCCGCGCCGCTGCAGGGCGGCGAGGAACGCCCGGGCGGCCGGGAGACCGCCCGCACAGCCGGGCACGGCCGCCAGCAGCACGGTCACCGCGACCTGGGCGCGCACCAGCCGCCGGATCTGCCGGGGCGTGGCCGCGACCGTCCGCAGCATCGCCAGGTCGCGGTGCTGCGGACGGAGGGTGAATCCGAGGGCGTTGACCACCACGAACAGAGCGACCAGTACGGCGATCTCGCCGAATGCCCCCGCGATCACCACCAGTCCGGGCCCCTCCACGGGCACCCGCGCCACGGCCCGCGGAGCAGTGACCTGCGCGGCGACCAGCGAGCCGAACAGCGTCACCGCCCCCGTCGCCAGGAACAGCGCCACCGCAAGCCCGGCGAACGCCGCCGGTCGGCGCCGGATCTGACCGACCGCCAGCATCGGCACGGCACCGCTCATCACCCTCACCCTCCCAGCCTGCTCAGCCGCTCGCCCACCTGCGCGGCCGTCGGCCGGACCAGTTCGTCGACCAGGACGCCGTCGGCCAGCAGCAGCACCCGGTCCGCGTACCCGGCGGCCACCGGATCGTGGGTGACCATCACGCACGTCTGCCCGTCCTCGTCGACCCCCGCGCGCAGCAGGTCGAGGATGTCGTGCCCCGTCGCCCGGTCCAGCGCGCCGGTGGGCTCGTCGGCGAACAACACCTCGGGCCGGGCGACCAGCGCACGAGCGATCGCCACCCTCTGCTGCTGGCCGCCGGACAGCTGGCCGGGCCGGTGGCGCTCCCGACCGGCCAGTCCGACCCGGGCGAGCGCCTCCCGCACCCGGGCCCGCTCCGGCGGGTGCCCGGCCAGCCGCCCGGGCAGCTCGACGTTCTGCGCGACCGTCATGGCGGGCATCAGGTTGAAGGCCTGGAAGACGAACCCCACCCTGGTGCGCCGCAGGTCGGCCAGCCGCCGCTCGGGCAGGCCGGACACCTCCGTGTCGCCCCAGCGGACGGTGCCCCAGCTGGGGCGGTCCATCCCGGCCAGGCAGTGCAGCAGGGTGGTCTTGCCCGAGCCGGAGGGCCCCATCACCGCCGTGAAGGTGCCCGGCGCGAAGGCCACGGACACCCCGCGCAAGGCCCGGACGGCGGCCGCGCCCCGCCCGTACTCGCGCTGCAGCTCCTCACCGGTGAGCGCCGCACCCGTCGCCCCGCCGTGCGCCGCCCCGGCGGCGGCTGTCGTCATCCCGTTCATGCCCCCAATCCTGGGCATTCGGGGCCGTCGGATCGATTGTGCTGGCACCCCAATCCGAGGTTCGGAAAACCGAACCCCGCAGGTGGTGCTACATCCCCTCACGCCGGTGCCGCGCCGGAAGCCGCCAGAGGGCGTCCGCCCGGTGGCCGTACCAGTACTCGGACCACGCCAGCGGTCCGACCCGCGCGACCTGTCCACCGCGGTCCGAGGGTCGTCCCGCTCAGCGGCCTCGTACACTCCGCCGGTGCCGCGCCCAACGACCCTCCTCGCTCAACGACGCGGCCAAGGCATCGGCCATCTCAGCCGTCCAGTCGTTCGGCTCCGCCGGAGCGGCCCCGCCAACCGCGCCCCATGCACGGCGACACAGGCCGGCACCCGCCCGGCCGGCCGGCAGGCGCGGCGCCTGCGTCGCGCTGCTCCCCCAGGCCACGGGCAGTTCGTCCTCCTCCCAGGAGGCGACGAAGCGGCGGTGAGCCCGGCCCGGGTGCCGCCGGTAACCGTCAGCGCCTCCCAGCTCTCCCGACCGGCCCGCTTTCCTGGAACGTAGAGGCGCACGCCGCCTGCCCGACGTGCCGGACTGCCCGTGCCCCCGTGCTTCGACTGGGGGGTGAGGACGCGGCTGGCGCCTCGGCCCTCCACGTCCCCGGCCCGCACCGCCGGCGGCCGGACCGACCCGCCCCAACGGGGCCCGCCGGTTCCCCGCGAAAAATCGGGCTCCCGTACGAGCGCCGGAGGAGGAATCATGATCAGGTGACCATCGACCTGCTCCCCGGCCACGGCGTCCGCCTGCCCGCCCCGCTGCCCGAGCTGCGCTTCGGCCTCTCGGAGGCGGCGGTGCGCGCGCTGCTGGACCCGTACGGCGCGCTGCTGCCGGGCGGGGTGCACCCGGCCTTCGTCTGCGGCTCCCGCTGGGCCCTGGCCTTCCAGCTCCCCGGGGTGACCGTCACGCTCTCCTCCGGCGGCGGCAGGGACAGGGAGAACGACGGCGACAGCGACGTCCTCGAGAACATCGGGGTGAGCCGGAACCCGAACGACGACCGCCCCGCCTGCCCGGTCGGCTACCTCGGGATCGACGTGTTCGGCTGGCCGGCCCACGAGTTGGCCGAGGCACTGCGCGCCGAGGGCCTGCCGGTGCCCGATCCTGACCACGGCACGCTGCGCCACACCCACCTCTACCTCCACCGGAGCAGCGGGCGTCCCGCCCGGCCGGCGCCCGGCCGGAAGCCGCGTCACGAGGCCCCCTACTACTTCGACCACGTCTCCCTCCACCGCACCGCAGCGGAGGCCGCCGTCGCCCCGCAGCCCACCGGCACCGCCACCGGTCCGCACGACGCCGCGTTCCTGCCCCGGCGGGAACTCTCCGCGCGCCCGGCCGAACAACCGATCACCGAAGCGGTCCCCAAGCTCGGCGGCGAGCCCTGCTGGCTGGCCGAGCCCGCCTGGCCGCTCTCGCCCGACACCGGTGAACCCCTGGTGTTCATCGGGCAGTTCCCCGTACCGGGTGAGGACGAGCGGCTGGCGTACCTCTTCCTCGCGGAGGAGAACGGCGTGATGGGCGGCCTGGATCCGGAATCCGGCGACGGTGTCCTGCTGGTCCAACCCGGCGGCCGTGTCCCGCCGTTCGCCGTCATCGGTCCGCCCGGCACCCACGGCCGCACCCTCTGGCGCCGCGACGGCCGCCACTCAGCCGGCGGCAGCAAAACCGACGGCAACCATGCCGATGACGCCCCGACGACCCCGGTCGAGTTCCACCTCGACCTGCTGCCGCTCTCCCCCGGGGCCGACCGGGCGATGGACCAACGAGCCGCCTTCCAGCGGTACCTGCGCGCCGAGGGCCCCGAAGTGCCTTTCCCGGACGGCGCGCACGTGTACGACCACCTCGGGGGTCTCCCGTCCTTCCCCACCGGACGGGCCGGCGTCCCCGCGCCCTGGCGCTACCTCTTCTCCCTCTCCGACGCCCCCGACGACGGCGATCCGTACTTCCTGAACTTCGGCTACGGCGTCGGCTTCGGTTTCCTCAGCCCGGACGGCCTGGAGGGCCGCTTCTCCTGGGAAAACCCCTGACCCGGCGCATCCCGGTACCACGCCCCGCCTGCACGGGACCACCCGACCACTGACCACCCGACCACCCGCACACCCACCAGGAGTGACCATGACCACCACCCCCCTCACCGTCGCCGTCCTCGGCCCGGGCGGCGTCGGCGGACTGATCGGCGGCCTGCTCGCACGCGACGGCCACCGCGTCATCTGCCTGGCCGGCGAGCGGACCGCGGCCGTCCTCGCCCGGGACGGACTGCACGTGCGCAGCGGCCAGTTCGGTGAGTTCACCGCCCGGGTGGAGGCCGCCACCGAGCTGCGCGAGCCGGTCGACGCCGCCTTCGTGACCGTCAAGGCGACGGCCCTGGCGGCCGCGCTCGACCGGATGCCGCCGCAGGCCCTCGGCACCGGCATCGTGGTGCCCCTGCTCAACGGCCTGGACCACATGGCACTCCTGCGCGAGCACTACCCGGCCGGGCGGGTGGTGGCCGGGACGATCCGGGTCGAGGCCACCCGGACCGCCCCCGGCCGGATCGAGCACACCAGCCCGTTCGCGACCATCGAACTGGCGGCGCCCATCGAGGAGTTCGCCGAGCAACTGCGGCACACCGGCCTGGAGGTCACGCTGCGCGAGGACGAGACGGCCATGCTCTGGAGCAAGCTGTCCTTCCTCGCCCCCTTCGCCTTGCTGACCACCCGGCACGCCGACGGCATCGGCGCCGTGCGCACCGAGCACCGGGATGAACTCCTCGCCGTCCTGGACGAGATCGCCGCCGTCACCGAGGCGGTCGGCGCCCCGGCCGACGCCCGGACGCTGCTCGCCTCCTTCGACCGGATCCCCGGGGCGATGAAGTCCTCGATGCAGCGCGACGTCGAGGCGGGCCGGCCGACCGAGCTCGACGCCATCGGCGGCGCCGTGCTGCGGGCCGCCGCCGCGCACTCCGTCCCCACCCCGACCATCACCCGTCTGGTGCGCGAACTGTCTTAGCGGAACGGCCGATCGCAGCAGCGGACCGGTCGAACTCGGTTGCGGAACGGCCGATCGCAGCAGCGGGGCCGGCCGATCGCGGTAACGGCACGACCGATCGCGGTAGCGGGCCGGCCGATCCCGGTTGCGGGTCGGTCGGCCGCAGGAGTAGAACTCCTCGGGTGACGCCAGCCGACCAGCGCAGCCCCAGCACTCCCGCGTGGAGCCACGTCGAGGAGTTCCTCCGCGCCCACGACGCCGACCGGATCCCGCACCCGGGCGGCACCCTGTTGGAGCACCTGACCAGGGTGGCCGCCCTGTTGGCGGAGTGGGGCACCGACTCCGCCGTCCAGGCCGCCGGGCTCTGCCACGCCGCGTACGGCACCGACGGGTTCGACGGCGCCCTGCTCGCGCTGGACGAACGGGGCACCCTGGTCGACGTCGTGGGCGAGCGCGCCGAGGCGCTCGTCTACCTGTACGCCAGTTGCGGCCGGACCGCCGTCTACCCGCGGCTGGGCCGGGACGAAGTGCCCCTGTTCCACGACCGGTTCACCGGACGGGACCACACCCCGCCGGAGGAGGACCTGCGGGCCTTCCTCGCCATCACGGCCGCCAACGAGCTCGACGTGTTCACCCACAACGCCGAGCTGGCCGACCGCTACGGCCCAGTCCTGTACGAACTGTTGTCCCGAAACAGGGAGTGGCTTCCGGCCGCCGCCTGGCAGGCCTGGCACGACAAGTGCGGACAATCTATCTGACGAAACATCAAAACTTGCACCACTCAAGCGATATCTTCCGATCGTTCACTTGTCATGCCGGAACCACCGTACGAGGGCCGGGCGTTCTCGAAGGCGGGAGGGAAACAGACATGACGAAGAAGCCGTACCGGCTTGCCGCCGCCGCGACCGCACTGCTCGTGGCGGCCCCCTTGTTCACCGCCTGCAAGAACGCCGACCAGGCCCTCGACTGCGGAAAGCGGGCGATCAGCCTCACCGGCGACGTCCAGGACCTCACCGACTCGGCGATCAACGTCGGCCAGATCACCGACGAGGGTCGACGCAAACACACCGTGGACGCCCTGAAGAGGATCGTCGACGACGTCAAGAAGATCCGGAAGGACGGGGACGGCAATCTCGACGCGGCCGCCGACAAGCTGTCCAGGGCCGTCGACAAGGCCCAGGACGCCGTCTCCCACGGGAAGGAACCCGACTTCGCACCGATCGGCGACGCAGCCGCCGAGCTGACCAAGGCCTGCACCGGAGCCTGACCCCGGCAAACGGCCGGGAGCGCCGACCGACCCCAGCGCTCCCGGCCTGTCGCCACCATCCGGCCGCCGTCAGGCGGTAGGAATGGGCACCGGACCGAACCGCACCCCGGAGGCACCGGTGAACGACCCGATCCTCGACCAGATCCAGCAGCTGCGCGCCGAGTTGGCCCCCGGCGACTTCGCCCCCGCGCTGGTCACGGCACTCGCCGACGGCAGCGCCCCGCTCACCGCGGTGGCCGAACTCGCCGCCCAGCAGCACCGGATCATCACCTCCGACCGGCGCAGCCTGCTGCTGCTCGCCACCCGCTGCGCGGACCGTCCGCTCGGCGCATGGTTCGCCACCCTCGCCGAGGGCGAGAGCGCCGCGCTGCGCACCCTCCCGGCGCTGGCCGCCGCCTGCGGCCTGGACGGCCGGGAGGTGGCCGACCGACCGCCGCTGCCCGGCTGCCAGGCCTATCCGGCCTACCTCGCCTGGCTCGCGCTGAACAGCGTGCCGCCCGCCGCGGCCGCCGCCCTGGTGGCCAACTTCGCGGCCTGGGGCGGCTACTGCGCCACCATCGCCCAGGCCCTGCGCCGGCACCACGGATTCTCCGACGAGGCCTGCGCGTTCTTCGACTTCTTCGCCCAGCCGGCGACCGAACTGGAGCAGCGGGCCGCCGACGCCCTCGGACCGGACCCGCTGGACGGCCTCACACTGGCCACCGCCCGGGAGTACGGCCTGCTGCTCCAGGCCTACGAGCACCTGTTCTGGTCCACCCTGGGCGGGTGACTCACGCCTGCCAGTGCGGTTTTCCGCTGACCACCCGGCAGTAGATGACCCGTCCGTTGGCGTCGTGGGTGCTCCGGCCGAGGTCGTCGTTGCGGCAGAACTGCCCGGCCGCGTAGCAGTTGCCCGCGTTGGAGCGGATCTCGCACCCCGAACCGCCGGCCGCCGCCTGGGTGTGCTGCGGCTCCGGGTCGGTCGGCGGCTGCGCGGTGGTCACCTTGGGCTGCGGCTTGGCGGCCGGCGTCTGCGGGTGGGCGGCGGACGGCGGCGGGGCGGACGGCGGCGGGGCGGACGGCGAGGTCGGCGGCGTCGACGGCGTGATCGCCGGCGGGGCCTGGACCGGGGTCGTCGCCGGGGGCGCGCTCGGCGTGGGCGGGACGGTCGAACCGGCCGAGGCGGTCGGCGCCGAGGACGCCTTGCCGTCCGCTGCCGACGGGTCGCAACCGGTCAGCGTCAGGCCGACGGTGAGGACGAGTCCGGCGAATCCGGCCAGGCCGGCCGCCCTGCGGCGTCCGGGTATCCGTGAAGTCATGAGGGGAGAACGCTCCGTTCCGTATGGGCGAGGCGTGCGAGTCAAGCAGAACGCGCACACGCCGTGGCCACGCTTTCCCCACTCGTTTGCAGATCGAGACAATCCGGCCACCCGGGCACGACGGCCGCCCCGGCGCGGCAACCGCCGGGCGCGACGGCCACCGGAGCCCCCACCCACCCCGGGCGCGACGGCCATCGGCGCCCCCGCCCCCGGCCTACCCGCGGGGTATAGCGCCGTAGCTCAGGGGGCAATGGCATGTTCCGGACAGCGTGCGCGGATCGCTACGGTTCCGGCAACCCCCACGCGAACAAGGAGACCCCATGCTCCGGATCCGTGCGCTCGCCGTCGCCGCCGCCTTCGCGACCGTCGCGCTCACCGCAGCCCCCGCCGTCAGCGCGCCCGCTGACGACCCGTCCATAGCCGCCGCCCTGGCCGCCCCCGACCTGGCCGCCCCCGCCCGCACCGCCGCCGTGCCGCCCGCCCTGCTGCACGCCATGCAGCGCGACCTCGGGCTCGCCCCGCAGGCCGCCGCCGAGCGGATCGCCCGGGAGGGCCGGGCCGCCGCGGTCCGTGGCGCCCTCACCCGGGCGCTCGGTGACCACTGGGCCGGCGCCTGGATCGACGGGCCGCAGGCCGAACTGGTGGTCGCCACCACGGACGCCTCCGCCGCCCGCACCATCACTGCCCACGGCGGCCGGGCCACCGTCGTCCGGCACCCGTTGAAGACCCTGGACCAGGCCAAGGCCGCGCTCGACCGGGCCTCCCGGGGCGCCGCACCCGAGGCCACCCCGCTCTGGTACGTCGACGTCCGCGCCAACACCGTCGTGGTGCAGTCCGCCGACGACGCCCGCACCGGAGCCTTCCTGGAGCAGGCCGGGGTGGACCGCGCGCTGGTACGGGTCGAGCGGGCCACCGCCGCACCCCGACCGCTCGCCGACCTGCACGGCGGGGACGCGTACTACATCGACAACGCCGCCCGCTGCTCGATCGGCTTCCCGGTCACCCAGAACGGCCAGCCCGGCTTCGTCAGCGCCGGCCACTGCGGCCAGCCCGGCTCCAACGCGACTGCTTCCGACGGCAGTTCGATCGGCACCTTCCAGGGCTCGACCTTCCCGGGCAACGACTGGTCCTGGGTGGCGGCCGACCCGGGCTGGACCGCCCAGCCGCAGGTGAACGACTACGCGGGCGGCGTGGTGACGGTGAACGGCTCGACCGAGCAGTCGGTCGGCGGCTCGGTGTGCCGCTCCGGCTCCACCACCGGCTGGCACTGCGGCACGGTCGAGGAGCAGAACGCCACCGTCAACTACCAGGAGGGCAGCGTCTACGGCGTCACCCGCACCGACGTGTGCGCCGAACCGGGCGACTCCGGCGGCTCGTTCATCTCCGGCAACCAGGCCCAGGGCGTGACCTCGGGTGGCTCCGGCGACTGCTCCTCGGGCGGTGAGACCTACTTCCAACCGGTCAACCCGATCCTCAGCACCTACGGCCTGACCCTCGCCATCGGCTGACACCGCATCACAGCTGGGCCGTCCGGCGCTCGAACACCTCGGGGCGGGCGGTCTCCAACGCCGTGGAGACCGCACCGAGGAGCACCGCCTCCTCCCCCAGCAGGCTCGGTGCGAGCGTCGGACGCATCAGACTGAAGCGACCCAGGGCCTGCTCCAGCGGTTCCAGGAGCAGGTCCGCGCTGCTGCCGATCCCGCCGCCGAGCACCAGCAGATCGGGGTCGAGCACGGCGGACAGCACGGCGACGGCGTAGGCCAGTCGCTCCGCCTCCCAGCGCACCGCCCGAAGAGCGGCGGCGTCGCCGGCCCGGGCCAGCTCGAAGACCCGCTTGGCGGTCAACTGCCGCCCGCCCGAACCCTCCAACCCGAACTCCCGGGCGGCCCGCACCACCGCGTCCGCCGCGGCCTCCTGCTCCAGCGTCGTCCCGCCCGGCCCGCCAACCGCGCCCGGGCCGCCCACCGCGCCCTCCACACCGGGCTGGCCGCCCGCGAGGGCCGGCAGCGGCACCAGGCCGATCTCGCCCAACGCGCCGTGCGCGCCGAGCAGCAGCTCGCCGTCCTTGACCACGCCCAGCCCGAGCCCGGTGCCCACCAGCAGGTAGGCGAACATCCGGCTGCCCCGCCCGGCGCCGAGGGTGTACTCGCCGAGCGCGGCGAGGTTGGCGTCGTTGGCCACCGTGACGGCCGTGCCCAGCCCCTCCCCGATCCGGTCGAACAGCCCCGGCCGGCCCCAGCCGGGCAGGCTGGTGGCGTACCGGACACCGCGCCGCTCCTCGTCCCACACCCCGGGCGTGCCGATCACCGCGTGCACGATGTCCGCGGCTCCCAGGCCCGCCTCGGCGGTCGCCTCCCGCGCGGCGGCGACCACCGCGTCCGCGACGGCGTCGGCCGTCCGGCCCCGGTTGGCCACGTCCCGCCGGGCGACGACCGTCCCGGCGAGGTCCGCCACCGCGACCCGCAGCCGGGCCCGGCCGATGTCCACGCCCAGCACGTGGCCGGCGGTCGGGTCGACCTCGTACAGCACCGCGGTGCGGCCGCGCTCGGGGGACACCCACCCGGCCTCGCGGACCAGCCCGGCCTGCTCCAGGTCGGCCAGTGCGGCGGAGACGGTGGGCTTCGACAGGCCGGTGTCCCGGGCCAGTTGGGCGCGCGAGGTGCCGCCGCCGGTGCGCAGCAGCTCCAGCAGCAGCCACTCGTTGTTGCTGCGCAGCCGCTGCCGGTTCCACGGCACACCGGGGGCCCCGGCCGCCGGACGACTGGTCGGCTGGTGGGGGCTCATCGCTTCCTCCGGTCTGGACTGCTGACGACCCGCCACGACACGGTGGTCCGCCACGGGATGGCCCGACACGCAGCGGTCCGCCACAGGACGGTCCACGACGGGCAGGCCACCACGGGGACGGTCCACGGCCGGCGGTCCGGACGGACCGTCCCTACCGACGGGCGGTCGCCCCGGCACCGCCCGCGGCGTCCGATGTCGGGCGCCGCTGCGCGCCGCTGCCCAAGTATGACCGGTGATCACCCGGCGCCGACCGCGTGGACCCTCCCCCGCGGCGACCCGCCGTCAGGCGTTGGCGCCCCCGATCCATCCGCTCGTCATCCCGAGCACCGCCGAACCGTCCTGGTCGGCCAGCTTGACCCCGGTGAACGCCCGGGCCGTCTGGGAGGTCTGCACCCGCAGCGGCGGCCGCTCGGCGGTCAGCGCGGCGACGATCGGCGCGGCCGCCTCCTCGGGGGTCTGGGCGCCGTCGAAGGCCTGCCGAGCCCGGTCGACGTACGCCCGCAGGGCCGGGCCGTACGGGCCGGCGGCGGTGATCAGCGCGGGCACGTCCAGGTTCTGGTTGCCGACGAACTCGCTGGACACCGCGCCCGGTTCGACCACGGTGACGGCCACCCCGACGGTGGCCGCGACCGGCGCCAGCGACTCCATGAAGCCCTCGACGGCGAACTTGGCCGCGCAGTAGGCCTCGTTGAAGGGCTGCCCCACCACGCCGCCGACGCTGGTCACGGTGACCAGCCGGCCGCCGCTGGCCCGCAGGTGCGGCATGGCGGCCCGGGTCAGCTCGACCACGCCGAAGTAGTTGACCTCCATGGCGGCGCGAACCGGCGCCATCCCGTCCTGCTCGATCGTGCCGAGGAAGCCGGCGCCCGCGTTGTTCACCACGGCGTCCAGCCGCCCGTAGCGGTCGAGGACGATGTCCAGGCAGTTCGCGACCGAGGTGGGGTCGGTGACGTCCAGCCGCTCGACCTCGACCCGCCCGGCGACGCCCGCCTTCTCGGCGGCCCGGAGCAGGTTTCCGGCCCGTCCGGTGTCGCGCATGGTGGCGACCACGCGGAAGTCCGCGCCGGCGGCGGCCACGGCGGCGGCGAGGCCGATCCCGGAGGAGGTGCCGGTGATCAGAACGATGCGGTGGGTTGCCATGCGGTCCCTCCTCACGGCCTCCGGGTCTCCCGGAGGCCGATGGCTGTGTGCGTGCGCACGCACCATACATTTATGTGCACGCGCACGCAACGAGCCACGACTCAGGCACGATGACGTCCGGGGCAGGCCAAGCTTTCACCCATTAGTGGGCGTGGCGCGGCTCGGCGCGGGAAAGCCTCGGACGTCCGTGTCCCCACGAGCCGCATCACGGCCGCCCCGGGAACGAACCCACCCCAGCCGGGATCGGTGCCCGTCGTCCGTCAGACCTTCGCGAGGGCCTGGTCCACGTCCGTCCACAGGTCCTCCGGGTGTTCGATGCCCACCGACACCCGGACCGTGCCCGCCCCGATGCCCGCCGCCGCCAACTCCTCGTCCGACAGCTGCCGGTGCGAGGTGCTGGCCGGGTGGAGCACCAGGGTGTGGACGCCACCGAGCGAGGGCGCCAGGGAGGCCAGGCGCACGGACTCGGTGAAGGCCCGGGCCGCCTCGCGGCCACCGGCCAGGTCGAAGGCGAGGACGCCGCCGTGGCCGTCCGGCAGCAGGCGGCGGGCGAGGTCGTGGTCGGGGTGGGCGGGCAGCCCCGGGTAGTGGACGGCGGAGACCGCCGGGTGGGCGGAGAGCCGGGTGGCCAGGTCGAGGGCGGTGTCGCAGTGGCGGCGGACCCGAAGGGCCAGCGTCTGCAGGCCGCGTACGGTCAGCCAGGCGGCGAAGGGGTCGGCGCTGGCGCCGAGTTCGGTCGCGTAGTGCCAGACCTTCCGGTGCAGTTCGGCCTCGGCGAAGACGACGATCCCGGCGAGGACGTCGGAGTGCCCGCCCAGGTACTTGGTGGCCGAGTGGACCACCACGTCCGCGCCGTGCTCGATCGGCCGGCACAGGAGCGGGGTGGCGAAGGTGTTGTCGACCACGCTCAGCACCCCGGCGCCCCGGGCGACCGCGATCAGCCCGGGGAGGTCGGTGACCCGGGTGGTCGGGTTGGAGATCGTCTCCAGGTGCAGCAGCCGGGTGTTGGGGCGCAGCGCCGCAGCGACCTCGTCCGGGTCGTCGCCCGAGACGTGGGTCACCTCGACGCCCCACCGCTGGCCGAGGTCGGCCAGCATCGCGAAGGTCCCGCCGTAAAGGCTCCGTTGGGCGATCACGTGGTCGCCGGAGCGCAGCAGGGCGAGCAGCACGGTGTTGATGGCGCCCATGCCGGAGGCGGTGGCGATGGCGCCCGCACCGCCTTCGAGGTCGGCGACGGCGCTCTCCAGCGAGCGGACGGTGGGGTTGCCGAACCGGTTGTAGAAGAACGCCCCGTCGGGCCCGCCGAAGGCGCTGGTGAGCGCCTCACTGGTCTCGAAGGCGAACAGGTGGCTCTGGTGCAGCGGGATGCCCAACGGACGGCTGCCGGTGGCCTCGGCCAGGGGCGGGCGGACGATCCGGCTCTCGGGGCGCAGTGCGTCGGCGGGGCCGGTGCGGTCGGTAGGGTGGTCGCTCATCCCGCCATCCTGCGGCGCCGCGGCGGGGGCGGACAGGGCCAATCCCACCCGAGTGGACCGCCCCGGGGGCCTTTTCGGCACCCGGGGCGGACTCAGCGGTCAACTCGGCGGTGCTTCACCGACGGCGGAAGAGCCGTCGCACGAAGTGGACGACGGCCCAGATCAGCAGAATGACGACCAGGATGATCAGGATGACCACGACCAGCAGGAACTTGCCGAGCTTGGCGAAGAAGCCGGACTTCTTCTTCTCCTGCTTGGCCGCGACGTTCGTGACGTGCGAGACCTGCGTCACGTGCGTCACGCGCGTGACCGGCGTCACGTGCGAGACCTGCGAGACGTTCGGGCCCCGCGTGACATTCGCCACATCCGCGGACGCCGCCCCCGGCTCGACGGCCGTGCTCCCCACGGCGGTTCGGGTTGCGGCCACCGCCGTCGCGCTCGACGCCGCGGCGCTGAGACCGACGGCGGCCAGCAGTGCCACCAGGGCGCCGGCCATCGAACGTGCGATCCGGTGAGTCATCATGCTCCTCGTGCGGGTGCGGAGCGGCGGGGATGAGGCCGGCCGACCTTCTCTTATGGTCTGACCAGTGTTTTTCTCATCTACGCCTAGTATGCTCCTCTGAAAGTTCTACAGCGGTGTAAAAGTTTAGCGACGGGCCGGCCCGGATCCACTCCGACCCAGGACCCCGCAAGCCACCGCTCCCACGGGGGTTCCGTGGCAACTGTGGAGGATGACGCCGTGTCGGGTCGCAGGGGTTCCACCGAGACCGAGAATTCGCCGCACCGGGCCGGTGGACGCAGGACCGCCGGCCGGGCTGCCGACCCGGGCAAGGGCGGGGCGGACAAGGACATATCCGACACCCGTCCCACCAGCCGGGCCAAGCCGAAGCCCAAGCGCAGCACCAAGCAGAAGGTGCTCTGGGTGACCGCCGGCTGCACCGCCCTCCTGGTGCTCGCCGGCGGTGCCGTCTACTACCGGCTGAACAGCAACATCACCACCTTCGACGGCGACGCCCTGAGCAAGGACCGCCCGGAGGCGGCCGCGCCGGACGCCCAGGGCCGCACCCCGGTGAACGTCCTGATGATCGGCTCGGACAGCCGCGGCAACGGCAACAGCGACCTGGGTGGCGGCGGTGACGACGGTGCCCGCTCGGACACCGCGATCCTGTTGCACGTCTATGCCGACCACAAGCACGCCGTCGGCATCTCGATCCCCCGTGACTCCCTGGTCAACATCCCGCCGTGCAAGCTCCCCAACGGCAAGTGGACCAAGGAACAGACCAATGTGATGTTCAACAGCGCGTTCTCGGTGGGCAACACCGACCAGGGCAACCCGGCCTGCACCCAGAACGCCGTGGAGAAGCTCACCAACCTGCGCGTCGACCACACCATCGTGGTGGACTTCAGCGGCTTCGCCGCGATGACCTCGGCGGTCGGCGGCGTCGAGGTCTGCCTGCCGAACGACATCCACGAGGGGGACCTCAACCCCAACCTCGGCCACAAGGGCAAGCTGGTCTTCGCCAAGGGCAAGCAGAAGGTCTCGGGCCAGGCCGCGCTGGACTACGTCCGGGTCCGGCACGGCATCGGCGACGGCTCCGACATCGGCCGCACCAAGCGCCAGCAGGCCTTCCTCTCCTCCCTCATCAAGGAGGTCAAGTCGAAGGGCATGGACCCGACCACCCTGCTGCCGCTCGCCGACGCGGCGACCAAGTCGCTGACCGTCGACCCCGACCTCGGCTCGGCCGCCAAGCTGATGTCCTTCGCCATGTCGATCAAGGACGTCGACCTTCACAACATCAAGTTCCTCACCGCGCCGTGGCGCTACGAGGGCCCCCGGGTCGCCCTGTTGCACCCGGACGTGGACCAGCTCTGGGCCGCGCTCAAGGCCGACCGCACCATCGACGGCCAGGACGCCAGCGCCCAGAGCCCGGCCGCCACCGACTCCGCCGCCCCCAGCGCCGCGCCCACCGCCGAGGCCACGCCCACCCCCGCCGCGGACGCCAAGAACGCCGAGATCAAGGTCGCCGTGCTCAACAGCACCGGCGAGAGCGGCCTCGGCAGCAAGGGCGCCGAGGCCGTCAAGGGCGCCGGCTACACGGTCACCACCGTCGGCAACGCGGCCGGGAAGCCGCGCAGCACCACCGTGGTCGAGTACGGCACGGGCGAGCGCACCGCCGCCGAGTCGGTCGCGAAGCTCTTCCCGGGCGCGACCGTCCAGCCGGGCGGCCGCGGCCTGAGCGTGGTGCTCGGCCACGACTTCGCCGCCGCGAACCCGGCCTCCGCCGCCGCCTCGGCACCCGGCGCCCCCGGCGCCCCGGCCCCGCTGCCGACCAGCGTCAGCGGCACCGCCCGCTCGGCGGACGACGACCCGTGCGCCAACGTGTCGTACGGCTGAGCCGCCGCACCGGACCGCACGACGCGACACCGCACCGCACCGCACCGCACCGCACCGCACCGACGAACGGGCGGGGCGCCCACGGACCTCGTGTCCGCGGGCGCCCCGCCCGTTCCGGCTACCGGCCGCTCAGCGCCTCGTCCCGCAGGACGGGCAGAACGCGGCTCCCTCCGGCACGTCCTTGTGGCACTGACCGCACTGGACGGGCTGCGCCAGCCTGAACCCGCAGCCCGGGCAGAACGGCGTGCCGTGGGTCTCGGCCCGGCACTGCGGGCAGACCAGCTGGGTCGGCGTGCGGACGTCGAACTCCGCACCGGACTGCTGGCCGACCTGGTACGCCCGGTCGGTCACCATGTCGTTGAGGCCGCGCCGCTGCGCCGCCGCCGCCTCGGCCGCGGTGTCCGGGGCGCAGGTGAGGCACAATCCCTGCTCGGGAGTGAAGCAGCGGCCGCAGACGTAGTGGGTGCACCGGGCGCAACGGTTGAAGTGCGACTGGGCGTTGGCGATCGCGCGCTGGAAGGCGGCGTCCCGCGAGGTGCCCCAGGTCTGGCCGGCCAGTCCGTCCGCGGCGTTGCTGATGGTGTTGGCGTTGCCGCCGATGAGGTTCCAGGCCGCGTTGACCCCCTTGCCTATCCAGCCGGCGACCTGGCCGGTGGTGAACCGTTCGAAGGGCGAGCGCCAGGTGTCGGAGCAGCGGTAGCAGTAGAACTCGAACTGGAAGCCCGCACCCGTACCGTATTTCTCGCACAGATCGCGGTAGTTGTCGCTGAAGTAGATCTCGGAACTCACGTCGTCCCCGGTTGCTGAAGTGGCCTGTCGGCAGTCGCTCCCAGGGACGACGGAGGCCTGCGAACGGTTCCGCCGAGAACTCCTGACACGCCCTTCACAATCCCGCGGCGCTCGCCGGAACTCCACCCGCCGCAGGACACGGCGGGTGGAGTTCCGTTGGGGCCCGTCCGTTCAGCCCGTCCGGCGCCGCGACCGCCGGCGCCGCCACAGCGCGATCGGCACCACGCCCGCCAGGGCGAGCGCCGCCGGGGCCGGGGGCGCCTGCTCCGGCAGGTCACTGGCGGCCCGCGAGGGCACCTTGTCGAAGGTGTCCGGGACGGGCAGGGTGGACCAGTTGGAGATCGGCCACGCGACCACGAAGGCCCGACCGACCACGTCGTCCACCGGCACGAAGCCGTCTCCGGTGAGGTTTTGGTGCGGGCGGGAGTCCCGCGAGTTGTTGCGGTGGTCGCCCATCACCCACAGCTTGCCCTTGGGCACGGTGACGGTGCCGACCGGGTCGTTGTCGCAGGGCGTCGCCCCGGGGAACAGGTACGGCTCGTCCAGCGCGACGCCGTTCACCTTCACGGGGCTGCCCGCGTTGCACTCGACGGTGTCCCCGCCGACCGCGATCACCCGCTTGATCAGGTCCTTCTCGTCCGCCGAGGGCATCAGGCCGACGGTGCTCAGCACCTTCTGCACGCTGCCCATGAGGCCGTCGTCCTTCGGCGCCGTGTCCTCCAGCCAGCCGCCCGGATCGTGGAAGACCACCACCTCGCCGCGTTCCGGCTCGGCGCCGAACCACGGGGTGAGCTTGTCGACCAGCACCCGGTCGCCGATCTGCAGGGTGTTCTCCATCGAACCGGAGGGGATCGAGAAGGCCTGCACGAAGAAGGTCTTGATGCCGAGCGAGAGCAGCAGGGCGATCACCAGCAGGATCGGCAGTTCCTGCCAGAACGGGCGCTTCTTGCGCGCGGGCTTCGCACCGGCGGCGGGGGTCCCGTCCGGCTCGGCCGCCGCGTTCTCCTCCTGGACGGCCGTCGGCTGGTCACCCTCCGTCCCGGTCCCGTCCGGTCCGGCCGTCGGCCTCTCCTCGGTTCCGCCGCTCCCGCCGGACTCCGTACTCTGCTGCACACTCATGTGTTCGGCCCCTCCCGACGGCCTGGCGGGAGCTCGAAGCGGAGACTCCCTGACAGGGAACGAACCTACCGAACAGAGGTTCCCGGGCGCGCCCTGACGTGGATGCGCTCGCCCTGCGGGCCGAACAGGCTGAGGAACTCCACCGGCTGCGAACCGGCGTTGCCGAAGGCGTGCGGGGTCCGGGTGTCGAACTCGGCGGCCTCACCGGCCGTCAGCTCCAGGTCGTGCGGGCCGAGCACCAGCCGAAGCCTCCCGGACAGCACATACAGCCACTCGTAGCCCTCGTGGACCTTCAGTTCCAGTTCGGGCCCGGTATTCCGGCCGGGCGGCACGATGTGCTTGTACGCGTGCAGCCCGCCGAGGTGGCGGGTGAGCGGGACGATGGTCTGGCCGTTCCTGGTCACCGGGCGCGGGTGGATGCGGGGGTCGCCGGTCGCCGGGGCGCCCACCAGTTCGTCCAGCGGCACCCGGTACTCCCGGGCCAGCGGCAGCAGCAGTTCCAGGGTCGGCTTGCGCTGGCCGGACTCGAGCCGGGACAGCGTGCTGAGCGAAATGCCGGTCGCCGCGGCCAGTTTGGCGAGCGTGGTGCCGCGCTCCCGGCGCAGGGCGCGCAGCCGGGGACCCACCGTGGTGAGGACGTTCTCGAACTCTTCGTCGGCCATGCCTGCTATTCGCCGGGATGGCAAGGGCCTTTGTCAATCCGGCACACCGGTGACGCCTGCCCCGGGACGGCTGAGCACGCGGCGGGGCCCGGTGACGATCCGCCGTTCGTCACCGGGCCCCGCCCTCCGGGTTCCCGCTTTCCGTGTTTCCAGTCTTCGGTTTCCAGACACCGGTCGTCCGGACACCGGTCGCCTTCCGGAAAACCGTTCACCGATCGACCGACCCCTGGCCGGCCCCCGGGCGGGCGGCGCCGCGCTACCGGTACTCGCGCAGCCGGGGCCGCACCCCCACCGCGGTGAGCCCCAGCACCGCCGCCAGCACCGCCCCGGACAGGGCCACCGTGGTGCCGTCGAGGTCGCCGTCGGTCGCCGCGACCGCCGCGTCCATCGCCGTCCGGTTGACCGTGATGGTGTCCGCCATGGCCGCGCTCAGCTGCCCGAACTCGTAGTTGGACTGCCCCTTGGCGAGCCCGGTGTTGAGCGTGATGGCCTCCTTGAGCTTCCCCGCGTCGTGCAGGTCCCGCATCCGGCGGTCGATCACCTGGTACTCCTGGAAGGCGCTCAGGACCCGCTCGGCGGCGTCCTGTTCGCCGGGGAAGGTGATGTTGTGCAGCTCGCTGCCCAGGAAGCCGCCGAAGGGGACGGCCGAGCGGTCCGCTCGGTGCCGGTCGAAGGCGTCCTGCAGCTGGGAGCCGTAGCTGCCCATGGTCGCGCCGTCCAGGTGGACGACCGCCTGGCTCTGCTCCAGGTAGGCCTGCTCCCACACGGCCGCGCGGCCCTGGTCGATCAGGTAGCGGCTCTCGTCGGCGTTCATGTCGTACGCGACGGCGCGGGCCCGGCTGAGCGCGATCACCGAGTCGTAGGCGTTGCTCTTGGCCGTCACCAGGTGGTCCTCGGTGCGGCCCACCAGGTTCAGCCCGGTCACCAGCGCCACGCCGGTCAGCAGCGTGACGGCCGCCAGCGCGGGGTTGAGCACCCGGCGGTAGCGCACGGCCAGCACCCGCTGGAGCCCGGCCAGCGTCGCGAGGGCGAGCAGGCCGACGACGAACAGCCACCACCAACCGCTGCCCAGGGCGTCGCGCTGCTGGGCGTAGACGTGGTCGACGGTGGCCTCGTTGGCAGCCGTGACCTGGTCGGCGGCGGGCAGCAGCTGATTGCGCAGCAGGTCGGAGGCCTGCCGGTAGGCGTCCAGGGCGGCGGGCGTGGGCCGGCCCGCCGGGGCCGCGGCCTGTTCCTCCAGCAGCTGGGCGCGGGCCACCAGGGCCTCGTAGCTGCCGAGCCGGCCGAGCACCAGCTGGACGGCGCGTTGCGCGGCCGGGTCGGTGGCGGCGGACTGGGCGGCCTGCTGGAGGTCGTCGTCGGCCTGGTTGCGGCGCTGCTCGTAGGTGTCCAGGGTCTGCTTGCGCAGCGCGCTGTAGTCCTGGTCGGCGCCGACCAGCAGCAGGTTGGCGGCCTGGGCGTCCATGTCGCTGAGCGCGAAGTAGAGGTCGGCGGCGCGGGTGGCCTGCGGGGCGGCCCGGTGTCCGATGGTGTCGGTGCCGTCGCGGGCGCCGCCGAGGACGGCGGTGGCGGTGGCGCCGAGGCCGATCAGGGCGGCCAGGCTCAGTGCGGTGAGGCCGCGGACCAGGCGCGGGGTGGTCCAGTGGGCACGGCTGCCGACTGCGCGGAGGCTCCGGCCGAGCCGGGCCGGGAGGCCGGAGGGGACCGGCGGCCCGGCTGCTGGTCCGGGGCCGTCGTCCTCCCCCGCGTCCCCCTCCTCCGAGGTGGCCGAGGTGGCCGAGGTGGCTGTTGCGCCCGCTGCCGAGGTGGTCATGACGACACGTCCCTTTCCCCCGTCGTACGGCTCGCCGGGGCCCCGGAATGGGGCCCGAGCGCAGAATCGTTTCTCTCCGGCGCGCGACGCTAGTGCCGCGCCACCCGCGAAGGGACGTCTCCTGACGCCTCCTTGACGGTGCGGCCCGGGCTTCTTGACGCTTCCTTAACGTCCACCGCGGGAGTGCGGGTACCTGCCCTCGAGCCCGTTGCGACGTCAACCACACTGCGCCGCCGAAACGTTCGTCCAGCTGGAGCGATTACGGCCCGGCGCCGCCACCACTACGCTACGTCGCATGACTTCTTCGGAGACGGCCCCCGGGCGGGGTACGGCGGTGGTGATCGGCGGCGGGCTGGCCGGTGTGGTGGCGGCGTGGGCGCTGCGGGGCTTCGCCGAGCGGATCGTCGTGGTGGAGCGGGACCGCTACCCGGAGGAGCCGGCGTTCCGGGCCGGGGTGCCGCAGGGCCGGCACGCGCACCTGGTGCTGGAGGCGGGCCACCGGGCGCTGGAGGAGCTGATGCCCGGCATCAACCAGGAGCTGACGGCCGCGGGCGCGCACCGGGTCTCCACCTCGGGTGACCTCAAGTGGCTCAGCTCGGCCGGGTGGATGATCGACTACCCCGCCCGGATGACCTTCCTCTCCTGCACCCGTCCGGTGCTGGACAAGCTGGTGCTGGACCGGGTCCGCACCGAGCCCTCGATCGAGTTCCTGGAAGGCACCGACGTGGTCGGCCTGCTCGGCTCCGCGCAGGCGGTGACCGGGGTGAAGCTCCGCGAGCGGGGAGCCGGGCGCGGCTCGGAGCGGGAGACGGAGCGCGACTCGGCGCACGACTCGGAGCACGACTCGGAAGGCGGCCCGGCACGCGGCTCGGAACGCGGTGAAGTCCGGGATGTTCCTGCCGAGTTGGTGATCGATGCCTCCGGCCGATCGACCTCCGTGCCGAAGTGGCTCAGCGAACTGGGCTGCCGCCCGGTGCCCGAGGAGCGGGTGGACGCGGGCGTCGCCTACGCCTCCCGCCTGTTCCACCGTCCGCCCGGCGTCGACTTCGGCCACCAGGCGATCTACCTGCAGACCAAGGCCCCGGACAAGCCGCGAATGGGCGTGCTGCTGCCGGTGGAGGGCGACCGCTGGATCGTCAGCCTGGCCGGGATGCGCGGTGCCGAACCCGAGCCCGGCGAGGAGGGCTTCACCAAGCACCTGTCCCAACTGCGCGACCCGGGCCTGAGCGAGATGCTGCGGGAGGCCGAACCCGCGGGCGAGGTGCGCGGCTTCCTCCCCGGCCCGGGCGTGCGGCGCCACTACGAGCGCAGCTCCCCGGCGGGCCTGGTGGCGGTCGGCGACGCCGCGAGCACCTTCAACCCGGTGTACGGCCAGGGCGTCACCATCTCGTTGTTCTGCGCCCAGGTGCTGCGCCGGGCGGCCCTGCGGCACGGCGACATCGGGCCCGCCACGGCCCGGAACGCCCGGCGGGAGATCGCGGCGGTGTCCAAGAACGCCTGGATGATGTCCTGCGCCGAGGACGTGCGCTTCGCCGCCACCACCGGCGGACCCACCGGAGCCCTGATCAGGCTCCAGCACCGCTACCTGGACAGGGTCCTGCACGGCGCGACCCGCAACCCCGAGGTCACGGCGGCCTTCCACGAGGTGCTGTCGCTGGTCGAGCCGCCGACCCGGCTGTTCCACCCCTCGGTGGTGGCCGCCGTCCTGCGCGGCTGAGGGACGTCCGTACGGGGGCGCGCACCGGCACCCGACCGGTGCGCGCCCCCGTGCGGCGGCCGCCCGGTCCGGGCGCTCCCGTCAATTCGGATGCGTCCGTTCCGAGCCGCGGCTACCCTGGCCGACATGTCTACGCCCCGAATTTCCTAGCTGACGGACCCGCCTCCACGCCACCCGTGTGTCCGCTAGCTGTTTCGGAGCGTTATCCCGTGATCACCACCCGTGGTGTCGACGTGCGCGTCGGCGCCCGCCTGCTGCTGTCCGACGTCACCCTGCACATCGCCCCCGGCGACCGGATCGGCCTGGTCGGCCGCAACGGCGCCGGAAAGACCACCCTGCTCGCCACCCTCGCCGGGCAGCTGCCGCCCGCCGCCGGAACGGTCACCCGCACCGGCCCGGTCGGCTACCTCCCGCAGGACTCCCGCGCCGCCGACCCGGCCGTCACCGTCACCGACCGCATCCTGTCCGCCCGCGGTCTGGACGCCGCCGTGCGCGCGCTGCGCGCCGCCGGGGAGGCGATGGCACTGGCCGGTTCCCCCGCCGAGGAGCGTCGGGCGATGGACGCCTACACGCGCGCCGACGCCCGGTTCCAGTCCCGCGGCGGCTACGCGGCCGAGGCCGAGGCCGCCAGGGTCGCGGCCGGGCTCGGGCTGCCCGCCCGGGTGATGGACTCCCCCGTCGGCACGCTGTCCGGCGGCCAGCGCCGCCGGGTCGAGCTGGCCCGCATCCTGTTCGCGGACCACGGCACCCTGCTGCTGGACGAGCCCACCAACCACCTGGACGCCGACTCGATCACCTGGCTGCGCGGATTCCTCGCCACCCACCAGGGCGGGCTGGTCCTGATCAGCCACGACCTCGGCCTGCTGGAGGAGACCGTCAACCGGGTCTTCCACCTGGACCCGCAGCGCGCCGTGATCGACGTCCACAACACCGGCTGGCAGGCCTACCTGGCCCAGCGCGAGGCCGACGAGCGCCGCCGGACGCGGGAGCGGGCCAACGCCGAACGCAAGGCCGCCGCCCTGCACGCCCAGGCCGACCGGATGCGGTCCAACGTCGCCACCGCGACCACCGCCCGCAGCATGGCCCGCCGCGCCGACCGGATGCTCGCCGAGCTCGAACCCGTCCGGCAGGCCGAACGCACCGCCCGCATCCGGCTGCCCGAGCCCGCGCCCTGCGGGCGGATGCCGCTCGGTGCGATCAGCCTCACCAAGGCCTACAGCGGCCGGGCGGTGCTGAGCGGCCTGGACCTCGCCGTCGACCGCGGCAGCCGACTGGTCGTGCTCGGCCTCAACGGCGCCGGGAAGACCACCCTGCTGCGCATCCTGGCCGGCCACGAACAGCCGGACACCGGGCGGGTCGTCCCCGGAACCGGCCTGCGGCTCGGCTACTTCGCCCAGGAACACGACACCCTGGACCCGGCGCTCAGCGTCCGCGACAACCTCGCCCTGGCCGCACCCGACCTGACCGACGGCGAACTGCGGACCGTCCTCGGCGCGTTCCTCTTCCGCGGCGACGACGCCGACAAGCCCGCAGGCGTCCTCTCCGGAGGTGAGAAGACCCGGCTGGCCCTGGCCGCCCTGGTCCACTCCGGGGCCAACGTGCTGCTCCTCGACGAGCCGACCAACAACCTGGACCCGGCCTCCCGGGCGGAGGTCCTGGCCGCGGTCGGCACCTACCCGGGCGCGATCGTGATGGTCACCCACGACCCGGGCGCCATCGAGGCCCTGCGACCCGACCGGGTCCTGCTCCTGCCGGACGGCGACGAGGACCTCTGGCACGACGAGTACCTGGACCTGGTCGCCCAGGCCTGACGCCCCGCTCGGCCCGCCGGCCTCCCCGGCGGGCCGAGCTGCGGACTGCGGCGGCCTTCGGCGGGCCGAGCGACGGGCTGCGGCGGGCCGGACCGGGGCTTCGGCGCGCCCCGGCGGCCCGTTATGGCTTGCGTGCCTCGCTCAGGAAGCGCGCCGAGTGGACGACGAACGGCCCCTCGGCCCGGATCAGGGCGTCCAGTTCACGCAGCCGGTCCCGGTACGCCTCGACGCCGAACCCCGGGACCGGCGCCCGTGAAGGCGAACGCACAGGTGGTGGGGCCCGGGACCGTGCAGGTGCCCTGCGCGTGGGCGGTCCCGGACAGCGCCACCGGGGCGATGCCGGCGACACAGAGCATGCTGGCCGCAACGGCCAGCGCGGATCCGCGGCGACCGGCCGAACCGGCACGGCCCCCGCTCGTACCCGGGCCCGGCTGACCGGCGGCAGCCGGCCCTTCGCGCTCCAGGCTGGCGCCCCTTATCGCCCGCCCGGTCGGCGGCACCGAGCGGACGGACGGCAAGGGTCGCCGGCCGCCGGTGGCCGTCACCCCCGCTGGGTGACGGCCACCGAACAGGGCTCACACCGTGGTCACTAGCACGACCACGGCGTGGTGACGTGGCCCGTCACGGTGTCCACCGCCACCGTCCTGCCCTCGCTGGGAATGCAGAAGTAGTAGGTGGGATGCGGGTTCTGCACGACGGGCTCATTGAGGTACAGGGGCTTGAACGCGCCGGTGTGCCCGGCCTTGACGGCCAGATCGTGGGCCTGGACCTCCGTCATGGTGAACGGGGAGATGGCCTGGATCCCGATCGGGACGCTCCACGGCTGAGTGCTCTGGTACTGACCGGTGGTCGAGTACTTGTACTCGAAGGACGGCTCCGAGTCCTTGGCCCGGAAGCGGATCCACCAGGCCTGGACGTCATTGGGGTTGGTCGTGGGTGTCAGCAGGACGGCGTCCGCGTCGTAGAACTGCGAGCCGGGGTGCTCCTGCTGCGCCTTCACCTTGGCCTCCCGCACGATCTGTGTGAGCGGGAGATGGGGTGCCGCGCTGGCGGTGGGCGGGGCGATCGGCAGCAGCGACAGGGCCGTGGCGGTCGCGGCGAGCCCGATCCGTGCCCGAAGGCGGCGGCGTGATGTCCGGCACCCGTTCAGTGCGGGTGTCGCGGGCGTGCGGGCGGTGCGCGTGGTGTTCATGTCCTTCATCTCCTTCGACCCGGACCCTGCGTGGTCACGGTGGAAGTCGACTGCCGGGTTCGGCGTGAGCGGTGGCCGACGGGCGAGAGGTCCTCGGTCGGGCTCCGCGGGGATGCAGCCTCCCGGGGTCCAACGGTAGGAAGGTCTCCGGGCGCCGTCTCCTGGCCGTCATCCTCGCTGAGCCGAATAGGCGAACCTCTCACCCGGAGCGATGCCCGTCCGGGGTTTCGCCGCGCGGTCCCGGCCGGTGGGCCCGATCCTGTCCCGCTCCTTGATCATCGCTGACTGTTACAAGGTGGTGACACGATCTGAGCAGGCGGGGACGGCTCCCGCCCACCGAGGGTCCAAGCAGGCCAAGCCGATCTCGTTGAACCGGTGGATCACGTCCCGCACCGTGTCCTCATCCGCTTGGACAAGCTGGGCGATCACCGGCACCCGGTTGCCGCCGGCCGAGGCCAGCAGCAACATCGCCCGCCGGTAGCGCGCGGTGTTCGTACTGCCCCGCCGCACGATCCGCTGTAGCTGCTGGCCCTCTTGGTCCGTGAGCCTACGGACCCTGACCGGCTCTGCCATTCCACCCCTCGAGCTGAACGTTTGACGACATCCAACCGGCCGGGGGCCCACCAGCGCCAACCCGGTGGACCTGTGCGGTCACAGCACCAGTCCGCTCCGTCTTCCGCGAGCACCCGCAGACGGCGCGGACGGCCGGCTACTCCCCGGCCGACGAGGACCGGGCGACCTACAGGTCGCGCCGGCTCGTGACACGCAGCCGAAGGGCGGGGCTGCCGTGAGTGCGCCGTCGGCTGGACACGCCCCCGGCGTCAGCCGTCCGCGACGGCCTTCGCCCAGCCCAGGGCGACCGTCTCCTTCGCCTTCTCCGTCTGCGCATCCGTCGGGAACTCGGGCGTTCCCTCAACCGTCGGCAATCTTGCGAAGGCGGCCTCGTCGAGGGTGCCGTCCTGCTTCATGACGTCGAGGAGCACAGGGCGGGCGTAGCCGTTGAGCCGGAGGTTCTGACCCTCGGTGCTGAAGAGGTACTCCTGCCACAGGCGGGCGGCCGCCGGGTGCGGGGCGTCCTTGTTGATCGCCAGCGCGTAGTACTGGGCGAAGCTGCCGTCGAAGGGGATCGAGACCTGCCAGTTGACGCCTTTGCTGCGGAGCTCATCGGTGTAGTTGAGGTTGACGAAGTCCCAGTTGATGCTGATGGGCGTCTGGCCGCTCGCGACCGTGACCGAGGTGGCACCGACCGGGTTGAAGTTGCCCGCCTGCTTGAGCTTGGCGAAGAAGTCGAGGCCGGGCTGGATGTTGTCGAACGATCCGCCGTTCGCCAGGGCCGCCGCGTAAACGCTGGCGAACCCGGTCTCGGAACGGGTGGGGTCGCCCTCAAGCGCGACCTTGCCCTGGTAAGCGGGTTTCAGCAGATCCGCGAAGGTCTGGGGACAGATCTCGACGCGGTTCGCGTCGCAGCCGATGGAGATGTAGCCCCCGTAGTTGTTGGACCAACGGGCATGCGGGTCCTTCTGGTTGCTCGGGATCGAGCTGTACGCGGCGACCTTGTACGGCGCGAGCAGGTTCTGCGGGCCTGCTGCCCGGGCGAACGTATCTCCCACGTCGATGACGTCGGGGGCACTCTGCTGTTTCCCGTTCTTCTTGATGGCGTCGATCTCGTCCTGGCTGTGACCCAGAGGATCGTCGACCGTGACCGTGATCCCGTACTTCTTCTCGAAGCCGTCGATCAGGCCGCCGTAGTCGGCCCAGTCACGGGGGATCGCGATCGCTCTGAGCGTGCCCTCCTTCTTCGCCGCGGCGGTCAGTGCGTCCATGCCGCCCACGTCCCTCGCGGAGGTGGCCACCGACGGATCCTTGGGGGCGGCGGGCGGTGTGTGGCCGCACGCACCCAGGCCCACGGCCAGGAGGACCAAGCAGCCGGAGAGGGTCGCCGCTCGGGCACGGGATGCGGTCACGATGACTCCAGACGTCCTTCGGTGGTCACGCGCGGGTTCTCGCCGGGGCCTTTCACTGCCGGGGTGGCGCTCTCATGGAGGTGTTGTTCGGCCCAGATGACTTTGCCGTTGGGGGTGTAGCGGGTGCCCCAGCGCTCGGAGAGCTGGGCGACCAGGAACAGCCCCCGCCCGCCCTCGTCGGTGCTGACCGCGTACCGCAGGTGCGGGGAGGTGCTGCTGCCGTCGGAGACCTCGCAGATGAGTGCCCGGTCACGGAGCAGCCGGAGCTGGATCGGACCGACGGCGTACCGGATGGCGTTGGTGACCAGCTCGCTGACGATCAGCTCGGTGGCGAAGGCCATCTCGTCCAGCCCCCACTCGGTGAGCCGTTCCGCGACGCCGGCCCGGACCCGGGCGACGGCGGCCGGGTCGGCCGGGACGTGCCAGGTGGCGACCCGGTCGGCCGGCAGCGCCCTGGTCCGGGCGACCAACAGGGCGATGTCGTCGGTCGGGTTGGCCGGCAGCAGGGCGTTCAGCACCGCCTCGCAGGTGTCGTCGGGGCTGCGGTCGCCCTGGCCGAGGGTGGTGCGCAGCAGTTCGAGGCCGACGTCGATGTCCCGGGAGCGGTCCTCGACCAGCCCGTCGGTGTAGAGGACCAGCCGGGTGCCCTCCCGCAGCTGTAGTTCGGCGTTCTCGAACGGCAGGTCGACCAGACCGAGCGGCGGCCCGGCGGGCAACTCGGGGAACTCCACCGAGCCGTCCGGGTGGACCAGGGCCGGCAGCAGGTGCCCGGCCCGGGCTACGACGCAGCGCAGGGTGACCGGGTCGTAGATGGCGTACAGACAGGTCGCGCCGGTGATGGCGTCGCTGTCCTTGGCTGCCCGGTCCCGGTCGATCTGGTTGACCAGGTCGTCCAGGTGGCCGAGCAGTTCGTCCGGGGGCAGGTCGAGGGAGGAAAAGCTGTGCACGGCGGTGCGCAGCTGGCCCATGGTCGCGGCGGCGTGCAGGCCGTGGCCGACCACGTCGCCCACCATCAGGGCGACCCGGGCCCCGGGCAGCGGAATCACGTCGAACCAGTCGCCGCCCACGCCGGCCTCGGCGGGCAAGTAGCGGTAGGCGACGTCCAGGGCGCTCTGCTCGGGCAGTCGGCCGGGTAGCAGGCTGTGCTGGAGGGCGACGGACATCCGGTGCTCGCGGGTGTAGCGGCGGGCATTGTCGATGCCGACAGCGGCCCGGGCGACCAGTTCCTCGGCCAGCGAGAGGTCGTCCTGGTCGAACGGCTCCGGTGAGGCCGCGCGCCAGAAGGCGGCCACGCCGAGAACCCGGCCCCGGGCGAGCAGCGGCACGCTCAGCAGCGAGTGGATGCCGTGGTCGACCGTGCGCTGGTCCCGGTCCGGGGCGTCGTCCTGCCGGACGACGGCGCTGGTCAGATCCGCCTCGATCACGGACTCGCCGTGATGAAGGCTGCGGCCGAGCGGGGCGGTGGGATCGATCGGAATGGTCGCACCGACGGGATGGAACGGCGTGTCCGCGTGGACGCCGCTCAGCCCGGCGCGCCGCAGTCGGAGGATCCGAGTGCCGGTGGGCTCGTCGCCGTACAGGACGGGCTCCGCGAGGTCGACGGTGGCGTGGTCGGCGAAGCTCGGGACGGCCGCCTCGGCGAGTTCCTGGGCGGTGCGCACCACGTCGAGCGTGGTGCCGATCGTGCTGCCGGCTTCATACAGCACCTTGAGGCGCTCGTTGGCCGCCTCGGCCTTGTCGGACAGGGCTCGCAGGTCGGTGGAGTCGCGCAGGGTGGCGACCCGCCCGGGCGGTCCCCCGTCGCGGTCGGTGGCCCGAATGTTCACCGAGAGAAGGCGGTCGCCGGAGCCGACCACGCCATCGGTGACCACTCGCCCCGAGGCCAGCAACTCGGTGACCGGGTCGCCCAGGCCCAGCTCGGTGATCGGACGGCCTTCGCAGTCGACGGGCAGGCCGAGCATCCGGGAGGCCTCGTCGTTGGCCAGCAGCACGCGGCCGTCCTCGCCGAGGATCAGCACGCCCTCCCGGACCGCGTGCAACACGGCGTCGTGGTGCTCGTACATCCTGGTCATCTCGGCCGGGCCCAGGCCGTGGGTCTGCCGCTGCAGCCGACGGCTCACCAGGCTCGTCCCGCCCGCACCGATGGCAAGAGCCAACGCGGCACCGCCGAACAGGACTGGCAGCTGCTGGTTGACCCTGTGCTGTACCTTCCCGACCGTGACCGGGGAGGAGACGATGGCGACGACGGAGCCGTCGGCGGCCTTGACGGGTACCGCCGAGATCACGGAGAGGCCCAGCGATCCGTGGAAGGTGCTGGTGAAGGGCTTGCCGGTCGCCGCCTGCGCGTAGGGACCGATGACGTGCTTCCCGATCTGGTTCGGGTCGCTGTGGGTGAGCGTGATTCCGTCCAACCGGTAGACGATGATGGCATCCACGCCGGCGGCCTTCCGGGCCGCCTCGGCGTACGGCTGCAGGGCTGCGGTCGGGTCGGGACTGCTCAGTGCCGCCAGGATCCCCGGAGAGTTCGCGAACGCCTGCGCCGCCGCGAGCGTCCGGCTCTGGGCATCCGCCGTGGCGTCGCGCCGAGCCCCGACCACGAGAGCTCCCAGCGCGGCGACGACGATCAGCAGCATCACCGCCAGTTGCAGGAGGAACACCGGGCCGGCGAGGCTGCGCGGGCTCAGCAGGCCCTTGAACAGCTGCCCAGGCCTTCCCGCACTCGGCCGACCGGGTTCTTGGCGTCCTTGCCCGCTGCGCCGCGGGCGAGCAAGCCGCCCGGGCACATCAGGACTTCGCTGCAAGTCGACCAAGCCAGGCCCAGCCTTGTTCCAGGACAACGGGGACAAATACCATTGTCAACGCCAAACGGCCCGAGTTCGACCGTCGGCCTGCGTTCTGCGGGTCTGCCGCCGCATCCAGTCCGGCAGCGGGAGGAACTCTCCGGTGCGGTTGCGGGTCTCGATCACACCGCCCGTGTAGAGAAGCAGCAGGTCGCCACGGGTGAAACGGACGGATTCGACGCTGTAGTCTCCACCGGTCAGCTCCGCGAGGTCGAGAAGCGGCGAGGGAGCCGTGGGCTGCAGGGTGCCCAGCGGCCCGGCGTGCAGGAGCAGCGGCGATCTTGGGGCGCAGGGGGCATGGTCAGCACCACCGTGCCGATGTGCCGGGCCTGTTGCACGTGCCGGAACGCCTCGGGGGCGTGGTGCACCGGCACCGGTTCGCCGGACGGTCGAGTGGAACGGCACCCGGGGCCGGGAGCGGGGCGACGTCCCAAGTGCGGACCACACACCGTCCGGCGCGGCTCCGTGGACGGCATGGAGCGCGTGCGGGATTGTCGGTCATGACGCCACCTGCCGCAGCCGCTCGGCCGCCGCCTCGAGCGTCACGTCGTTGACCAAGGCGTCCATGCCGGACGGACGTCTGCCAGGAACTGATCTTTCCGGGGGCGCGGCGGACGGTGAAGAGCTCCAGATGAAGAGCCAACTCCTCGCCGCGAACGGTGGGCGCCT
>CBJMI02800__coassemble_451_pt1 | contig 71055 bp, 63 predicted proteins | sample CBJMI02800__metabat2_low_PE_003 | metagenome-assembled genome bin CBJMI02800
CGGTTCCTCCGGTATGAGAGTACGGCGGAGTGGTCCTGACTGCGCGTTGTGCGCGCTACCGTACGCGGCTGCCCACCGGGGTCAGCGAGGGGGGTTGGGCACTCCGGGGAACCAGCTGCTCCGGGTGGGCAGGGTGGCGCAGATCACGCCCAGGATCGAGCCGGCGAACAGCCAGGCCAGCGAGGTGGCGTTGGACCACAGCACGTTGTCGCCCTCCGGCCGGGGCACCATCAGCAGCACCATCGCGAGGAACCAGCCGGCCGCCGGCGCTGCGGCGCCCAGCCGGGTGCCGGTGACCCGCAGGCCCGCGTAGAAGGTCGCGGCGGTGGCGGCGAGCGCCAGCAGAACTCCCACGGGCGGCCACAGGGCCTGCACAAAGGATCCGCAGACGGACACCACGACGCCCAGCAGGAAGAACAGGACATACGCCGCGATCCGGGCGACGCGCGGGGGTTGGGGCTCGGCCAGCCGCTGGTCACGGGTGCCGAAGGCGGTCACCGCGATCGAACGGCGCTTCGGCTTGGCGGCGGACGCGGTCATCGGTTGTTCCCCTCGCTGGGAGTCGGGGCGGTGGTGTCGAGGCCCGCGAACAGGTCGCGTTCGGGCCGCTCGGGCCCGGCCTGGCCGTGCACCAGCTGGTAGTACTCGGTGGCGAACAGCGGCTGGCCGAGGTGGTTGGAGAGCGCGAACGAGGAGCCGTTCACGGTGATCTGGGTGGCGTGCGCGGCCATCGCGGCGGCCTTGCGCCCGGCGTGCGCCGTGCCGTCCAGCACGGTGGTGACCACCTCGTCGGCCACCACCCCCGGCACGTCGGCGGGTTGGGCGGTGCCGGCGAAGGCCGCCTCGGCGGCGGTCGCGGCGAGCCCGGCGTCGAGCACCGAGCGGGGCATCCGGTTCCAGTACACCTTGGCGATCCGCCAGGGCGCGCCCAGCTCCGGGCGGTGCGCCGGGTCGGCGGCCAGCTCGTACGCGCGCATCGCGACCCGGTGCGCCTGGATGTGGTCCGGGTGCCCGTAGCCGCCGTTCTCGTCGTACGTGACCAGCACCTGCGGCCGCACCTCGCGGACCACCGCGACCAGGTGGTCCGCCGCCTCGTCCACGTCGGCCTGCCAGAAGCAGCCGGGGGCGTCGTTGTCGGGCACGCCCATCATCCCGGAGTCGCGGTAGCGCCCCGGGCCGCCGAGGAAGCGGAAGTCGGTGACGCCGAGGGCGCGCATCGCCTCGGTCAGCTCGCCGATCCGGTGCGCGCCGAGGGTGTCGTCCCGATCGGCCGTCAGGTGGGCCAGCTCCGGCTGGATCACCTCGCCGCCCTCGCCGAGGGTGCAGGTCACCAGCGTCACCCGGGCGCCCTCGGCGGCGTACCGCGCCATGGTGGCGCCGTTGCCGATCGACTCGTCGTCGGGGTGGGCGTGCACCAGGAGGAGGCGGCGGCCGGTAGTCGCGGTCATGGGAGGAAGCCTAGGGCCTGCCGCCGAACTCGCCTCGTCCGCCCGCAGGCGGGAGTCCGGCGGTGGACCCGCGTCCACCGGCTCGCGGGGAGTTCAGAGCTTCAGACCGTTGATCATCCCGGCGAGGTTGCTGGTGACCTGGGTGATCGACGGGGCGATCGAGCTGGAGGCCAGGTAGAAGCCCAGCAGCGCGCAGACGATGGCATGCGAGAGCTTGAGGCCGGCGCGGCGGACCATCACCACCACGATGACGAGCATCAGCACGGCTGCGGAGACGTTCATGGCCATGTCGGCGCATACCCCTTCTCGGGCGCCGCCCCTGGGGTGGGCGGCGGTGGGAGCGTACGGGAACCGAGGTCGGGTGGCCGGGGCCCGGGACGGGGCCGACGATCACTCGCGCGACCAGTCTTACCCGATGGGTAAGGGGAGCATTACATTCAGTGAGTCCACGCGTGCCGGGCACTGGGCCGTCCGAGGGGTGCACGGGCCGGTCGGAGGCGGTTTGGGGCCCTTTGGGGTGTACCTGGAGACGATGCTCCGAACGAGTGATCGTCAGTCACCCGGCAGTCGGAGTCAGCCGTCGTAGGGTCTGGTGCCATGACCTCCCACACCCCTGCGGACACCTTCCCCCGGCAGTACGCGCGGACCCTGCGCTACACGGTCGGCGCCCCCCGCTCCTTCTCCGTCGCACCGGACGGCTCGCGGGTCGTCTTCCTCCGCTCGCGCTCCGGCAGCGACCGGGCCAACCTGCTCTGGACCCTCGACACCGCCACCGGCGAGGAGCGGATCGCCGCCGACCCGGCCGTCCTGCTCGGCGGCGGCGAGGAGGACCTCTCCCCGGCCGAGAGGGCCCGCCGCGAGCGCAGCCGGGAGGGCTCGGCCGGCATCGTCGGCTACGCCCTGGACGCGGAGGGCCGGCAGGCGGCCTTCGCACTGTCCGGCCGGCTGTTCACCGCCGATCTGCTCACCGGCGACGCCCGCGAACTGCCCGCCCAGGGCCCGCTGCTGGACCCGCGGATCTCCCCGGACGGCGCCCACGTCGCCTACGCCAACACGGCCGGCGAGCTGCGGCTGACCCGTACCGACGGCACCGGCGACCGGACGCTCGCCGAGCCGGACGGCCCCAACGTCACCTGGGGGCAGGCCGAGTTCATCGCCCAGGAGGAGATCGACCGCGACCGCGGCTTCTGGTGGTCCCCGGACGGCGAGCGGCTGCTGGTCGAGCGCGCCGACGACAGCCCCGTGCGCCGCTGGTGGATCGCCGACCCGGCCAACCCGGACCGCGAGCCCGCCGAGGTCGCCTACCCGGCCGCCGGTACCCCCAACGCCGAGGTCGGCCTCTGGCTGATCGACCTGCAGGGCGGGCGCACCGAGGTGTCCTGGGACCACGAGGCCTTCCCGTACCTGGCCCGGGTGCACTGGTCCAAGGGCGGTGCGCCGCTGCTGCTGGTCCAGTCCCGCGACCAGCGCGCCCAGCGGGTGCTCGGCCTGGACGTGGCCACCGGCGGCACCGAGGTGCTGCTCGAGGAGCGCGACGAGGCCTGGCTGGAGGCCTTCCCGGGCGTACCGGCCTGGACCCCGGACGGCAAGCTGGTGCGGATCTCCGACGAGGGAGGGGTGCGGGCACTGGTGGTCGGCGACCAGGCGGTCACCGGGGCCGACCTGCACCTCCGCTCGGTCGTCGCGGTCACCGAGCGGGAGGTGTTCTTCAGCGCCTCCGGCGGCGCCGGGGAGACCGACCCCGAGCCCGGCTGGATCGCCGTCGGCCGGATCAGCCACGACGGCAAGCAGCTGTCCTGGGAGTCCGCCAACGGCCGCCCGTTCACCTCCGTCACCAGCGCGGTGCACGCGGGCGGCATCACCGTCCGGGCCACCGCCGAGCCCGACCTGCCCGGCACCCTGGTGCAGGTCGCCCGGGACCTGCCGGAGGGCGTGGTGGTCGACGACGTCGCCACCGTCGCCTCGTACGCCGAGACCCCGGTCATCACCGCCCGCCCGGTGTTCCGCTTCGCCGGCGAGCGCCGCATCCCCTCCGCCGTCTTCCTGCCCACCGGCTACGACCGCGAGCGCGACGGCCTGCTGCCCGTCCTGATGGACCCGTACGGCGGCCCGCACGGCCAGCGCGTCGTCCAGGCGCACAACCCGCACCTCAACTCGCAGTGGTTCGCCGACCAGGGCTTCGCGGTGGTCGTCGCCGACGGGCGCGGCACCCCCGGGCGCGGGCCGGCCTGGGAGAAGTCCATCGCCTTCGACTTCGCCGGGGCCACCCTGGACGACCAGGTGGAGGCGCTGCGGGCGCTCGCCGAGGAGTTCCCGCTGGACCTCGGCCGGGTCGCCATCCGCGGCTGGTCGTACGGCGGCTACCTCTCGGCCCTCGCCGTGCTGCGCCGCCCCGACGTGTTCCACGCGGCGGTGGCCGGAGCGCCGGTGGCCGAGTGGGCGCTGTACGACACCCACTACACCGAGCGCTACCTGGGCCACCCGGCCGAGCGGCCCGAGGTGTACGAGGCCAACTCGCTGACCGGCTACGCGGCCGGGCTGGAGCGCCCGCTGATGATCATCCACGGCCTCGCGGACGACAACGTGGTGGCCGCCCACACCCTGCGGCTGTCCTCGGCCCTGCTGGCCGCCGGGCGCCCGCACACCGTGCTGCCGCTGTCCGGCGTCACCCACATGACCCCGCAGGAGGAGGTCGCGGAGAACCTGCTGCTGCTCCAGGTCGACTTCGTCAAGCGCTCGCTGGGGCTGTAAGGGCCCCCGACCGGCGCGAACGGCGGCCGGCACCCCCGAGCGGGGTGCCGGCCGCCGGCATGACATCCGTCATACCGAAGGCACGACGGCCGACACTGCCGCCGGCCCCCGCCCGCGCGGGACTCTGAGGTGGTGCGGACAGGACCGCACGCGACAACCGTCAGGGGAGAGGAGCCGGGCGATGGCTTCCGAGGTGGCCGCCTTCCGCGGCGTCGGCAAGAGCTACGGGCGGGTGCGCGCCGTGGACGGGCTGGACCTGGTGCTCCGGCCGGGCGAGACCGTCGCCCTGCTCGGCCCGAACGGCGCCGGGAAGTCCACCAGCCTGGACCTGCTGCTCGGCCTGCGCGAGCCCGACCAGGGCAGCGTCACGCTGTTCGGCGGCACCCCGCGGGCGGCGATCGCCGACGGGCGGGTCGGCGCGATGCTGCAGAGCGGCGGGCTGATGACCGACGTCAAGGTCCGCGAGCTGGTCGAGCTCGCCTGCAAGGTGCACCCGCGCGGTCGGTCGGTCACGGGGGTGCTGACCGACGCCGGGATCACCGAGATCGCCGAACGCCGGGTGGACAAGCTGTCCGGCGGCCAGGAGCAGCGGGTCCGCTTCGCCCTGGCGATCGCCGGCGACAGCGACCTGATCGTGCTGGACGAGCCCACCACCGGCATGGACGTCAGCGTCCGGCAGGGGTTCTGGGCGAGCATGCGCGCCCAGGCCGACGCCGGCCGCACGGTCCTGTTCGCCACCCACTACCTGGAGGAGGCCGACTCGATCGCCGACCGCGTCCTGGTGCTGCACCGGGGCCGGCTGATCGCCGACGGCAGCTCCGCGGAGATCAAGGCGCGGGCCGGGACCCGCCGGATCGCCTTCGAGATCCATGACGTCGACCTCTCCTCGGCCGCCGTCCCGTTCGACGAGACCGTGCTGCGCGCCCTGCCGGGCGTGCAGTCGCTGGACCTCACCGCCCGCGTCCCGGGGGTGCGGACGGTGCGGATCCGGACCGCCGACGCCGACGCGGGCGTGGCCGGGATCTACCGGGCAGGCCTGTACCCGCGCGGCCTGGAGGTCACCGGGGTCGGTTTGGAGCAGGCCTTCCTGACCATCACCGGCGAGCTGGACAAGCAGGACCTGGCGGAGGAGAGCGCGCGATGACCACCCTGATCAAGCTGGAGATCCTGCGGACCCTCCGCAACCGGCGCTACCTGTTCTTCACCGTCGTCTACCCGGCGCTGATGTACGTCTTCTTCATCAACGCCTACGGCTCCGGCAACCAGGCCGGCGGACTGCCCGTGAAGACCTACTTCATGGTGTCGATGGCCACCTTCGGCGCGGTCGGCGCAGTGCTCTCCGGCAGCGCCCAGCGGATCTCGCTGGAGCGCAAGAGCGGCTGGGTGCGGCAGCTGCGGCTGACCGCGCTGCCCGGCCGGGCGTACACCGTCGGCAAGATCGCGTCGACGGCGGTGACCACGCTGCCGGCGATCCTGGTGGTCTTCGTGGTCGGTGCCACCCAGGGCGTCTCGCTGAGCGCGCCGCAGTGGATCGGGCTGGCGGCCGCGCTGTGGCTGGGCAGTTTCGTCTTCGCCGCGCTCGGGGTGGCGCTCGGCTACGCGGCGGCGCCGGACGCGGTGCAGCCGATCGTGATGATCACGTACATGGCGATGGCGCTGCTCGGCGGCACCTGGTTCCCGGTGAGCGGCTCGCTGGAGAAGTTCGCCCGGTTCAACCCGGTGTTCCTGTACAACAAGCTGGCCACCTTCACCCAGCCCGGGCACTCCCTGGACCTGGTCGCGGTCGCCGGGCTGGCCGCCTTCTTCGCGGTGTTCACCGCCGCCGCCGCAGCGCTGTACCGGCGCGACACCCGCCGGGCATGATGATCCACATGAGTGACGCGCGCCGGACCCACCGCACCGACGAGCAGCCGGAGGCGGGTGCGGCGCGCGCGTCGTTCATGAGCGTTCCCGGGGGTCCGGTGGAGACCCGGCGGCAGCTGCTGGTCAAGGTCGCCTGGATGCTGCTGTGGATGACCTACCTGGCCTACCCGGCGGGTGACCTGGTCAACGGCGGCCACAGCCTGACCGGCCAGGTGCTCGGCTGGGGCTGCCTGGCGGTCTTCGTGGTCTCGTACGTCCTGCTGGTGATCTTCCGCTCGCAGGCGGGGATGAGGCCGCGGGCCTGCCAGGTGATCGTCGGGACGATGATCGTGCTCGCCGTGGCGTCCTCGGTCATGCTCGGCCCCGCGTTCCTGACCATGTTCATCTACGCCTCGGTGTGCCTCGCGGTCATCACCCCGCCGAACATCGCCCTGCGCGCGCTGATCGCTATGGCCACGCTGACCGCCGCGACCGGCCTGCTGATCCACGCCGGGAACGACAACATCTCCACCTTCGCGCTCACCGCCTTCCTCTCCGGCGTCGCGATGACCGGCCTGCAGCGGCTGGTCGCCACCATGAAGGAACTGCGCGAGGCCCGGGCCGCGGTGGCCCACCTGGCCGCCTCCGAGGAGCGGCTGCGGCTCGCCCGCGACCTGCACGACCTGCTCGGGCACTCGCTCTCGCTGATCACCCTGAAGAGCGAGCTGGCCGGGCGGTTCATGGACGCCGGAAAGGACGAGGCGGCGCGGGCCCAGGTCGCCGACATCGAGCAGGTCGCCCGGCAGTCGCTGATCGACGTGCGGGAGGCCGTGACCGGCTTCCGCCGCCCCACCCTGCCGGTCGAACTCGCCGCCGCCCGGACCGCCCTGTCCGCCGCGCAGGTCCGGCTGGAGGCCGCACCGGAGCTGGTGGACGCCTGGCCGTCGCTGGCCAACGAGGAGGCGGGCGCACTGGCCTGGGCGCTGCGCGAGGCCGTCACCAACATCGTCCGGCACGGCGAGGGCGCCACCGTCTGCACGGTGACGGCGGACGAGACGTGGGAGGACGGCGGCGAGCGCTACGCCGTCCTGGAGATCACCGACAACGGGCGCGGACCGGGCAAGTCCCAGCCGGGCAACGGCCTCTCGGGCCTGGACGAGCGCCTCGCCCTGGTCGGCGGCCGCCTGGAGACCGGCCCGGGCGAGCGCGGCAAGGGCTTCCGCCTGCGGGCCTGCGTACCGCTGCGCACGGCGTCGGCCCCGTCCGAGCCGCCCAAGGTGGTCTCCTAGCCGTCCGGTCCCTCAACTGCCGTCCAGGCCACGGTGGTACCGGACGGCCGGGCGGCCGTCCAGAAGGAACTCGGCGGTGACGGCGAACCCGTTGTGGGCGAGGACAGCCATCGAGGCGGGGTTGTCGAGCGTGGTGACGGCGGTCAGGGAGCGCAGACCGTAGCTGTGGGCGGCGAGCCGGCGGACCTGGGCGACTGCCGCCTTGGCGACGCCCCGCCCGGCCGCGGACTCGGCGATCCGGTAGCCGAGTTCGGCGCTGCCGTCCACGAGGTCCATCAGGTTGATGCGGCCGACGAGGGTTCCGGTCGGATCGAGGACCACGTGGAACCGGCAGACGCCCGCGGCCTGTTCGGCGAGCAGCGCGGCGTGGCGCTCGGCGAACCCGGCGAAGTAGGCGTCGCCGCGGTCGGGCACGGTACGGGCGAACCAGGCCCGGTTGGCCAGTTCGAAGGCGAACACGGCGTCGGCGTGGTCGGGGCGCAGCGGCTCCAGGGTCAGCATCCGGCCAGTCTCGCGCCCACCGACTCGGTGCACCATCCAATTCCGCCCCCCCCGGGCCGACCGCCCGGCCCCTGGCGGAGGGTCAGGCCCGGTCCCCTCTAAGGTCGTGGCCATGGGTAACGCAGAGAACGGTCCCTCGATCCGCGTGCTGCTCGCCGAGGACCAGGGGATGGTCCGGGAGGCGCTGGCGGCGTTGCTCGGGCTGGAGGGGGACATCGACGTCGTCGCGCAGGTGGGTCGCGGGGACGAGGTGGTGGCGGCGGTGCTGGCGAACGACGTGCAGGTCGCCGTGCTGGACATCGAGATGCCGGGCATGACGGGCATCGAGGCGGCCGCCGAGCTGCACCGGCAGGCGCCCGGGACGAAGGTGGTCATCGCGACGACCTTCGGACGTCCCGGCTACCTGCGCCGGGCGATGGAGTCCGGGGCGGACGCCTTCCTGGTGAAGGACGCGCCCGCCTCCGAGCTGGCCGAGGCGATCCGCCGGGTGCTGCGCGGGGAGCGGGTGATCGACCCGGCGCTGGCGGCGGCCGCGCTGGCCGAGGGCGCCAACCCGCTGACGGCGCGCGAGCGGGACGTGCTGGGCGCGGCCGCGGACGGCGCGGTGAACGCGGACATCGCCAGGCGGCTGCACCTGTCGGAGGGGACGGTCCGCAACTACCTCTCGATGGCGATCCAGAAGACCGAGGCGCGCAACCGCACCGAGGCGGTCCGGATCGCCCGCGAGAAGGGCTGGCTCTAGCGGCTAGTTGAGCCGGTGGCGGGCCGCCCGGGCCTCCTGGCGGACCTTGGTGGCGGTGTCCGGGTCGAAGGCGTCCAGGATCTGGGCGTAGGAGTCCATCTCCGCCGAGCCGCGGAGGAAGTCGCCCATCCGCACCAGGAGTTCGGCCCGTTCCAGCCGGAGCTGGGCCGGGTGGCGGGGGAGCAGCAGGGCGAGTTCGGTGGCCCACAGCTGGGTGCGGGCGTGCTCGGGCCGGTCGGAGGCCCAGACCCGGATGTTGCCGAGCACCCGCAGCACGATGTCCAGTGGCTGGGCCGGGGTGAGCAGGGCGGGGGCGAAGTCGTGCCCGGCGGCGGCGACCAGGCGTTCGGCGTCGGCCGGGTCGAGCAGCCGTCCGCCGTGGAAGGGGTCGGCGAGGACGTACTCCTCGCCGCCGGCCGGTCCGCCGACCGCGACGATGAAGTGCCCGGGCAGCGCGATGCCGTGGACGGTGAGCCCGGCGCGCCGCCCGACCTCCATCCACACCAGGGAGAGCGTGATCGGCAGTCCGCGCCGCCGTCTCAGCACGTCGGGCAGCAGCGAGGACTCCAGCCGGCGGTAGTCGGACTGGCGTCCGTGGAACCGCTCCCGGCCGCCGAGCACGGCGGCGAGCAGGGCGGCGGTCTCCTCCGGTCCGGCGGGCGAGCGTTCGGCGACGGCGGCCCGGACGGCCGCCGCGTGCCGGTCGAAGGCGGCCTCGCAGGCGGCCAGCAGGGTGTCCACGCCGGGCGGTTCGCCCGGATCGCCCGGGTCGAGCGCGGGGTCGTGCTCGGCGGCGGCGAGTAGGCAGAGCAGCACCGGGTCGGGCTGCTCGGCGCGGGCGGCGGTCCGGAAGCGGTCTCTGCTCTGCTCGGTCACGGTGACGGCGGCGGCCTTCGTACGACGGGCGGACAAGCGGACATACCAGGGCGGAACGGTCGGGCGGCTACTTCTGGGGAAGAAGCGCGTAGTGGTAAGTGTGACTGGTCGTGAAGCCGAGTCCGTCATAGAGCGCGATCGCACCGCCGTTCTCCGCCTCGACCTGCAGGTACGCGCCGCTCGCCCCCTCCTCCGCCGCGCGGGCGGCGAGCACCGCCATGACCGCCGTCGCCAGTCCGGCCCGCCGGGCGTACGGCTGCACCTCGACCGCGCCGAAGCAGGCCCACGGGCCGTCGACGACGCAGCGCCCGATCGCCAGCGGAGGCTGCCCCTCGGCTCCGGGGACGGTGGCGAACCAGACCGAGGGGCCGCCGTGCAGGACCTGCCGGGCGGCCTCCTCCACGCCCGGGTCCTCGCTCACCCGGCGGTAGAGCGACATCCAGCCGGCGTCCGCCGTCCGGGAGAGCCGCACCCTCTCGTGCCCTGCGCCGGACCGGGCGACCGCGGCCAGCGGCGCGGTGAGCACCAGGGTGGGCGCGTAGCCGGCGCCCAGCCGGTCGAGTTCGGCGCGCAGGTCCTCGGGCGATCCGGGGGAGATCACCTCGACGTACGCGGGCAGTGCCCGCTCCGCGTACCAGGCCCGCACGGCGGCCAGGGCCTGGGGCAGCGGCAGTCCCGGGTCGCCGAGCGCCTGGACGGAGTTGGCCCGCCGGGTGAATCCGGCCGCGGCGCGCAGCGTCCACTCGCCGAGCCGTTCCTGTTCGACGGCCGGCCAGCCGCGCCCGGCGATCCGCTGCAGTTCGACCGCGGTGGCGCTGGGCAGCGGCGCCCGCCGGGCCGGGAACGGCGGCACGACCTTGCCCGCGACCAGCAGTTTCTCCGGGAAGGCGACCGGCCCGCCCGCGCGCGGCTCGACCACCAGTCCGTGATCGTCCCATGATGTGAGAACGCCGATCGCATCGCGGAACACCGGGCGGTCGTCCACGAACTCCGAGAGGCGTCGCACGGACACGCGAAGTCCCACGTCAGAGCGATCTATCCGGACTTCTGGACGGCTCTCCAGCGAGTCTCGGGTCATGATCCGGCCACCTCCTGTGCATTTGCGGTCCCCGACCCGCGATACTAGGGGCGGGCATCGACGACGCCGCGCTCACCGCGCACGCGAGCAGAACAGAACGGGCCGCCAGGCCCTTCCGAGGAGGAACGACAGCGTGACCTACGTCATCGCGCAGCCTTGTGTCGACGTGAAGGACAAGGCGTGCATCGAAGAGTGCCCGGTTGACTGCATCTACGAGGGCCAGCGTTCCCTCTACATCCACCCGGATGAGTGTGTCGACTGTGGCGCTTGCGAGCCGGTCTGCCCGGTCGAGGCGATCTTCTACGAGGACGACACTCCGGAGGAGTGGAAGGACTACTACAAGGCGAACGTCGAGTTCTTCGACGACCTGGGTTCGCCCGGTGGCGCCTCGAAGCTCGGCCTGATCGAGCGGGACCACCCGTTCATCGCGGCCCTGCCGCCGCAGAACGCCGACCACTGACGATCGGTGGCTACTGAGCTGTGAGCACGAACAGCACGCGCGCGCCGTTCCCGGGCCACCCGGGGGCGGCGCGCCGCGTTTCCGACCGGCTGCCCGTCTTCCCCTGGGACAAGCTGGAGCCCTACAAGGCCACCGCCCTCGCCCACCCCGGTGGCCTCTGCGACTTCTCCGTCGGCACCCCCGTCGACCCGGTCCCCGAGGTGATCCAGAAGGCGCTGGCCGCCCACACCGACACCCCCGGCTACCCGACCGTCTGGGGCCCGCTGGAGCTGCGCGAGGCGATCGCCGGCTGGCTGCACCGCCGCTGCGGCGCCGAGATCGGCCCCCGGGCCGTCCTGCCGACGGTCGGCTCCAAGGAACTGGTGGCCTCGCTGCCCACCCAGCTCGGCCTCGGCCCCGGCGACCAGGTCGCCTATCCGCGGCTGGCCTACCCGACCTACGAGGTGGGCGCGCGGCTGTGCGGCGCCGAGCCGGTCGAGTACGACTCGGTGGACGAGCTGGACGGCTCCCGGGTGCGCCTGCTCTGGGTGAACTCGCCGTCCAACCCGACCGGCCGGGTGCTCGGCGCGGACGAGCTGCGCCGCGCCGTCGAGTGGGCCCGGGAGCACCGGGTGCTGCTGGTCAGCGACGAGTGCTACTTCGAGCTGGGCTGGGAGGCCGAGCCGGTCTCCGTGCTGCACCCGGACGTCTGCGGGGGCCCTGCCGACGGAACGCAGCACGAGGGCCTGCTGGCCGTCCACTCGCTCTCCAAGCGCTCCAACCTGGCCGGCTACCGCGCCTCCTTCGTGGCGGGCGACCCGGTGGTGGTGGCGGAGCTGCTGGGGCTGCGCAAGCACGGCGGCATGATCGTGCCGGCGCCCGTCCAGGCGGCGACGATCGCGGCGCTGACGGACGACGCCCACGTGGCCGAGCAGCGGGAGCGGTACGCGGCCCGGCGCTCGGCGCTGCGGGCGGCGCTGGAGGCGTACGGCTTCCGGGTCGAGCACTCCGAGGCGAGCCTGTACCTGTGGGCGACCCAGGACCGTCCGTGCTGGGAGACGGTGGCCGAGCTGGCCGCGCTGGGCATCCTGGTGGCGCCCGGCGACTTCTACGGGCCGTCCGGCGACCGCTTCGTCCGGGTCGCGTTCACCGCGACCGACGAGCGGGTCGCCGCGGCCGTGGAGCGGTTGGCCGCGGCGCGCTGACGGGACGCCGAAGGGGGCCGGTGCTGTTCGGCACCGGCCCCCTTCGGCTTGCCGGGAGGACTACAGCGGCAGGCCGTTGAGGTTGCCGCCGTTGATGCCGTGCAGCAGGCCGCCGAGCGGGCCGAGCGTGTTGGTCACGCCGGACAGGCCGGACAGCGGGCTGTTCGGGCCCAGGTCGGCGCCGCCGAGCCGGTTGGCCGAGCCGTGCTCCGCGAGGCCCAGGACGTCGGTGGCGGGCAGGCCGCCGGGCACCGCGTGCTCGACCGAGCCGAGCGGCAGGGCGCGCTCCACCGCGCCGGTCGGCAGCGCGTCGGTGACGGTGCTGGTGCCGGGGACGGCGCTGGAGAGCCGGTCGGCGCCGGGCAGGGCCTGGGAGAGCCCGCCGACCGGGTTGGTGCCGGCGGTGGCGCTGCGGGTGCCCGTGCCCTTGCCGGTGACGGCCTCGCCGAGCTTGCCGGCCAGGGTGGAGGCGACCCTCGGGGTGACGGCGGAGAGCTGGCCGGTGGTGGCGGCGGTCTGGTCGACCGGAGCGGTCAGCGAGCTGGCCTTCTCGTTCGCCTCGGGGAGCTGGTGGGCGACGATGTTGCCCGCGGCGTCGGCGGAGGCCGGCACACCCGCGGCGACGGTGGCCGCGCCGGTGGCGCCGGCCGCCTGGCCGAGCTGGTGGGTGGTGTGCTGCAGGGTGGAACCGGTGTCGGTGTTGGTCAGCTGGCCCAGCGGCGCCGCGAGGTCGCTCTTGGGAAGCAGGGCGTCCCCGCCCAGGGCGGACGCGGAGCCGGCCGCGACCAGCGGGGTCGCTCCGGCCGCCACGACGAGCGCGGCCTGGGCGATCCGGCGCGTGAGGGGGTGAGACATGGGGCTCCTCGAAGGGGGTCTGGGTCCGTCCCGTCCGCCGGGTGGACGATCCGAGCGTGGACGGGACCTGGCGGACGACGTTGTTACCGCTTGAGGAGCCAGAAGGTTTCGGCCTGGGCGCGAAAGCGCCTGGCCGAACATCGGATCGTATGACCGCAGCAGGGGAGCTCGCCGGGCCCTGCAGGACGCCGTCGAACCGGCCCCGACAAGGGGAGTGACGGTTCGCCACCGGGGTTCGCCGGAACGGGCGGTCGGTCCACCGGGGTTGACCGAAATCACCCGTCCGGCGGCAACCCGAACGAATGTGCGTCAGTCCTGGCCGGACGGCGCCAGGGTGACCTGGACGAGCTTGGTCGACGTCCCCGAGGTCTGGGTCTGCCAGCCGTCCTCGGACTCGGTCTTGCGCCAGATCTTCCCGTCGTAGGCGACCGTCGCGATGCCCAGCTGCTGCGCCTGGGCGACCGCCCAGTGGGCCACCTCCCAGCCGCTGGTCCGCTCGGCGCTCGCCCCGGCGTCGGCCCCGGAGTCCGCCGAGGAGGTCAGCGCGGTGGTGGCCGGGTCGGGGGTCAGCGCGACGGCGTGCTCGGCGCCCTTGATCGTCGAGCTGTAGCCGGCGGCCGGGGTGACGGTCCGGCCGAACTCCCGGCGTACCCGGTCCGACAGCACCTGGGTGCGGTCCGGCAGCGCGACCGGGGTCGCCGAGGCGCCCGCGGTCGGCGACGGCGAGTCGGCCGGGTCCGGCTTGGCGTAGTCGTGCACCACGCAGCTGAACGAGGCGGGCTCACGGCCGGCCAGCGCCGAGGTGAGCAGCGTCGCCTTGGTCTCGTGCTTGGCGTACGCCTGCGGGTAGCCGCTCTTCTGCACCGCCTGGGCCGCGTCGGTCAGCGGCATCCGGGTGTAGCCGGGCACCTTGACCAGACCGTCCAGGAACTTGTTGGTCGCGTACACCGGGTCCGCGATCTGCTCCGGGGTGCCCCAGCCCATCGAGGGCCGCTGCTGGAACAGGCCGATCGAGTCCCGGTCACCGCCCGCGAGGTTGCGCAGCTTGGACTCCTGCATGGCGGTCGCCAGCGAGATCGCGGTCGCCCGGTCCGGCAGCCCGCGCGAGCGCGCCACCGCGGCGATCGTCGCGGCGTTGGCGGCCTGCGGCAGCTCGAGCGTGCCGCTGCCCGCCGCGGTCTTCACCGAGCACTCCTCCGAGGCGCCCTGCCGGAACCCGAACCACCAGATCCCGACCACCGCCAGACCCGCGACCATCGCCAGGCCGAGCAGTCCGACCAGCACGAGCAGCAGCGCGCGCACCGGACCGCGGCGCCGGGGCGCCACATCGTCGCCCGGCTCCTCGCCCAGCTTCTCGCTGTGCCTTCTCCTGGCCACCGTCGCCCCTCTCGCGCCCGCCGTCTTGATCCGACACCGTACCCACTCGGACGGGTGTACGGCGCACTCCGGTTTCCGATCAGGTGGCGTTCCGTGTCACAGCACGACCACCCGGGGCACACGGCGGCGAGGCTAGGCTGACGCCATGAGCAGCCCGAACCCGACGCCCCTGGACCTGACCCTCGACGGCGGCACGCTGACCGCCCGCCTCGTCGACTTCCCCTCGGTGAGCGGCGACGAGCAGGCGCTCGCCGACGCCGTCGAGGCAGCCCTGCGCGGCTACCCGCACCTGACCGTGGACCGCTACGGCAACAACGTGGTGGCCCGGACGAACCTGGGCCGCGCCGAGCGCGTCGTACTGGCCGGTCACCTGGACACCGTACCGATCGCCGACAACCTGCCGTCGTACGTCGAGGGCGACCTGCTCTACGGCTGCGGCACCTCGGACATGAAGTCCGGCGTGGCCGTCGCGCTGCGGCTCGCCGCCACCCTGCCCGAGCCCAACCGCGACCTCACCTACGTGTTCTACGACTGCGAGGAGGTGGAGGCCCACCGCAACGGCCTCGGCCACCTCGCCAAGGACCGCCCGGAGTGGCTGGCCGCCGACTTCGCGGTGCTGATGGAGCCCAGCGACGCCATGGTCGAGGGCGGCTGCCAGGGCACCCTGCGGGCGCAGGTCCGGCTCACCGGCGTGCGCGCCCACGCGGCCCGCAGCTGGCTCGGCGACAACGCCATCCACCGCGCCGCCGAGGTGCTCACCCGGCTCGCGGACTACCGGCCGCGCCGGGTGGAGATCGACGGCCTGGAGTACCGGGAGGGCCTCAACGCGGTGCGGATCGACGGCGGCGTGGCCGGCAACGTGATCCCGGACGAGTGCGTGATCACCGTCAACTTCCGCTACGCGCCCGACCGCAGCGAGGCCGAGGCGGAGAAGCACGTCCGCGAGGTCTTCGACGGCTTCGAGCTGACCGTCACCGACTTCGCCCCCGGTGCCCTCCCCGGTCTGGCCCAGCCCGCAGCCAAGGCCTTCCTGGCGGCCACCGGCGGCCAGGCCCGCGCCAAGTTCGGCTGGACCGACGTCGCCCGGTTCAGCGCCCTCGGCATCCCGGCGGTCAACTACGGTCCCGGCGACCCGAACTTCGCCCACAAGCGGGACGAGCACTGCTCGCTGACCGCCATCGCCGAGACGGAGGACCGGCTGCGCGCCTGGCTGACCAGCTGAACCGAAACGTTCGGGGCCGACCGAACCGGCGGTCGAACTCCACCTTCCGGTTGCCCAACCGACCTTCTCCCGTTGCCTGAAAACGGGGGAGGGCGGGCGTAGGGTTTCGTCATGACAGGCACAGGAGACGACAAGCACTACGGACACGGCCCCGAGCAGGTCGGCGTGCCGCGGAAGAAGAAGGCCTGGCCCGAGAAGCAGAAGGGCCCGGTGCTGGTGCGCCGGGACCAGGTCGGCACCAGCACCACGGACCAGCGCCTGCTGGACACCACGGGTCCCACCGACTGGCTGCACACCGATCCCTGGCGGGTGCTGCGGATCACCTCCGAGTTCGTCGAGGGCTTCGGCGCCCTCGCCGAACTCCCGCCCGCCGTCAGCGTCTTCGGCTCGGCCAGGACCCCGGCCGGCTCGCCCGAGTACGAGGCCGGAGCGGCCATCGGCCGGGCCCTCGCCGAGGCCGGCTACGCGGTGATCACCGGCGGCGGCCCGGGCGCGATGGAGGCCGCCAACCGCGGCGCCTCGGAGGCCGGCGGCCTCAGTGTCGGGCTCGGCATCGAGCTGCCCTTCGAACAGGGCCTCAACGAGTTCGTCGACCTCGGACTGAACTTCCGTTACTTCTTCGTCCGCAAGACGATGTTCGTCAAGTACGCGCAGGGCTTCGTCGTCCTGCCCGGCGGACTCGGCACGCTGGACGAACTGTTCGAGGCGCTCACCCTGGTGCAGACGAAGAAGGTCACCCGCTTCCCGGTGATCCTCTACGGCAGCGCGTACTGGGGCGGCCTCTACGAGTGGCTGAAGAACACCCTGGTCGCGCAGGGCAAGGCGGCCCCGCACGACCTGGAGCTGTTCCACATCACCGACGAGGTCGACGAGGTCCTGAAGATCCTCGCCGAAGCCCGTCGGCCCGTGAGTGATATCTAGGGCCTCGCTTCGAACCCGCGTCTGCGGGACGGAGGCGAGCCGAGCGCCGTCGAGAGGGGGCCCTACGCCAGCCCCCGGCGGGCGACCGCCGGGGGGCGGGTGCCCCGGATCGAGGCGACCATGTCCAGCACCTGGCGGGTCTGCTCGACCTGGTGCACCCGGTAGACCTGGGCGCCCAGCCAGGCCGAGACCGCGGTGGTGGCCAGGGTGCCGAGCAGCCGCTCGTTCACCGGGCGGTCCAGGGTCTCGCCGACGAAGTCCTTGTTGGAGAGCGAGACCAGCACCGGGAAGCCGGTCGCGGTCATCTCCGGCAGCCGCCGGGTGGCCTCCAGCGAGTGCCGGGTGTTCTTGCCGAAGTCGTGCCCGGGGTCGATGATCACCGCGTCCCGGCGGACACCCAGCTCCACCGCCCGCTCGGCGAGGCCCACGGTGACCCGCAGGATGTCCGCCATCACGTCCTCGTACCCGACCCGGTGCGGCCGGGTGCGCGGCTCGGCGCCGCCCGCGTGGGTGCACACCAGTCCGACGTCGTGGCGGGCGGCCACCTCGGCGAGCTTCGGGTCCACCCCGCCCCAGGCGTCGTTCAGCAGGTCAGCGCCCACCTCGCAGACCGCCTCGCCGACCTCGTGCCGCCAGGTGTCCACGCTGATCACCGCCCCGGGGTGGCGCTTGCGCAACTCGGCCACGAAGGGCACGGTGCGCCGCAGCTCCTCCTCGACCGTGACCTCGTCGCCCGGGCCGGCCTTCACCCCGCCGATGTCCAGGACCGCCGCGCCCTCGGCCATCGCGCGGTCGGCGGCGGCGAACGCGGCCTCGTCGGCGAAGGTCGAGCCCTTGTCGAAGAACGAGTCCGGGGTCCGGTTCACGATCGCCATGATCACCAGCTCGTCGTCACCGAATTCCCGCGGTCCCAGGCGCAGTGCCACCGATGTCTCCTCCACAGCTCCTACGGGTGCGATGATGGCCCCCGGCCTCACCAGGGACCATGCTGTCATGATCAGCCCGGTTCCCTGGCACCTCGGAGGAGGCCGACCGGGAGTTCGGGAGGACAGCTCGTGTTCTGGGTGATCGTGGTCGCCATGGCCGTGGTGGTCGGCGGCGCCGCGCTGGTGGCGCTCGGCGGGGGCGGCTCGATGCCGGAGGCGGTGCCGGACCGCATCGCCGCGCGGCTGCCGCAGGACCGCCCGCTGCACAAGGCGGACGTCGACGACCTGCGCCTGCCGATGGCCGTGCGCGGCTACCGGATGGACGAGGTGGACGACGTCCTGGACCGCCTCGGCGCCGAACTCGCCTACCGCGACTCGCGGATCGCCGAGCTGGAGGCCGCCGCCCACCTGCGCGGCGCGGTCGAGGCCACCACCGCCCCCGACCCGGCCGCCGAACCGCTGCCCGGCCTGGAGTCCTTCGCCCAGGTGGTCGAGCCCGCCGTCGAGAAGCCCGCCGTCGCGCTCGCCAAGGAGCCGGTCCCCGAGGACGCGAAGCCGGTGACGGGGAAGCCGGTGGAGGACCAGTGACCGAGCCGTTCGACGGTGCCGTCCTGGGCGCGGACGGCCTGCGCCGCTGCGGCTGGGGCGACTCCACCGACGACTACCGCGTCTACCACGACACCGAGTGGGGCCGCCCGGTGCACGGCGACGACGCGCTGTTCGAGCGGGTCTGCCTGGAGGCCTTCCAGTCCGGCCTGTCCTGGCTGACCATCCTGCGCCGCCGGGAGGGCTTCCGGGCCGCGTTCGCCGGCTTCGAGATCGGCAAGGTCGCCGAGTTCGGCGAGGCCGACAGGGAGCGGCTGCTCGCCGACACGGGCATCATCCGCAACCGGGCCAAGATCGACGCGGCGATCGCCAACGCCAGGGTCGCCCGCGACCTGGACGGCGGACTGGACGCGCTGATCTGGCAGTTCGCCGCCGACCCGGACCGGCCGGCCCCCCGCACGCTGGGCGAGGTGCCGGCCGTCACTCCCGAGTCGACGGCGCTGGCGAAGGCGCTGAAGAAGGCGGGCTTCCGCTTCGTCGGCCCGACCACCGCCTACGCCCTGATGCAGGCCTGCGGTCTGGTCGACGACCACCTGGCGGACTGCCACGTCCGCACCGGCGGCGGGAAGCGGTAGGCGGCGGGAACCGGTAGGGCGCCGGCTCTCAGCGCCCGACGTACTTCGGCTTCTCCTTGGCGATGAAGGCGCGCACCGCGATCCGGTGGTCCTCGCTCTCCCCGGCCAGGGTCTGCAGCTCGTCCTCCTTGTCGAGCAGTTCGTCCAGCGAGTGCGAAGCGCCGTACGCCAGCGACTCCTTGACGGCGCCGTAGGCCACCGTCGGGCCCTCGGCCAGCTCGCGGGCGAAGGCCCGTGCGGTGGCGGCGAGTTCCTCGGCCGGCACGACCCTGGTGGCCAGGCCCAGCTCCATCGCCTCGGCGGCCTTGACCGTCCGGGGCAGCATCAGCAGCTCGGTGGCCTTGGCGTGCCCGACCAGCCGGGGCAACGTCCAGGACGCGCCGGAGTCGGCGGTCAGGCCGATTCCGGTGAAGGCGGTGTTGAAGCCGGCCCGGTCGGAGAGGATCCGGAAGTCGCAGGCGAAGGCGAGCGAGGCGCCCGCCCCGGCCGCCACCCCGCCGACCGCGGCGACGGTCGGCTTGGGCATCCCGGCCAGCGCGCGGGTCAGCGGGTTGTAGTGCTCGGCGACGGTGCGCAGCGCGCCCTCGCCGGTCTCCTCGAAGCGCTTCAGCAGGGCCAGGTGCTCGTTGAGGTCCTGTCCGACGCAGAAGGCCCGCTCGCCCGCGCCGGTCAGCAGCACCGCGCGCACCGCCGGGTCCCCGGCCGCCTCGATCACGGTGTCGCGCAGCGCCACCTTGGTGGCGACGTCGAGGGCGTTCATCGCCTCCGGTCGGTTGATGGTGATGACGGCCAGGCCGCCGTCCAGCTCGTACAGCACGGAATCCGACATGGGCGAGGGCTCCCTGGTGATCGTCGCGTGGTGGTGGTGCCAGGATGCCGGAGCACGGGGCGGCGTGGGGAGTGTGAGGTATCGCACCTTCCGGCCGTACCGGTACCGCCGCCACGCCGGGGCTTATGACGCCAATTGCGGTGGTTGCGGCCGGTCCGGCCCTGGTTGCGCCGAGAGTGATGTTGGTCATCAGGCCGTGGCATGCGGGATAATGGCTTCCGATCAATGCGTTCGATACCGGCGGTGGACGGACTGCCGGTGCGTAGCTGAGCGGTTGCAGGAAGGGGAACGAGCATGGCGGCCATGAAGCCGCGGACGGGTGACGGCCCGCTCGAAGTCACCAAAGAGGGGCGGGGCATCATCATGCGCGTTCCGCTCGAAGGCGGCGGACGCCTCGTGGTGGAGCTCACGCCTGACGAGGCCAAAGCCCTGGGCGATGCCCTGATGGAGGTCACCGGCTGACCGCAGCGGGTGCTCGTCGTCTCCTGGAGACGTACCGCCGGGCCCGGGCACGACGTCATGTCGGCCCGGGCCCGCGCGTTCCCCGCGGTCAGGACGACCGGGGCAGGTCCTAGCGCTTGACGGCGCAGAGCAGCCCGTCCGAGACCGGCAGCAGCGCGGGCAGCAGCGCGTCGCTCTCCCGCACGTCCCGGACCAGGTCCCGCACGGCGCCGGTCTGCGGGTCCTGCAGCTCGGGCTCGGCCAGGCGGCCCTCCTGGAAGACCCCCTCGAAGCAGACCATGCCGCCGGGCCGCAGCAGCCGCAGCGACTCCAGCAGGTACTCGCGGGACTCGGCCGGGTCCCCGTCGCAGAACACCAGGTCGTACTGGCCGTCGGCGAGCCGGGGGAGCACCTCCAGGGCCCGGCCCGGTATGAACCGTGAGCGGTTGGCCGCGAACCCGGCCGCCTGGTAGGCCTCGCGGGCCAGTTGCTGGCGCACCGGCTCCGAGTCCACCGTGGTGAGCACGCCGTCCGGCCGCATCCCGCGCAGCAGGTAGACCCCGGACACCCCGGTGCCGGTGCCGATCTCGGCCACCGCCTTGGCGTCCAGTGCCGCGGCCAGCAGCCGCAGGCACGCCCCGCCGCTCGGCCCGATGGCCCGTATGCCGGTGCGCGCGGACTGCGCCCGGGCGTAGGTCAGCACCGCGTCCTCGCCCACGTAGGTGTCGGCGAGGGCCGCGCGCGCGGGCCCGAACTCGCTGATGGCTGCCTCTTTCGGAGCCCCGGGCGGCGGCCCGGCGCGGAGGGATGTCGATATTTCCTGCCACAGATTACTGGCCGGGCGGGAACCGCGTACGGCGGCGGGCCGTTGTCACTCAGGACCGGGTGCACAAGGCCTCCCGGGCACTTTTATCCGGGCTTGACGGGTGAGGTGGATATGGTGGTGGCCCTGCTGGGCAGAAGAGCCGACCGAGGAGGTGTGGCCGAGGGCGACGTCCCTGTGCGGCGGCACTTCCGCGGCACCTCGTCGGCCCGTACGCCGAAGCCCGTGATGAACCAGCCTGCGCACTCCGACCTGGACCAGCCCGCCGCCGAGACGCCGGCCGCCGGTACCGCCGAGGCCCCTGTCCTCGCGACCTTCGCCGAGGGTCCCGACGCGCAGACCTGGACTCCGCCCACGTGGGAGGAGATCGTCGAGGCCCACAGCGCGCGCGTCTACCGCCTCGCCTACCGTCTGACGGGCAACCAGCACGACGCCGAGGACCTCACCCAGGAGGTCTTCGTCCGGGTGTTCCGTTCGCTGTCCACCTACACCCCCGGCACGTTCGAGGGCTGGCTGCACCGGATCACCACCAACCTGTTCCTGGACATGGTCCGCCGCCGCCAGCGCATCCGCTTCGACGCGCTCGGCGAGGACGCGGCCGAGCGGCTCGCCTCCCGTGAGCCCAGTCCGGCCCAGCACTTCAGCGACACCCACTTCGACGCCGACGTGCAGCAGGCCCTGGACACCCTCGCCCCGGAGTTCCGCGCCGCCGTGGTGCTCTGCGACATCGAGGGCCTGTCCTACGAGGAGATCGCCGCCACGCTGGGCGTCAAGCTCGGCACCGTCCGCAGCCGCATCCACCGCGGCCGCTCCCACCTGCGCGCCGCGCTCAAGCACCGCGCCCCCGGCTCGGCGCCGGGCCGCGAGCGCCGCGGTGGCTCGGAGGAGCCGGTGCCGGTGGGCGCCGTCGCCGAGGTCGCGGCCGCACCGGGCGGGCGCGGACGGAGGCGATCGTGAGCGGAAGCAGCCGGTCCGGTCCGGACCGTTCGGATGCGTCCGACCGGTCCTCGACCTGGCGGGGCTGGGCCCTGCCGGGCCGCCGCGGCGCCGGGGATCCGGCGGGCGGCGAACCCGGTGACCCCGTGCTGCCCGCCGTTCCGCTGCCTGCCGACACGGCCCTGCGCGCGGTGCCCGTACGGCCCGTCGAACCCGCGGTCGAGGAGCACCACCTCGGGGACCGGCTGTCCTCCTTCCTGGACGGCGAACTCGGCCACGACTCCCGCGAGCGGGTGCTGGCCCACCTGGCGACCTGCCCGCAGTGCAAGGCCGAGGCCGACGAGGGCCGGTCCGTCAAGCACCTGCTGACCCGTGCCGACACCCCCGGCCCGTCCTCCGCGCTGATGGCCCGGCTGATGGCCGTCGGCAGCCTGCCCGAGGACGCCCCGGCGGACGCCGACTGGCCGCCCCGGCGCGGCCGCGACGACGACGACCTGCCCGGCGGCGGGGTCCCCGCCGCCGGCACCTTCGGCGGCAGCAGGCTCACCGGCGGCTCCTTCGGCCGCGGCGCCGGCGCCTCCTTCGGCGCGGGCGCGCTCGGCGCCGACGCCCCGCTGCCCGGGGTCGACCCGCGCGCCTTCGGCCGCGGATCGGTGCTGCGGCCGCTGATGGGGCGGCGCACCGCCCGTCCCGAGGCCCCCGCCGGGCCGCGGCCCGCCGCAGCCGCCGTCCGCCCCTCGGCGGCCCGCGGACGCCGGCTGGTGTTCGCCGCCGCGGGCGCCTTCTCGGTCGCCGCGGTGACCCTCGGCGGCGTCGGCGGCGGGCTCACCCAGGGCGAGGAGCAGCACGGCACCACGGTCAGCCCGGTCGGCGGCAGCGGCACCAGCGGCCGCACCGGTCTGGTCCCGATGACCGCGCAGGTCCCGGTGGACTTCCCGGGGCGCCCGGTGGCCGCCGACCGCGACCCGAACCCGTCCTCGTCCCCGGAGCGCTTCCTGGGCAACATCGCCGCCCTGCGCCAGCAGATCCGCTAGAACAGCGTTTGCCCGGGCCACCGGCCGGTCTTTACCACGGCTTCATCCCGCTGTGGACCAGGGACCCGCCGGTGGCCATTACGCTGTAGGAACCGTCGTCCGACGAGCTAGGGAGCAAAGGTTGTTCAGCGACGTAGGTGGGCTGGAGATCCTGACCCTGATCGTGATGGCGATCATCATCTTCGGTCCCGACAAGCTACCGAAGCTGATCCAGGACACCATGGGCTTCATCCGGAAGATCCGTTCCTTCGCCGACACCGCGAAGGAGGACATCCGCAGCGAGCTGGGCCCGGAGTTCAAGGACTTCGAGTTCGAGGACCTCAACCCCAAGACCTTCGTCCGCAAGCAGCTGATGGGCGACGAGCAGGACCCGCTGGGACTGAAGGGCATGAAGGACTCGCTCGACATCCGCTCCGTCCTGGACGACAAGCCCGCCGCGCCGGTGAACGGCCGCGCGGGCAGCGTGGGTTTCGACAAGGCCGCCCCGGCGCCCGCCTCCGCCGGCGCCCCCCTGCAGCCCGGCGAGCGGCCCCCGTTCGACCCCGACGCCACCTGAGCGCACCGGGTCCCCACCCGGCGCCACCGCCCCGCCCGGCCGCCCGGCTGAGCGGGGCGGTGGCGTGTGCGCCGCTATTGTGCTGATTGTTCCCGCTGAGCCGTCCGTCACATCCGCGTCCGCGCGGACCAGGAACGGCCCCCGGGAACGCCGAGGTACGCCACCATGGGAGCGCGCCACGGCAGGCACACGTGCGTTTGAGGAGGCCCGGGGATGGACGCGACGAGTCAGGCGGGAGGGGCGACGGCCACGGCCGGCGGCCCGGTGGTCGGCGGGCAGGCCGGTCCGGCGGACCCGCTGCTGCCCTACCTGTCCGCCGACTTCCCCTGGTACGGCCTGGACGAAGGCTGGACCGGCCGCCGCTTCCTGATGCAGGCCGGCGCCGGCGGCGCCCGCGCCGGGGCGGCCGGCGTCGACTACGGCACCCTCGGCCACGGCGACGAGCCGGCCCGGCAGTTCGAGCCGCGCGACCTGCGGAAGTTCGCCGTCGTGGTCACCGTCGCGCGCCGGGGCAGCCGTCGCAGCGCCGACAACACCGGCACCCTGGAGGCGACCTCCGCCTCCTCCGCCGCCTGGCTGGCCGGCTCCGGCCTGCTCGCGGCGACCTGGCCCGGCCAGCTGGACCGCACGCTGCGCCAGGACTGGCTGGACCAGCAGAGCACCCTCGCCTGGGACCTCGCGGACGACCTGGCCGGCCCCGGCTGGTCCACTCTGAGCCTGCCGGTCAACGGCCTGCCGCAGCCCTTCCGCTACCGCGAGTCCGAGTACGGCTGGGTGCTCGCGGGCGAGGCCCCCGGCGTGCTGCTCGGCGCCTTCGGCCGGGGCGTCAGCGCCTACGGCATCGGCTTCTCCACCGTCCCGGACCTGAGCGGATACACCCGGCCGTAGCGCCCGTGGACACGCCGAGGGGCCGGGTGGTCACCACCCGGCCCCTCGGCGTGTCTCCCGGCGCGTCCGGTGTCGCGTCCGGTCAGAACTTGTTCTTGGGCGTCAGTCCGAGCGACATCCCCGCCAGCCCGCGCTGGCGGCCGCCGAGCTTGCCGGCCACGGCGCGCAGGGCGGCGCCGGCCGGGGAGTCCGGGGCGGCCAGCACGACCGGACGGCCGTCGTCGCCGCCCTCGCGCAGCCGGACGTCGATCGGGATCGAGCCGAGCACCGGCACGGTCGCGCCGACGGTGCGGGTGAGCGCCTCCGCGACGGTCTGGCCGCCGCCGGTGCCGAACACGTCGATCATCTCGTCGCAGTGCGGGCACGGCATGCCGGACATGTTCTCGATCACGCCGACGATCTTCTGGTGGGTCTGCACCGCGATGGTGCCGGCCCGCTCGGCCACCTCGGCGGCGGCCATCTGCGGGGTGGTGACGATCAGGATCTCCGCGTTGGGGACCAGCTGCGCCACCGAGATCGCGATGTCGCCGGTACCGGGCGGCAGGTCGAGCAGCAGGACGTCCAGGTCGCCCCACCACACGTCGGCGAGGAACTGCTGCAGCGCACGGTGCAGCATCGGGCCGCGCCAGACCACCGGGGCGTTGCCCGGGGTGAACATCCCGATCGAGATGACCTTCACGCCGTTCGCCTGCGGCGGCATGATCATGTCCTGGACCTGGGTGGGCCGGCCCTCGACGCCCAGCATGCGGGGCACGCTGTGGCCGTAGATGTCGGCGTCCACGACGGCGACCTTCAGCCCGTCCGCGGCCATCGCCGCGGCCAGGTTGACCGTCACCGAGGACTTGCCGACACCGCCCTTGCCGGAGGCGACGGCGTAGACCCGGGTCAGCGTGCCCGGCTTGGCGAACGGGATCTCCCGCTCGGGGGCGCCGCCGCGCAGCAGCTGGGAGAGTTCCTTGCGCTGCTCGTCGCTCATCACGTCGAGTTCGACCTCGACGCCGGTCACGCCGGCGACCTTGCCGACCGCCTCGCGGACCCGGGTGACGATGGTGTCGCGCATCGGACAGCCGGAGACGGTCAGGTAGACCGCGACGCGCACCGCACCGTCCTCGGCGATCTCGACCGATTTCACCATGCCGATCTCGGTGATCGGACGGTTGATCTCCGGGTCGTTGACGGTCGCCAGCGCCTGACGTACGGAGTCCTCCGTGACGCCGGCCGCGACCTCTGTCTCGTTGGCCATGCCTTGATGGTACGGCGCCGGGCGTACTGCTTAACCGGCCGGTAGCGTGCCGCCGGTCACAAGGACTCGGCGGCGTCCCGTCGTTCGTCGATCTCCTTGAGCAGCGACTGCAGCTCCGAGCGGATGAAGTCGCGGGTCGCCACCTCGCCGAGCCCGTGCCGCAGGGCGGCGACCTCGCGGGCGAGGTACTCGGTGTCGGCGATGTTGCGGTCGCTGCGGGCCCGGTCCTGCTCCATGTTGACCCGGTCCCGGTTGTCCTGCCGGTTCTGCGCCAGCAGGATCAGCGGCGCCGCGTACGAGGCCTGCAGCGACAGCACCAGGGTCAGGAAGATGAACGGGTACTCGTCGAAGCGCGCGGCCGGCGGCAGCATGGTGTTCCAGAGCACCCAGACGACGATCACCACCGTCATCCAGACGATGAACCGCCCGGTGCCGAGGAAGCGGGCGATCCGCTCCGACAGCACGCCGAAGGCCTCGGGGTCGTAGGAGGGCAGGGTGAGCAGGCCGGGGCGGGCGGTGCGCGGCTGGTCGAGCCGGACCCGGTTGGAGCCGGTGATGGGGGAGGTCTCCAGGCGGTCCCGGCCGCCGCCCTCACGGGTGCGCAGTTCGCGCAGCTGGCGCAGTTCCCGCAGTTCCCCCTGTAGGCGTCGGCGCGCGGAGTCGCTCGGCCGTGCGTTGCGGTCACCGTCCACCGTGCATCTCCTCCCTGTCGTCGTCCCCGGCGTGCAAGTCGGCGTCGCGCCAGTCCTCGGGCAGCAGGTGGTCGAGCACGTCGTCGACGGTCACCGCGCCGAGCAGGTGGTCCGCCTCGTCCACGACCGGCGCGGCCACCAGGTTGTACGTCGCCAGGTAGCTGGTGACCAGCGACAGCGGGGTGTCCGGCGGCAGCGCGTCCAGGTCGTCGTCCACCAGCTCGCCGACCAGGACGTACGGGGGCTCGCGCAGCAGCCGCTGGAAGTGCACCGTGCCCAGGTACTTGCCGGTCGGGGTCTCGTTCGGCGGCCGGCAGACGTACACCTGGGCGGCCAGCGCGGGCTTGTGGTCGCGGATCCGGATCCGGGCCAGCGCCTCGGCGACCGTCGCGTCCGGCTCCAGGACGATCGGCTCGGTGGTCATCAGACCGCCGGCGGTGTCCTCCTCGTAGGACAGCAGGCGGCGGACCGGTGCGGCCTCCTCGGGCTCCATCAGCCCGAGCAGCCGTTCGGCCTCGTCGCCGGGCAGCTCGGAGAGCAGGTCCGCGGCGTCGTCCGGGTCCATCGCCTCCAGGACGTCGGCCGCCCGCTCCTCCTGGAGCTTGCCGATGATCTCGACCTGGTCGTCCTCGGGCAGCTCCTCCAGGACGTCCGCGAGCCGTTCGTCGGGCAGCGCGGCGGCCACCTCGGCGCGGCGCTTGGCGGACAGGTGGTGCATCACGCTGGCGAGGTCGGCCGGGCGCAGCTGTTCGAAGGTGGCGAGCAGGTTGGCCGCGCCCTGGTCCTGCTCGGGCAGCGAGAAGCCGGTGACGTCCTGCCAGTCCAGGGTGAGCCGCTCGCCCTTGCCCTTGCGCAGCCGGGAGGCCCGGCCGACCTGGACGAAGACCTTGCTGACCTCCCACTCGCGCAGCCGGGTCTGCACCATGCCGACGTCCAGCACGGTGACGTCCTCCCCGGTCTTGGTCCAGGTGACGGTGCGGTCCAGCAGCTCGGCGAGCACCAGGGTCTCGGCCGGGCGCTGCTCGAAGCGGCGCAGGTTGATCAGGCCGGTGGTGAGCACCTGACCGGACTCCAGGCTGGTCACCCTGGTCATCGGCAGGAAGATCCGGCGCCGGGCGACGACCTCGACCACCAGACCGAGCACCAGCGGCGGGCGGCCGCCCAGACGCAGCGAGACGACCACGTCCCGGACCCGCCCGACCTGGTCGCCGTTGGGGTCGAAGACCGCGATGGCGGAGAGGTGGGAGATGAAGACCCGGGTGCCTGGCCCTGCCATGAACTCCCTCGACTCGCTCGACTCCGTCCGGCATGCGCCGGGGCGCACGTTCGGCCAAGGCTACCCGTGCGGCGTACGCCCGGCCCGGTGGGGCACGTTAGCGGTCACGGGCGTACTCGGCGTGAACCTTTAGCGGCGCTTGAGGAGCAGTTTGGGCAGCCCGGCCGGGATCGGCCGGCGGGTGGTGGCCGGGGTGGGCATCGGACGGGCGGCGTGCGAGCCGTCCGGCATCGCGCCCGGACGCTCGGTCAGCGCGCCGGCCGGCTGCAGCCGCAGCACCCGGCACTCGCGTGCCCAACGCTCGGCGATCGTGTCGGTGTCGGGCGCGTTCAGTCGCTTGCCCTTGAGCTCCTCGACGGCGCCCAGCCAGGCCTCGCCGTCCGGTGCCAGCTCGACGACCTCGGCGTCCCAGCCGGTCAGCCGGCCGCCCTTGTCCTTGCTGCGCACCGTGACCACGGCCCGGGCGCCCGCGGTCAGGCCGTGCAGCGGCTGCTCGGCGCCGTCGCCGACCACCACTACCGCGCCGTCGTGCCAGGCGTGCCACAGCGGGCGGGCCTGGGACTCGCCGTCCGCGCGTACCCACAGCAGTCCGGACTTCTTCGCGGCCTCCTCCAGCAGGGCCTGGTCGAGGAAGTCGTCGGCGGTCGTGGCGGCGGAGTTGCGGTCCATGGCGGACAGCGTACGGGTTTCCGGCCCCCGCCCGTCCGCCGGATGTCCACGTGCGCCCCGTCGGACGTCCGCCGGATGTCCATGCGCGCCCCGTCCGACGTCCGCCGGATGTCCCCGGACGTCCTATCCTCCGGGCGACAGTTCCATTGGCGGGCCACGGGCCTTACCGTATGACCGCCCCACCACCGCGACCAGCGAAGGAGCGCCGTGCCCGCCGCCCGGCCCGCGACCGCCCCCGCCCCTGCCACCGCCGCCGACCCGCGGCCCGCGCAGCCGCTCCCCACCCTCGACCTGCTGCTGCTCGCCGTCTCGATCGGTGGCATCTCCTTCTCCGGCCCGCTGATCTCCGCCACCGCCGCGCCCGCACTGGCCATCGCCTTCTGGCGCAACGTCATGTCGGTCGGCGCCCTCGGCCCGTACGCCCTGCTGCGCCACCGCGCCGAACTGCGGGGGATCGGCCGCCGGGCACTGCTGCTCGCGGTCGCCGCCGGGGCACTGCTCGCGGTGCACTTCGCGCTCTGGATGCCCAGCCTGCGGATGACCTCGGTGGCCTCCGCCACCGCCCTGGTCACCACCACGCCGCTGTGGACGATCCTGCTGCTGCGGCTGTTCGGCGTCCGCGCGCCGCGGATGGTCTGGCTCGGCACCGTCGTCGCCTTCGCCGGCGTGCTGGTGCTGACCGGCGTGGACCTCTCGATGTCCCCGCGCGCGCTGCTCGGCGACGCGCTCGCCCTCGCCGCGGGCTTGGCCGCGGCCGGGTACATGCTGCTGGGCGCCGAGGTCCGCAGGACCGTCAGCACCACCGCTTACACCCTGGTCTGCTACGCCACCACGGCGGTCGGCCTGCTGGCGATCTGTCTGGTCACCGGGACGCGGCTGTCCGGCTGGTCGGCCGGTGCCTGGTGGCAGATCCTGCTGCTGATGGTCACCGCGCAGCTGCTCGGGCACTCGCTGAGCAACCGGGTGGTGCGCAACCTCGGTCCGTCGATCACCTCCACCGCGATCCTGCTGGAGACCCCGGGCGCGGCCCTGATCGCCGCCCTGTGGCTCGGCCAGTGGCCCCCGGCGGCCGCCTACCCGGCGGTGGTGCTGATCCTGCTCGGCCTGGTCCTGGTCGCCCGCGGCGGGCGCAGGTAGGCGGGCAGCAGGCGGGCGCCGCGGGCGCTACAGCCAGCCGTTGCGGCGGAAGCCCCGGTACATCCCGATGCAGATCAGCGTGATCGCGCCGAGCACCATCGGGTAGCCGTACGCGTGGTGCAGCTCGGGCATGTAGTCGAAGTTCATGCCGTACACGCCGGTGATCATGGTCGGCACCGCGAAGATCGCCGCCCAGGCGGTGATCTTGCGCATGTCCTCGTTCTGCGCGACCGACACCTGCGCCAGGTTCGCCTGCAGCAGCGAGTTCAGCAGCTCGTCGAAGCCGTGCACCTGCTCGGTGACCCGGGCCAGGTGGTCGGCGACGTCCCGGAAGTACTTCTGCATGTCCGGGTCCACCAGCCGCTGCAGCGGCTCGGACAGCTGCTGCATCGGACGCAGCAGCGGCGCCACCGCGCGCTTGAACTCCAGTACCTCGCGCTTGAGTTGGTACACCCGCCCGACGTCCGCGCTGCGCGCGCCCTTGGCCGAGAAGACGCCGTACTCGATCTCGTCCACGTCGTTCTGCAGCCGTTCGGCGACCAGCAGGTAGTTGTCCACCACGTGGTCGGCGATCGCGTGCAGCACCGCGGCCGGGCCCTTGGCGAGCAGCCCCGCCTCGTCCGCGTCCGCCTCCAGCCGGTGCCGCAGCTCCTGCAGCGAGCCGTGGCCGCCGTGCCGCACGGTGATCACGAAGTCCCGCCCGGCGAAGACCATCAGCTCACCGGTCTCCACCACCTCACTGGTGGGCGTGAGTTGGTCGTGCTCGACGTAGCGGATGGTCTTGAAGACGGCGAACAGCACGTCGTCGTAGCGCTCCACCTTGGGTCGCTGGTGCGCGTGCACCGCGTCCTCCACCGCGAGCGGGTGCAGGCCGAAGCGCTGGGCGATGCCCTCGAACTCGGCCCCGGTCGGCTCGTGCAGCCCGATCCAGCTGAACGACCCACTGCTGTCCGGGAGTTGGTGCGCCGCCTTGACCCGGCGGGCGGCCTCGCGCGGGCTGCAGGTCTCCCCGTTGCGCCGGCCGTGCTGGTACACCGCGCAGTCCACGACCGCCGAGCCGCTGCCCTCCGGCACGGCGTCGTACGCCCCGGCGGCGCCCCGGCGGCGGTTGGTGCGGACGGCGGCACGCAGGCTGTTGATCATCGACATGACAGGCTCCCTGGGAGAGGAGCCGTCGCACGGCGGCGCGGTAGGGCCGCGGGGCAGGGCCGTGGTGCGACGGCGCGGAACACCGGTGAAAGGGATGAGGGGTGCTCTCCCGGCCGGTCCGTCCGCCGCCGGCCCGCGCCCTGGGCAACTACGGCTGGATCAGCCGCTGAGGCCGGCGGGGCGGGGGATGCGGGGAAGTCGGGGCCGGGCAGAGCTGCCGGTACTGCATGGTCGGCCGGTATCCACCGCAACCACCTCCTTCGCGCCGCCGCCCCGGGACGAACGATCCCGGTGGCCAGTCGCTCACCCTAACATCTGACCGAGCATCGGCGCCCGCGGGTTTCCCGGCCCCCGCCCGTACGCCCCCGCGCGGACGCGCGGACCGCGCGGGTTACGCTCACCGGCATGGCGCACGACTTCCCGTCCTTCGGCGACCCCCACGGCGGCAGCTCCCCGGAACTCTCCCGGGAGGCGGTGCTGGCCGCCGTCGAGGCCCGGCTGATCACCACCTTCGGCGAGCCGAGCGGACGCGCCGCCGTCACCTTCCTCGGCACCGACCGGATCGAGGTGCTGCGATTCGGTCCGGACGCCGAGGGACTGGTCCGCTACGCGACCCTAGGGATGTCCGCCGCTCCCATGGCCGACCCGACCGCGCCGGTCGCCGACCAGCTGCGCGGACCGCGCGCCGAACTGGTGCTGACGGTGCGCGGAGGACGCGACGGCGTGCTGCGCAGCCTGGCCACCTTCGCCGCGACCCCGCAGGTCGAGGGCCTGGTGGTGGCCCCGGGCGGCTCGCTGGACCTCGGCGCCCCGCTGTGGGACGGCGCCCCCTTCACCTCGGTGCTGGCCGCCGAGCCGGGCGGCCTGGTCGAGGACCTGGAACTGGCCGAGCCCGCCGAGCCGGTGCGCTTCCTGCCGCTGCTGCCGATGACGCCCAACGAGGCGGGCTGGAAGCGGGTGCACGGCGCGGCCGCGCTCCAGGAGCGCTGGCTGGACCAGGGCACCGACCTGCGCGACCCGCAGCGGCGGGGCGTCAAGCTCGACTGACATCCCGACCCCGGCCGGCCGCACCAACGTCAGGGCGTACGGCGCTGCCCGCACGCCCTGACCGCGCTCCGGTACGCCGGGGCGTGACACCACGCGCCGTCAGCGCGTGATCGGCTTCGCCCCGGTCGCCTGGGCGAGCAGCGCCTCGTACACCTCCGGGTCGGTGGTGTGCTCGCCGAGCCGGACGGTCTTGCGGCCGCCGTGGTAGTCGCTGGAGCCGGTGACCAGCAGGCCGAGGTCGCCCGCCAGGCCGCGCAGCCGCCGCCTGGTCTCCTCGTCGTGGTCGGTGTGGTCGACCTCCAGCGCGGCCAGCCCGGCCGCCGCGAGGTCGGCGATCACCTGGTCCGGGACCGTCCGGCCGCGCTTGACCGCGCCGGGGTGGGCGAACACCGGCACCCCGCCGGCCGCCCGGACCAGTCGGACCGCCGCCACCGGGTCGGTCTCGTGCTTGCGGACGTCCGCCCGGCCGCCGTTGGCCAGCCAGTCCGGGGTGAAGGCGTCCGAGACGGTGCCGACCACACCCGCCTCGACCAGCGCGCTGGCGATGTGCGGGCGCCCGACCGAGCCGGCCCCGGCGATCCGCTGCACCTGCTCCCAGCTGATGTCCGCCCCGAGTTCCCGGCAGCGCTCGACGACCGCCCGGCCGCGCCGGAACCGGTCGGTGCGCACCAGCTCCCGCTCGCGCGCGAACTCCGGCTCCTCGGGGTCGAACAGGTACGCCAGCAGGTGCATGCTGATGCCGTCCACCACGCAGGACAGTTCGGCCCCCGGGACGACGGTCAGCCGGGTGCCGTCCGGCAGCGCGTGCACCGCGTCGGCGGCCTCGGCGTGGCCGGCGACGGTGTCGTGGTCGGTCAGCGCGACCACGTCGAGGCCGGCGACGACCGCCGCCCCGACCAGCTCGGCCGGGCTGTCGGTGCCGTCGGAGGCGTTGCTGTGGGCGTGCAGGTCGATGCGCACGGGGCGGACTCCTGGAAGCTCGGGGTGCCGCCCAGGATAGGCCGTCCGGCTGTCGTGCGGTCAGCCCAGCAGCCGGGGGGAGAGCGCCCCGCAGGGCAGCAGGTCCAGTTCGGCGCCGGCCTCGCGCAGGTCGGTGAGCACCAGTTCGTCGTACATCACCAGGGCGGACTGCTCGGGCCAGGCGATCGCCCAGATCCAGAGCCCGCGGGCCTCGCCCACGAACACCGCGCGGTCCGCCGGGGCGTCCGGGACGTGGAACATCGGGGTGGGCCGCCCGGCGGCCATCAGCTTGGCGTCGGCGGGCTTGTACAGGCCGACCGAGTCGCCCGGGTCCGGCCCCGGTAGTCCGGCGTAGCGGGCACCGAGCCCGACGCCGAGCTCCTCGGCGACCAGCACCAGCTCTCCGAAGCCGCCGAGCGGGGCGGGCCCGGAGCAGGCGACGGCGGTGGCCCGGGCGCCGGAGACGTCGTCGCCGACGTGGGCGATGCCGGTGTAGAGCCAGCCGACCGGGAGCGGCCAGGGAAGCCAGACGGGGACCTGCGAGCGGGCGACGGCGACGCCCAGGGCTTCCACGCTTGGGGGCAGCACGGGCTGCATCGGGTGAACGGCTCCGTGCCGGTCGCACTGCCAGGTGTCCGAAAAAAGACCGGGGGCGCGGACCCGACCGGCGCACCTCGGGCAGCTTGGCTCGCCCCTCATAGCCGACAACGCTCCTCCCTCCGGACCGCCGCGTCAAGGACGATCACCCGTACGGACGGCTCGCCGGCACCTGTCGGTGCTGGACGCCCGGCCGGCGCGGGTGGGGTGCGGCACGGGCGGCGGTCCCCGTTGGGGAATGTCCCGTGGCGGGTGGCGGCAAACGTCCCGGGGTCGGGGCGGGGGCGGTGCCGGAAGTCGGGGCGGCGCCGGAAGTCGGTTCGGGGCCGGACGCACTGACGCCCCGTCATCGGCGATCGCGGTGACGGGGCGTCAGTCGGGTATCGGTACGTCCGGATCGGACGCTCCCGGCCCGTCGGCGGCGGGTGGGGCCTCCCGGTCGGAGGCGCCGCGCTGGGTCAGACGGTCGGGCACGGGCGGATGAGCAGGCGTTCGCCGGTGCGGGCGGCGTCCTGGACGAGCTCCCGGACGGTCTCGGCGTCGGCGATCACGCGGTCGGTCGCGGAGCCGTCGACGTCGTCCAGTCGGAGGATCTCGAAGCGCATGGGCTTGGTCATGGGCGTCTCCTTTCCGGGCCCCGGCGTGCGGGGCGGTTGCGGCTGAGTGGGTATCAGCCCTTTCGGGGTCCTGCGGATCCGGCGCTGGAGCCGGATCGGGCGGGTCGTACGTGCGGCGGTCTGCTGCGGCAAGGGCTCCCCCTGCTTGCCTGGTGCGTCCAATGCCTGGTGAACCACGGTGTCGTGGCGGTGCTACCGGACCGTTGCCCGTCCGTAACGCCCGGGTTTCGGCTGATCGGTACCCGGTGCGGGCCGGCGATGATTCCCGGACAGAATCAAAGATTACCGTAACTAACGAATTTTGTCCTGCGTTGAGACCGGTCGAACCGCCGGAAGTGGTAGAGACCACTTCGGTGGGGCTGCCGCCCGGCGGCGCCGCTCAGGCCCAGAACGCGGCCAGCGCCCGGGCCGTGGCGGCCGGCTGCTCGGCGTTGGGGGAGTGCCCCGCGTCCGCGACCACCACCCGGCGGGCGCCCAGCCGCTCCGCCATGCCGCTCTGCTCCGGCACCGGCCAGGCGTAGTCCCGCTCCCCGGACAGCACCAGCACCGGCAGCGCCCCGGCGGTCACCGCGGCCAGCTCGTCCACCCGGTCCGGCGCGGCCACCAGATGCCCGCCGGTGACGGCCAGCGCCCGCGGCACGTTGGCCACCCAGCGGCGGTGCAGGAACTTCGCGACGGCCGGCTCCAGGACGGGCTTCGGCTCCCCGCTGCTCTCGTCCATCTGCCGCATCACCTGCCAGATCTCCTCCAGGGTCATCACCGGCAGGACGTCCAGCAGCAGCTTGGTGCGGGCCGCCTCGGCCGGGTCGATCGGCCCCGGACCGGTGGCCATGAGGGTCAGCGATCGCCAGGGCAGCGGGCCCTCCGCGGCCGCCGCGAGCACCGCCTCCCGGACCACCTGGCCGCCGAAGGAGTGCCCCAGCAGGTGCAGCGGGCCGTCCTGCGCCAGTACCTCGGTCAGCGCCCGGACGTCGGCGCCCAGCGCGTCGACGGTGTACGCCGCGTCGTCGTCCGGTCCGCCGGTCTCGTACTGGCCCCGCTGGTCCACGGCCGTCACCCGGTACCCGGCGGCCACCAGCGGTTCCAGCAGCGCGATGAAGTCCTCCTTGCTGCCCGTGAACCCGGGCACCAGCAGCGCCGACCCGCGCACCGGCCCGTCCGGCTCCGCCCGCAGCGCGGCGAACTCCCCCCGCGCGGTCACCACGCGTTCCGCCCGGGCGCAGTCGGGCAGGGTCAGGAACGGCGGAGTACTCATCAACGACTTCCCTTCCGCGACAGCGACTCCCCGAGCGTATGCGGTCCCGGCACCCCGCCCCACCAGCCGGGACGCCCGCGCGGCGTGTCGGCCTCCCGGCCGTACGCACAGGCTGCGCGGGCTGGCGGCGGGAGCCCGGGGCGTCGTCCTCGTCGTGCGGCGCGGAAAAGCCCGAGGGGGCGGACCGGGCTGGATGGCCCGGTCCGCCCCCTCGGGGGTGGGGTGTGTCAGCCCTCCGGAGTGGTCTCCGGGGTGGCCACGGCCTTGCGGGTCCGGGTGCGCTTGCGCGGAGCCGGCACCTCGGCGGCCGGGGCCTCGGCGGCCGGGGCCTCCGGGGCGGTCTCGGCGACGGCCTTGGGCTTGCGCGCGCGGGTCCGGGTGGCCGGCTTCTCCTCGGCCGGGGCCTCGGTCGCCGCGGCGGCCTCGACGGCCTCCGCCTTGGGCTTGCGGGTCCGGGTGCGCGTCGCGGGCTTCTTCTCGGCCGGTGCCTCGGCCGGAGCCTCGACGGGGGCCTCGGTCACGACGGCCGCCTCGACGGCCTCGGCCTCCGCCTTCGGCTTGCGGGTGCGGGTCCGGGTGGCCTTCTTCTCGGCCGGGGCCTCGGCGGGAGCCTCGACGACCGCGGCCGCCTCGACAGCCTCGGCCTCGGCCTTCGGCTTGCGGGTGCGGGTCCGGCGCGGCTTCTCCTCGGCCACCGGCTCCGCCACGGCCACGGCGGCCTCGACGACCGCGACGGCCTCGGTCACGGCCTCGGTCGCCACCGCGGCGGTCTCGTTCACCGCGGCGCCACCGCGCGAGCGGCGGCGACGGCGGCGCGGAGCGGTGTCGCCCTCGGCGCCCTCGACGGCCGGAGCCACCTCGGTCACCGCGGCGGCGACGGCGGCCGTCCCCTCGGCGCCCTCGGCGAGCTCCGCGCCACGGCGGGTGCGGCGGCGCTCACGGGTCCGGCGCGGCTTCTCCTCCGCCGCCGGGGCCTCGACGGCGGGGCGGCCGGAGCCGCCACGCCCGCCACGGCCACCGCCGCAGGCGGGGCGGGCGCCCCGTCCGCCGGTCTCGCCGAGGTCCTCGATCTCCTCGGCGCCGAGACCGGCCCGGGTGCGCTCCGAGCGCGGCAGCACGCCCTTGGTGCCCGGCGTGATCTTCAGCAGTTCGTACAGGTGCGGCGAGGTGGAGTAGGTCTCCTCCGGCTCGTTGAACGGCAGGTCCAGCGCCTTGTTGATCAGCTGCCAGCGCGGGATGTCGTCCCAGTCGACCAGGGTGACGGCGGTGCCGGAGGCGCCGGCCCGGCCGGTGCGGCCGATCCGGTGCAGGTAGGTCTTCTCGTCCTCGGGGCACTGGTAGTTGATGACGTGGGTGACGCCCTCGACGTCGATGCCGCGGGCGGCCACGTCGGTGCAGACCAGCACGTCGACCTTGCCGTTGCGGAAGGCGCGCAGCGCCTGCTCGCGCGCGCCCTGGCCGAGGTCGCCGTGGACGGCGCCGGCCGCGAACCCGCGCTGGGTCAGCTGGTCGGAGACGTCGGCGGCGGTGCGCTTGGTGCGGCAGAAGATCATCGCCAGCCCGCGGCCGTCGGCCTGCAGGATGCGCGAGACCATCTCGACCTTGTCCAGCGAGTGCGCACGGAAGATGTGCTGCTCGATGTTGGCGACGGTAGTGCCGGTGTCGTCCGGGGCGGCGGCCCGGATGTGGGTCGGCTGGCTCATGTACCGGCGGGCGAGGTTGATGACCTGGCCCGGCATGGTGGCCGAGAACAGCAGGGTCTGCCGCTTGGCCGGCAGCATGGTGATGATCTTCTCGACGTCGGGCAGGAAGCCCAGGTCGAGCATCTCGTCGGCCTCGTCCAGGACCAGCGCGCGGACCTTGGACAGGTTCAGCTTCTTCTGCCCGGCCAGGTCCAGCAGGCGGCCCGGGGTGCCGACCACGATGTCGACGCCCTTGGTGAGCGCCTCGACCTGCGGCTCGTACGCCCGGCCGCCGTAGACCGCGAGCACGCGGACGTTGCGGACCTTGCCGGCGGTCTGCAGGTCGTTGGTGACCTGGGTGCAGAGCTCGCGGGTCGGGACGACGATCAGCGCCTGCGGGAAGTCGGAGAGCTGCTCCTCGGTGGCCCGGCCGGCGTCCACGTCGGCGCGCACGGTGCACCGCTCGATCAGCGGGAGACCGAAGCCGAGGGTCTTGCCGGTGCCGGTCTTGGCCTGGCCGATGACGTCGTGGCCGGTCAGGGCGACCGGGAGGGTCATCTCCTGGATCGGGAAGGGATGGACGATGCCGACGGACTCGAGCGCCTCGGCGGTCTCCGGGAGGATCCCCAGATCCCGGAACGTCGTCTTGATGGGTTCAGCGGTGGTGGACAGGGTGCTGCCTCTTCCGTTTTCGGAGGGGCCGAGAGCGAGCGGCGGGCGGGCAGCCGCGCGGCTGCGTACGGGCCTGGGCGGCCCCGAATACAGCTGCGCGGACGCACAACCGCGCCGGTCCCTGCGGCCGGCCGGTGCGCGCGGCCCGATGGCGGGGCGCGTCGCCGGCGGCGTCGGGGAGGGTTCCCGTGAGGGACCTGCGCGGGACCTCCGCCAGGGGGCGTGGTCTCGGCGGCCCTCGCTCGGCCACTGATGCGGTGCCAAGGCTTGAAGTCCAAGCCATGGTCGGAGCCGATCGGCTCTCCGACCGGGCATCCGCGTACGTGAGTACCCGTGCCTCCGGTGCGGACACGTCCGAGGGGGACGGCGCCGCTAGGGAGCGGGCTCGTGCGGGTCACCGAGACGGCGGCGACACCGTGCGAACACGACGGGGCTCCGTACCACCATACAGTCAGGCGACGACTCGAACACGTGACGCGTCTGACATCGTTCCCGGCGAGCGGGCCGCGAGCGGCCGATCCCGCAGGTCACCCGGTTGTCCCGGGCGGTGCGGCGGGGGTTCGAGGACAGGCCTTAGGGTGGCGGGTCATGGAGACCCATGGTGAGACGCAGGACGGTGCCGGCTCGATCGGCGACTGGGCCACGTGCTCGGCCGAGCCGGGCTACCGCGCGGCGGTGCTGGATCTGCTCGGCGCGCTCGCGTACGGCGAGCTGAGCGCCTTCGAGCGGCTCGCCGAGGACGCCAAGCTGGCGCCCGACCTCGCCGACAAGGCGGCGCTGGCCCGGATGGCGTCCGCCGAGTTCCAGCACTACCAGCGGCTGCACGACCGGCTCGCCGAGATCGGCGCCGACCCGCAGGAGGCGATGCGCCCCTTCGTCGAGCCGCTGGAGCTCTTCCACCGGATGACGGCGCCCTCGGACTGGCTGGAGGGCCTGGTCAAGGCCTACGTCGGCGACGCCATCGCGACCGACTTCTACCGCGAGGTGGCCGTCCGGCTGGACGACGACACCCGCGAGCTGGTCCTCGGCGTCATGTCCGACACCGGCCACGGCCAGTTCGCCGTCGACAAGGTCCGCCAGGCCATCGAGGCCGACCCGCGGGCCGGCGGGCGGCTCGCCCTGTGGGGCCGGCGGCTGATGGGCGAGGCGCTCAGCCAGGCCCAGCGGGTCGTCGCCGAGCGGGACGCGCTGTCCAACCTGCTGGTCGGCGGCGTCCACGTGAAGGGCTTCGACCTGGTCGAGGTCGGCAAGATGTTCAACCGGATCACCGAGGCGCACACCAGGCGGATGGCCGCCCTCGGTCTCGCGTCCTGACAGGCAGGCCCCTGGCTAGGCCGGCCGGTGCCGCCGCGGCGCGCGGTGGGCGCCGGCCCGGTGCGGGCGGTGCCGGTGCGCCGGGGCCCGCCCGGCGGCCAGGTCCGGCCGGGCCAGCAGCGAGGTGAGCACACCCGCGGACAGCGCCGCGAACGCCACCGCGACCACCGGGTGGCGCCCGCCCAGGCAGAAGTGCGCGACCGCCCCGCCGAGCAGCGCCGCCGCCAGCGCCGTCCCCGCCACCGTCGGGCGGGAGGCCCGGAAGTACCCGGGCAGGCCCAGCAGCGCGGCCGCGGCCACGACCAGGCCCACCAGCGCGAAGGCGATCGATTCGACCAACAAGGCGGCCTCCCGGGGGACGGGCGTACGGCACCGGCGCCGTACCTGTCGCCGTACCCCGGCCGATCCGTCCGTACACACGACGGTGCCCCGCTCCCGGCGGGGAACGGGGCACCGAAGGATGAGCGGTGGCGCCTCAGAGGGTGCCGAAACCGACCTTGCGGGCGGCCTGCTCGCCGATCTCCACGTACGCCAGGCGCTCGGCCGGGACGATGACGCGGCGGCCGTGCTCGTCGGTGAGCGAGAAGAGCTTCGAGGAGCCCTCCAGTGCCTTCGCGACCGCGCTCTCGATCTCATCGGCAGTCTGCGAGCTCTCGATCACGATCTCGCGCGGCGTGTTCTGCACGCCGATCTTGACCTCCACGGCTTCCGTCCCTCCGGGGTTGCAGCCTCCACGCGCGGGCACCGGAGCGCCTGGAACAAGCGTTCGCGGCGACCGCGCCGTACGGCTTCACCATAGAGCACCCGATCACCGCCCCGGCGAAGGTCAGCGGATCGTCAGCGCTGAGCGGAACCCTCCGCCGTGAGGTCGCCCGGGTGCATCGGGAAGCCCTTCAGCCCCCGCCAGGCCAGACTGGCGACCAGCCGCACCGCCTCGTCGCGCGGGATCTCCAGCCCCTGCGACAGCCAGTACCGGGCGGTGATCTGGGCCAGGCCGCAGACCCCGGCGGCCAGCAGCTTCGACTCCGACTCCGGCAGGTCGGTGTCCTCCTGGATCACCTTGCTGACCAGCGTCGCGCTCGCCTCGGAGGCCCGCTCCACCCGCTCGCGCACCGCCGGCTCGTTCGTCAGGTCCGACTCGAAGACCAGCCGGAAGGCGCCCGACTCGCTGGAGACGTAGTTGAAGTACGCCTCCATCGTCGCGGCCACCCGCAACTTGTTGTCGGTGGTCGTGCCCAGCGCCTCGCGGGTCGACTCGACCAGGGCGTCGCAGTGCTTGTCCAGCAGCGCCAGGTACAGCTCCAGCTTCCCGGGGAAGTGCTGGTACAGCACCGGCTTGCTCACCCCGGCGCGGTCGGCGATGTCGTCCATGGCGGCCGCGTGGTAGCCCTGCGCGACGAACACCTCCTGGGCGGCACCGAGCAGTTGTTCACGGCGGGCGCTTCGCGGCAGGCGGGCACCGCGCGGGCGCTCCTGCGCCTCCTGGATGGCCGTCACGGCGCTCCTCACTTCGGGCTTGTTCGGGGCTGGCAAGAGGGCCGATTCTACTTTTCGGTAACCGCGCCCGCGTTCGGCGAAGGCGAGAAAAGCTGCCCGGTCCCCTTGTCAGGAGCCCACAATACGGCGCTGACCTCGGCCCCGGCAGTGGTGTGACGAGGGATGGGACAGCCGCACCACCCCCCGCCGCCGCCCACCCGGGGCTCACTACCATCGTCCACCATGAGCAGCGCTGAGCAGCAGGTACGTACGGTCGAGGTCCCCGGCGCGGTGCTCGCGGTGCACCGGCCCGCCGAGGCACCCCGGATTGCCGCCGGCCGCACCGACGGGCGCCAGCCCGGGCTCTTCGTGCACGGACTCGGTGGCTCCGCCGCCAACTGGACCGCCCTGATGGAGCGGCTCTCCGGCCTCGTCGACGGCGAGGCCGTCGACCTGCCCGGCTTCGGCCACTCCGACCCGCCCGCCGACGGCAACCTCAGCCTCTCCGGCCACGTCCGCGCCGTCATCGGCTACCTGGAGGCCTCCGGCCGCGGACCCGTCCACCTGTTCGGCAACTCGCTCGGCGGCGCCGTCGCCGTCCGCCTCGCCGCACTGCGCCCCGACCTCGTCCGCACCCTCACCCTGGTCTCGCCCGCCCTGCCCGAACTGCCCCCGCAGCGCTCCGCCTGGTCCACCGGCCTGCTCGCCCTGCCCGGCCTGCCCGCACTGCTGCGCCGGCTGCCCGGCGGTCGGCGCGACGCCGAGGCGGCCACCGAGGACCTGCTGCGCCTGGTCTACGGCGACCCGGCCGGCCTGAGCCCGGTCGCCCGGGCCGAGGCGGTGGCCGAGTACCGGCGCCGGATGGACCTGCCGCACGCCATGACGGCCCTGGTCGGCTCGGCCCGCGGCATCGTCTCCGCGTACACCGAGCGCGGCGACCAGGCGCTGTGGCGCCAGGCCGAGCAGGTGCAGGCGCCGGTGCTGCTGGTGTACGGGCTGCGCGACAAGCTGGTCGCCTACCGCTCCGCCCGCCGGGCCTGCGCGGCCTTCGCCGACGCCCGGCTGCTGGTGCTGCCGGAGTCCGGGCACGTGGCGATGATGGAGCACCCCGACGCGGTCGCCCGGGCCGTGCGCGAGCTGATCGCGGCCACCGCCCGCTGAGACGGACGGGGAGACCCGGCGCACAGCGCCCGCTAACGCCCCGGTCGGGGGCGAGGTCACGGCGGTTCACTCGTTCAGGTGGCACGCAGGCATGTGAGCGATGGGTGACCGCAGGCCGGTCCTACCGTTCTGCTGCCGGACCGAACAGGTGTGGGGGAGAGCCGCAGACACCGGACCACTCGGTGGGTTCCGGGCAACAGCACGGGTCCCGGCATACGGCCCCGCGGCTCCGGTAGCCCCTCGGAGGGGGTAGCAACCAGAGGAGGTCTCCCGTGCGCGTCGCCCTGCTCACCGAGGGTGCCCGTCCGCATCCCGAACGTGGCGCCGGAGCCTGGTGCGACCGGCTGGCCGAGGGTCTGCCGGAGCACGACTTCGAGCTGTACCTGCTGACCGGCGCGGCCGGACTCGGCTCCGCCGCCCGGCTCTCGCCCGCCTGGCAGGGCGCCCACGACCTGGCGCTGTGGGGCCGCCGCCCGCGCGGCCGGGCCCCCGGGACACTGCGCAGACGCCGGTACGCCTGGGCGTACGAGGAACTGGTGCGGGCCCTGGTGCTGCCGGGGGAGCGGGCCGGCTTCGGGGCCGGGCTGTACCGGCTGGCCGCGCTGGCCCGGGAGGACGAGGGCACCCTGGCCGCCTTCCTCGGCTCCGCCCACGCCCGGCGCGTGCTGGAACGGACCTGGCGGCTGCCCGGCGCGGACACCTCGGCCGGACAGCCGCTGGTCCGCGACGTCCTGGTCGCCGCCGACCTGCTGGAACAGTGCCTGCGCCCGCTCTCCGCGCCCTGGTACGGCACCGGGCCCGGCGGCCTCGGCGGCGCCGACCTGTGCCACGTCGTCGGCGGCGGCCCGGCCGCGCTGCCCGCCCTGGTCGCCCGGCACCTGCACGGGGTGCCGTTCGTCGTCACCGAGCACGGGCTGCACCTGCGTGAGCAGTACCTCGGCTTCCCGCCCCGAGCCGAAGGGGGCGCCGGTGCCGAGAGCGAGGAGCGACAAGCGAGGGACGAGTGCCGGAGCGACGACCGTCGGCATCGGGTTCGAGCGCCCGGAGGCGAGCGGGCGAGTCACGAGGCGCCGTACCTCCCCCAGCCTTCGGCCGGGGGGACCCCCACGCCGGTCCGGGCGCTGCTGCTGTCCTTCTTCCGGGCGCTCACCGAGGAGACCTACCGGCAGGCCGCGATACTCACCCCGGGCAGCGTCCACGACCAGCAGTGGCAGCGCCGCTGCGGGGCTGACCCGGCGCGCACCCGGGTGGTGTACGAGGGCACCCCGGCCGTGGACCGCCCGGCGGCCGGACCGGAGCCCGAGCGGCCGACCCTGGTCTGGGCGGGCGCGCTGGAGCCCGGGCGCGACACCGAACTGGTGCTGCACGCCTTCGCCCGGGTCCGCGCCGAACTGCCCGCGGCGCGCCTGGTGGTGCACGGGCAGGAGACGGCCCCCGGCTACCTGGCGCACTGCGCGGCGGTCGCCGAGCGGCTCGGGGTGGCCGTGGCGGTGGACTTCGCCGGGCGGCCCGGCTCACTCGCCGCGGCCTGGCAGGGCGGCACCGTCGTCGTCTTCTCCGCACTCTCCCAGCGCAGTCCCCGGCTGCTCGCCGACGCCATGCTCAGCGGCCGCGCGGTGGTCTCCACCGACGTCGGAGTGGCCCGCGAGGTGGTCGGTCCGACCGGACTGCTGGTGCCCGCCCGCGACCCGCGCGCCCTGGCCGGGGTCTGCCTGGCCCTGCTACGCGACGAGGAGCGGCGCTCCCGGCTCGGCCTGGCGGGACGGCTGCGGGCGCAGGAACGCTTCGCCGTCGAGCCGGTGATCGGCGCCTTCCGGGAGATCTACCTGGAGCTGGTCTCGCAGTACCCCGCCTTCCCCGAGGGCGGCGGCGTGGGCGAAGGCAACGGGGCGCCGCGCCCGTTCGCCCGGCCCGCCGAGTACTGGCTCGCCGACGGCGCGCGCGGCCGGGACGACCGGGACAGCCGTGACGGCCGTGACGACCGGGAAGCCTCGGCGGGCCCGGCGGACCGGGCCGACCCGGCCGATCCGGAGCCCGGCGGCGGGGGCGCGGGGGCGCCCGAGAGCGGGCGTGGGCAGCTCGCCGTCGTCCCGGCCGCCGCCGAGGAGCGGCCCGAGCCGGCGGGACCCGCCGGGCCGTCGGTCCTCGCGGAGGCCGTCTGATGTCCGGCTCGGCGGTCGGCAGCCCCAGCGCCGACCCGGTGCGCGAGGTGATGGCCCAGCACCGGGAGCTGTGCGAGCGCGCCGTCGACCCGCTGGAGATCGCCGCCGGGCTGGAGGAGGCCGGGCTCGGCCCGGAGGCCGCCGCGCGCTGCCGGCACGCCGACCTGTTCTCGCTGGCCGAGGAGCTGTACGCCCGGGTGCCCCGGCGGCCGCCGGGGCCGGAGCCGTCCGGGGAGCGGCGGGGCGGGCCTGCCGGCCGGGCGGCGCTGACCGCGGCCGCGCTGGCGGTGCTGCCCTGTGCCGGGGTGGCGGCGCTGGGCGCCCGCTGGCCGGTGCTGCTGCCCGCCGCCGTACCGCTGGTGCTGCTGCCCGCGCTGACCTCGCCGCCCCCGGCCGATCCGGGCCCGCCGCCGTGCGGCCCGGCCTGCCCGGCGGAGCTCGGCCCGGAGCTCGGCCCGGTGCGCGCGCCGGTCGGGCCGGCCGGCTCCCGGTGGCGCCCGGCCGAGTTCGGGTACGGGCTGGGCCTGGCCGCGCTGCTGCTGCTCCCGCTGGCGGCGGCGGGCGCGGACCGGCCGCTGGCCGCCGCGCTGGTGCTGGCCGCCGCGGTTTCGGCGGGTGCGGCCGAGCGGGCGGCCCGCTGGTACCGGCAGGTCGGCCGGGGGCACCTCGGGGCGGCCCGCACGCTGGCCGAGTTCCGGGCCCGGATGCGGCCGGTGCTGCCGGTCGCGGTCGCCCTGCACCTGGCGGTGCTCGGGGTGCTGACCTACGCCGCGCTGGCCGTGCTCGCGGTCGTCGCGCCGCGCCCCGGGCCCGGCCACGGCGGCGGGCTGCTGCACCTGGCCGCCGAGCGGGCCGGCGCCACGGCGTGGGCGGCGCAGGGCGTGCTGGGCCTGCTGCTGGTGCTGCCCGTGCTGCTGGCGCGCTGCGGCCGGTCGACGGCCGCAGCGCTGGGCGCCGCGGCCGGGCCCGCCGCGACGGCGGTGCTGCTGGCCCTGGGCCGCCCCTGGCCGTCGGCCGTCCTGCTGGGCGGCGGAGCGGTCGCGGCGGTGCTGCTGGCCCACAGCTGGGCGGTGCTCGGCCGGGCCGGCTCGCACCGTTGACCCCGGCCCGACGAGCCCCTGTCAGATCTCGTTCGCTGTTTTTCAGTCCGCCAGGTCGTCCCCGACCTCGCTTCGTGGAAGGACGCCCCCGATGAGGGTGCTGCTGCTGGGCGCCGACGGCTTCATCGGCCGCCGGGTGACCGATCGTCTGCTGATGGACCAGGAGTTGCAGGTGACGGTGCTCGGCCGGCGCGACTCGGCCGACATCCGCTTCGACCTGACCACCGGGAGTCCGGGCGCGCTGGCCCGCTTCCTGGACGCGGTCGCGCCGCAGGTGGTGATCAACTGCGCGGGCGCCACGTACGGCAGCTCGCGCACCCTGATCCGGTCGAACACGCTGGCCGTCGCGACGGTCTGCGAGGCGATCCGGCGCAGCCGGGAGCCGGCCCGGCTGGTGCACGTCGGCTCGGCCGCCGAGTACGGGCCGGTGCCCGGCGGGGTGCCGGTGTCCGAGCAGGCCGAGCCGCGGCCGGTCGGCCCGTACGGGGTGTCCAAGCTGGCCGGGACGGAGCTGGTGCTGGCCTCCGGGCTGGACGCGGCGGTGCTGCGGGTGTTCGACGTGGTGGGCCCGGGGGCGCCGACGGCCTCGCTGTTCGGGCGGCTCGCGGAGGGCCTGCGGCGGGCGCTGGAGCGGGACGAGAACCAGGTGCGGATGCCGGACCTGTCCGGATACCGGGATTTCGTGGACGTGCGGGACGTCGCGCGGGCGATCCAGGCGGCGGCGGTCTCGGCCGCGACCGGGGTGATCAACGTGGGCAGCGGGCATGCCGTCCGGGCCCGGGACGCCGCCCAGCTGCTGGTCCGGGCGTCGGGCTTCGAGGGGGCGATCGTGGAGGAGAACCGGCAGGTCCTGCTGCCCGCGCAGGTCGGCGGTCAGGGCGGCGACCACCTGGCGGGCCACGGTCACCAGTCGGGGCAGTACCTGCCGGGGCACCGGCCGGAGGAGCGGCGGCCGGAGGGCCGGCCCGCCCCGGGGGAGCCGGTGCCGTGGCGGCAGGCGGACGTGCGCACCGCCCGCGACCGTCTCGGCTGGCGGACACAGGTGCCGCTGGAGGAGTCGCTCGGGGACGTCTGGCTGGAGACGGCCTGCCGGGTGTGAGGCCGTGCCGATGGCGCCCGGGCCCCGGAAAGAACGGGTCCGGGGCGCCCTGACCGGCCCGGCGGCCGGTTCCACGATCCGGCGCGGCCCGTCTCGCCCACCGGACGGGCTGTCTCGGAATACCGGAGGGGCGTGACACTGTTGGTCTGGAGAGCCACCCGCGTGGCGGAGCAGCACCCCCGTCCGAGGCTGGCCCTTTGGCCATTCGAACAAGACACCCATCGGAGTCCCCGTGTCGTTGCCACCCCTGGTCGAGCCGGCCGACGAGCTCACCGTTGACGAGGTCCGCAGGTACTCCCGCCACCTGATCATCCCGGACGTCGGGATGGCCGGGCAGAAGCGGCTGAAGAACGCCAAGGTGTTGTGCGTCGGCGCCGGCGGCCTCGGCTCGCCCGCGCTGCTGTACCTGGCCGCGGCCGGTGTCGGCACGCTGGGCATCGTCGAGTTCGACGTGGTCGACGAGTCGAACCTCCAGCGCCAGGTGATCCACGGCCAGTCGGACGTCGGCCGCTCCAAGGCGGAGTCGGCCCGCGACTCGGTCAAGGAGATCAACCCCTACGTCGACGTGGTGCTGCACGAGGAGCGCCTCGACAACTCCAACGTGATGGAGATCTTCTCCGGCTACGACCTGATCGTGGACGGCACCGACAACTTCGCCACCCGCTACCTGGTGAACGACGCCGCGGTGCTGCTCGGCAAGCCGTACGTGTGGGGCTCGATCTACCGCTTCGACGGCCAGGCCAGCGTGTTCTGGGCCGAGCACGGCCCCTGCTACCGCTGCCTCTACCCGGAGGCCCCGCCGCCGGGCATGGTCCCGTCCTGCGCCGAGGGCGGCGTGCTGGGGGTGCTGTGCGCGTCCATCGGCTCGATCCAGGTGAACGAGGCGATCAAGCTGCTGGCCGGCATCGGTGACCCGCTGGTCGGCCGGCTGATGATCTACGACGCCCTGGAGATGAACTACCGCCAGGTGAAGGTCCGCAAGGACCCGAACTGCGCCGTCTGCGGCGAGAACCCGACGGTCACCGAGCTGATCGACTACGAGGCCTTCTGCGGCGTCGTGTCGGAGGAGGCACAGGCCGCCGCCGCCGGTTCGACCGTCACCTCCCAGCAGCTCAAGCAGTGGCAGGACGACGAGGAGGACATCTACCTCATCGACGTCCGCGAGCCCGGTGAGTACGAGATCGTCAACATCCCGGGTGCGGTGCTGATCCCGAAGAACGAGTTCCTCATGGGTGACGCCCTGGAGAAGCTGCCGCAGGACAAGAAGATCGTGCTGCACTGCAAGTCGGGCGTGCGCTCGGCCGAGGTGCTGGCCGTGGTCAAGGCCGCGGGCTTCGCCAACGCCGTCCACCTGGGCGGCGGCGTGCTCGGCTGGGTGAACCAGATCGAGCCGCACAAGCCGGTCTACTAGACCGCCGCCGGTACGTGGAGGAGGGCCCCACCGCTCGGCGGTGGGGCCCTCCTTCGTCGCAAGCCGCGCGGCTCAGAGCGCGTGCTTGCGCTGCAGCACGTTGTAGGCGATCCAGCCCGGCAGCACCGGCAGCCAGAAGGTCAGTGCCCGGTAGAGGAAGACCGCCGGGGTGGCGACCGCGGGCGAGACGTCCGCGACGGTCAGCGCTCCGATCAGGGCGACCTCGACCGGGCCGATGCCGCCCGGGGTGGGGATCGCCGAACCGGCCGCGTTGGCGGTCAGGAAGACCACCGCGACGGCCGAGAAGCTGACGGTGCCGCCGAAGGCCTGCACCGAAAAGTCCAGGCAGGCGGTGAAGGACAGGGTCAGCAGCAGGATGCCGCCGAAGCCGGTGACCAGCTTGCGGGGCGTCTGCATCAGGTCGAGCATGCGCGGCACCACGCCGAAGAACAGCGAGCGCAGCCGGCCCAGGACGAAGCGGCGCAGCGGTGCGACCGCGGCCACCACCAGGGCGAGCACCGCGGCGGTCAGCACCCCGATGATCACCGCCCGGGAGGCGGAGAGGTCGCCGTTGGTCTGGCTGCCGGTGATCAGGCCGAAGCTGAACAGCAGCAGCAGGTGCCCGGCCAGGCCCGCCAGCTGGGAGGCGCCGACCGAGGCGACCGCCTGGCCGGGGCGGATGCCGGCCTTCTGCAGATAGCGGGTGTTGAGCGCGATGCCGCCGATCGCGGCGGGGGCGACCAGCTTCACGAAGGAGCCGGCTAGCTGGGCCGCGACGGTGCGCCGGAACGGCAGCCGCTCGGGGACGAAGCCGGTCAGGCTCATCGCGGCGGCGACGTAGCTGAACGCGGCCGCCAGCAGGGCCGCCGCCGCCCACACCCAGTTCATCTGGGACAGCTTGAGCTGGGCCGGCTTGATGGTGGTCAGCGCCAGGTAGGCGGCGAAGGTGAGCGCGATCACCATGATCAGGCTCTTCGGCTTCAGCCGCTCCAGCTTGGCCGGCTCCATCGGCGCCTCGGGGGCGATCTGCAGGATCTGGCCGCGGATGCGGCTGAGCAGGTCCTCGCCGGCCGCCGCGATGTCCTCTTCGGCCTGCTGCTGGGTGCGCTCGCCGGCCGCGACCTGCTCCAGCGCCCTGGCCCGGGCGGCGGCCTTGCGCTCCTTGGTGAGCTTGGCGAGGTCGATCCGGGTGGAGCGGCTCATCCCGACCGGCTGGAGCAGCGGCAGCGCCTGGGCGACCCGGTCCGCGCCGAGCACCGCGTTGGCGGTGGCGACGGCCCGCTCGGGGCCGATCCGCAGCGCGAAGGTGGTCAGCAGCTGGGCGACGTCGATGCGCAGGGTCAGGTCGGTGGCGGCGATGTCGCCGCCGGAGAGGTTGACCAGGCAGCCCGCCTTCTCGTCCACCACGAGCAGCGACTCGCCGGTCAGCCGGCGGTGGGCGATCCGGCGCTCGTGCAGGGCGGCCACCGAGCGCCACAGCGAGGCCATCACCAGGTCGGTGACCTCCTCGTCGGCGAGCTCGTCGAGGGTCCGGCCCTCGACGTTCTCGTACACCAGGATCGCGGCGTCCGGGCCCAGCTCGGAGGTGGCCACCAGCTGCGGCGCGCGGGCGCCCGAGGCGGCCGCCGCGTACGCGATCAGGGCCTCCTGCTCCAGCGCCTGGCGCAGCGACTGGGGACTGCGGCGCACCGCGACCGAGCGCAGCCGCAGCCGCCGCCAGGCCCGGTAGAAGAAGCCGGAGGCCTGCTGCTCGCGGTCGATGATGTGGACGTCCAGCGGCGGGCCGTCCTGCTGGGTGACGTGGTAGCGCCGGGTGCCGCCGGGGGCGTCCGGGGCGCGGTGGGCGCCGTCAGGGGTGAAGCCGACCTTGCGCAGGCCGATCATCAGGTGCTGGCCGGTGGGCCGGATGTTGGGGGAGCCGATCGCGTACAGCGTGCCGTACGCGACGGACCAGCCGATCAGCACGGTGAGCATCAGCGACAGCGGGGTGGTGTAGCCGCCGAGCAGCTCGGTGACCCCGCTGAAGACCACCACCACCCACAGGGCGACCCGCCAGCGCGGTCTGCTCGACATACCGACGGCGGTCATGTAGGCGATCACCGGGGCGAGGTAGCCGTGCACCGGGTCGGTGAGGGTGCTGTTGCTGTCCAGCGGCAGCCGGGTCAGCGCCTCGCGCAGGTGCTCGGAGGCGCCCTCGGCCACCCACCAGTCGATGCCCAGCGAGACGCCGTACGCGAGCACCGAGGCGAGCACGCCGTCGGCGACCCGCAGGCCGTCGCGTTTGATCAGCCGCTCGACCGCGAAGGCCAGCGGCACGGCGAGCACCGCGACGCTGGAGACCAGGCCGGTGATGGTGGACAGCACCGCCGAGAAGTGCGGCGCGTTGGTGGCGATGTCCTGCTCGATGCCGCTGGTGGTCGAGGTGGCGATGCCGGCCAGGACGAAGACGGCGACTATCCCGAGGACCCCGGCCAGGAAGCGGATCAGGTCGGACGGGCGGTGCGCGCGGGCGGCGAGCAGCGGCTCGTCGACGTCCAGGTGTGGTGCGTCGTCCTGCGGGTCGTGGTGCTCGGTCCGGGGTGCGGGCGGCGCCGCGGCGGGTGGCCGCGGTGGCGACCCGGGGGCCTTCTCCGGCGTGGGGGTCTTGATCACAGGGTCCTTGATCAGGGAGACTTCCGGCGTCGGTCCGTTCCCGGACCGCCCCTCGGGCTCGTCGCCGGCGGCCGGGGGCACGGCGGAGCCGGACTCGTCGGAGTCCCTGTCCACGCCCACGTCAGCCGTCCCGGTCATCTGGTCTTGTCCTCGTATCACCACTCACCGCCCCGAAGATGGTGGCATGCCCCGGCACCCCGTGCTGGACAGGGGCCGGATCGGGCGCGGCGGGTCGTTCGTACGGGGCCGCGCACGCGTCCCTGTAAGGAAGAATGCCGCAGGTGACGGACGTAACAGACGACGGCGTCCCGGACGCCCTACCGCCGTTCGCCGAACTGGTGCTCGATCTGACCGAGCGGATTCCACCCGGCAGGGTGATGACCTATGGCGACGTCGCCGAGTACCTCGGCCAGGGCGGGCCCCGCCAGGTCGGACGGGTGATGGCCCTGTACGGCGGCTCCGTGCCCTGGTGGCGGGTGATCCGCGCCGACGGCCGCTTCCTGCCCGGGCACGAACACCGCGCCCTCGCCCACTACAGCGAGGAGGGCACCCCGCTGCGCGAACTCGCCGACCCGCCCCGCGTCGACCTCGGGCGGGCTCGCTGGGACGGCCGGGAGAATTCACCGAACGCCGCCCACGGACGGGATTGACGGGGCAGGATCGTAGGCTCGATGCGGGCGGGCCCCGACGGGCCCGCCCCGGCCATGCCCCTCCGCTCCACCCAGGACCTTGTTCGTGAGTTCCCCCTACCGGCTCGTGCGCAGCCCGCTCGTCCAGCCCGACCCACCCGAGCTGGACGCCTACCAGCGCGCCGTGGTCGAGCACACCGGCGGCCCGCTGCTCGTCCTCGCCGGACCGGGCACGGGCAAGACCACCACCCTGGTCGAGGCCGTCGCCCGGCGCATCCAGGACGGCACCGACCCCGAACGGATCCTCGTCCTCACCTTCAGCCGCAAGGCCGCCACGGAACTGCGCGACCGGATGTCCGGACGGCTCGGCAGCTCCGCCGCCGCCCCGCAGGCCACCACCTTCCACTCCTTCTGCTACGCCCTGCTGCGCGCCCACCAGGAGCCGGAGGACTACGCCGAACCGCTGCGCCTGCTCTCCGGCCCCGAACAGGACGTCATGGTCCGCGAACTGCTGGCCGGCGGCGCCGAGGACGCCAAGTCGGGCAGCACGCGCATCCAGTGGCCGCTCGACCTGCGCGCCTGCCTCACCACCCGCGGCTTCGCCGACGAGGTCCGCGCCGTCCTCGCCCGCAGCCGCGAACTCGGCCTCGGCGAGGCCGAACTCGAACGCTTCGCCCAGGGCGTCCAGCGCCCCGACTGGGCCGCCGCCGCGCACTTCCTCGCCGACTACCTCGACGTGCTCGACCTGCGCGGCGTCCTCGACTACGCCGAACTCGTCCACCGCGCCGTCCTGCTCGCCGAACGCCCCGAGGTCGGTGAACGGCTCCGCGAGCGCTACCAGGTCGTCTTCGTCGACGAGTACCAGGACACCGACCCCTCCCAGGTCCGGCTGCTGCGCCAGCTCGCCGGCGGCGGACGCGACCTGGTCGCCGTCGGCGACCCCGACCAGTCGATCTACGCCTTCCGCGGCGCCGACATCAACGGCATCCTCGACTTCCCCCAGACCTTCCGGCAGGCCGACGGCAGCCCCGCCGACGTCAAGGTGCTGCGGGTCTCCCGCCGCTCCGGCGCCGTCCTGCTCGCCGCCTCCCGCGAACTCGCCCGCCGGATGCCGATGGGCCGGCTGCCCGCCGACAAACTCGCCCAGCACCGCGCCCTGCTGCCCTCCCGCGAGGGCGGCCGGGTCGAGGTCTACACCTACCCCACCCCCGGCGCCGAACTCGACTCGATCGCCGACCTGCTGCGCCGCGCCCACCTGGAGGACGGCGTGCCCTGGGGCGAGATGGCCGTCCTCGTCCGGGCCGGCGCCCGCTCCATCCCCGGCGTGCGCCGGGCCCTCGGCGCGGCCGGCGTGCCCCTGGAGATCGACGGCGACGACCTGCCGCTGCGCGAGGAACCCGCCGCCGCCCCACTGCTGCTCGCCCTGCGGGTCTGCGCCGAGCAGGCCGCCCGCGACAAGCAGGGCGACCCGGACGCCCCCGACCCGCTCACCACCGACCTGGCACACGCCCTGCTGACCGGCCCGCTCGGCGGCCTCGACGGCTCCGACCTGCGCCGCCTCGGCCGCGCCCTGCGCGAGGAGGAACGCGCCGCCCTGCGCGCCGACGGCCGCCCCGCCGCCGTCCCGCGCCCGGCCGGCGAGCTGATCCGCGAGGCCCTCGCCGAACCCGAGCGCCTGGTCGCCCTGGACCCGGCGACCGCCCGCCGCGCCCGCGACCTCGGCACCCTGCTCCGCAAGGTCCGCGAACTGCTGGCCGGCGGCTGCACCGCCGAGGAGGCCCTCTGGGAACTGTGGGACGGCAGCCGCCGCTGGCGCGAACGCCTGGAACGGGCCGCCCTGCGCGGCGGCGCCGCCGGCCGCAACGCCGACCGCGACCTGGACGCCCTGTGCGCCCTGTTCGAGACCGCCGCCCGCGCCGAGGAACAGGTCACCGGCCACCGCAGCGCCCTCGACCTGCTCGCCGAACTCGAAGCCCAGGACATCGCCGCCGACACCCTCACCGTCCGCACCGTCCGCCCCGAGGCGGTACGGCTGATGACCGCCCACCGCTCCAAGGGCCTGGAATGGCGCCTGGTCGTCGTCGCCGGCGTCCAGGACGGCCTCTGGCCCGACCTGCGCCGCCGAGGCTCCCTGCTGGAAGCCGACCGGATCGGCCGCGACGGCCTCGCCGAACCGCTCTCCCCGGCCGCCCTGCTCGGCGAGGAACGCCGCCTCTTCTACGTCGCCGCCACCCGCGCCAGGGAACGGCTGGTCGTCACCGCCGTCAAGGCCCCCGCCGACGACGGCGACGAACCCTCCCGTTTCCTGCGCGAGCTCTACCGCGAGGACGTCGACCCGCGCACCGGCAAGACCGTGCGCCGCACGCCGCCGGTCACCGTCGAGGACGTCACCCACCGCCCGCGCCGCCCGCTCTCGGTCGCCGCCCTGGTCGCCGAACTGCGCGCCGTAACCGTCGACCCCGCCCGCTCCTCCGAACTGCGCCGCGCCGCCGCCGAACGCCTCGCCGTCCTCGCCGCCGCCACCGACGAGGACGGCCTGCCGCTGGTCCCCGCCGCCCACCCCGACCGCTGGTGGGGCCTGGACGACCCCACGGCCGCCCCCGAACCGCTGCGCAGCGCCGACGCGCCCGTACGGCTGTCCGGCAGCGGCCTGGAACAGCTGGAGAACTGCTCGCTGCAGTGGTTCCTGGACAAGGAGGTCAGGGCCCGCGGCGCCGGCACCGCCGCCCAGGGCTTCGGCAACGTGGTGCACGCCCTCGCCGACGAGGTCGGCTCCGGCCGCACCCCCGCCGACCTCGCCGTCCTCATGGCCCGCCTCGACACCGTCTGGGACGCCCTCGCCTTCGACGCCCCCTGGAAGTCCCACCAGGAGAAGACCGAGGCCCGCGCCGCCCTGGAGCGCTTCCTCAACTGGCACGTCCTGGAACGCGGCCGCGACGTCGTCGCCACCGAGCACGGCTTCGACGTCACCCTCGACGTGGGCGGCGTCTCGGTGCGCATCCGCGGCTCCATGGACCGGGTCGAGAGGGACCACGCCGGACGCGCCTACGTCGTCGACTTCAAGACCGGCAAGCAGATCCCCACCGACAAGTCGCTGCCCGAGCACAAGCAGCTCGCCGTCTACCAGCTCGCCGTCCGGGCCGGCGCCCTCAACGAACTGCCCGGCTTCACCGAGCGCCCCCCGGCCACCGGCGGCGCCGAACTCGTCCACCTGCGCGAGGCCGCCGCCAAGGCCGCCCCGGACGCCCCCAAGGTGCAGCGGCAGGAGCCGCCCGAGGGCGAACCGTGGATCGAGAACCTGCTCGCCGAGGCCGCCGGCAAGGTCCTCGCCGAACGCTTCGTCCCGCAGACCGGCGGCGGCTGCGACCGCTGCAGCTTCCGCCGCAGCTGCTCCGCCCAGCGCGACGGGGCACAGCTGGTGGAATGAGGGCTTGTCCGCCGCTCCGGTTACGGTTGCGGGGTGACCGCCGTGCTCAGCCATCCCGACCAGCTCAAGGAGCTGCTGGGCATCCCGTTCAACCGGGAACAGACGGCGGCCATCGGCGCCCCCCTGGCCCCCGCCGTGATCGTGGCCGGCGCCGGCTCCGGCAAGACCACCGTGATGGCCGCCCGCGTCGTCTGGCTGGTCGGCTCCGGCGCCGTACGCCCCGAGGAGGTGCTCGGCCTCACCTTCACCAACAAGGCCGCCGGCGAACTCGCCGAACGCGTCCGCACCGCCCTGCTGCAGGCCGGCGTCGCCGACCGGGACGACACCGAACCGCTCGGCGAACCCGAGATCTCCACCTACCACGCCTTCGCCGGCCGCCTGCTCAAGGAACACGGCCTGCGCATCGGCATAGAGCCGGACGTGCGGCTGCTCGCCGACGCCACCCGCTTCCAGCTCGCCGCCAAGGTGCTGCGCACCGCCCGCGGCCCCTTCCCCGCCCTCACCGGCACCTTCGCCAACCTCGTCGCCGACCTGACCGCCCTGGACGGCGAACTCGCCGAACACCTGGTCGAGCCCGCCGCCCTGCGCGCGTACGACGAGGAACTGCTCGACACCCTCGCCACCGTCAAGCTGGGCAACGACGACCTGCGGGCCGTCCCCGCCACCGCCCGCGCCCGACTGGAACTGCTGCGCCTGGTCGAGGACTACCGCCGCCGCAAGCAGGCCGCCGGACTGATGGACTTCGGCGACCAGATAGCCGCCGCCGCCCGCCTCGCCCAGCAGCGCCCCGAGGTCGGCGCCCTGCTGCGCGGCCAGTTCAAGGTCGTCCTGCTCGACGAGTACCAGGACACCTCCGTCGCCCAGCGGCTCATGCTCGCCGGACTCTTCGGGGCCTCCCGGGGCGGCGCCGGCGCCACGGGCCACCCGGTGACCGCCGTCGGCGACCCCTGCCAGGCCATCTACGGCTGGCGCGGCGCCTCCGTCGCCAACCTCGACGACTTCCCCCGGCACTTCCCGCAGGCCGACGGCCGCCCCGCCGAGCGCTACGCGCTCAGCGAGAACCGGCGCAGCGGCGGACGCCTGCTCGCCTTCGCCAACGAACTCGCCGCCCCGCTGCGCGCCATGCACGAGGGCGTCGAGGCACTGCGCCCGGCTCCGGGCGCCGAACAGGACGGCTACGTGCGGGCCGCGCTGCTGCCCACCCACGCCGAGGAGATCGACTGGCTCGCCGACTCGATCGCCCACCTGGTGCGCACCGGCACCGCGCCCGGTCGGATCGCCGTGCTGTGCCGGGGCGGCGCCGCCTTCCCGGACATCCACGCCGCGCTCGTCGCCCGCGAGGTGCCGGTCGAAGTGGTGGGCCTCGGCGGCCTGCTGCAACTGCCCGAGGTGGCCGACCTGGTGGCGGTCTGCGAGGTGCTGCAGGACCCGACCGCCAACGCCGCCCTGGTGCGCCTGCTGATCGGCCCGCGCTGGCGGATCGGCCCGCGCGACCTCGCCCTGCTCGGCCGCCGGGCCGCCGAACTGGTGCGCACCGAGCGGCCCGAGGGCGTGGAGGCGCTGGCCGCGGCCGTCGCCGAGGCCGACCCGACCGAGGTGGTGTCGCTCGCCGACGCGGTGGAGACCTTCCTCACCGCCCCAACCGGTGAGCAGGGGGACCCGAGCGACGACCTGCCGTTCTCCGCCGAGGCCAGGGTGCGCTTCGCCCGGCTCGCCGCCGAACTGCGCGAACTGCGCCGCTCGCTCGCCGACCCGCTGATGGACGTGCTGCACCGGGTGCTGACCGTCACCGGCCTGGAGGTCGAACTCGCGGCCTCCCCGCAGGCGCTGGCCGCCCGGCGCCGGGAGACCCTGCACGCCTTCCTGGACGTCGCCGCCTCCTTCGCCGACCTGGACGGCGACCCGGGCCTGGCCGCCTTCCTCGGCTTCCTGCGCGCCGCCCAGGAGTACGAGCGCGGCCTGGACAGCAGCCTGCCCGGCGGCGAGGACACCGTGAAGGTGCTCACCGCGCACAAGTCCAAGGGCCTGGAGTGGGACGTGGTGGCCGTCCCCGGTCTGGTGAAGGGCGCGTTCCCGTCCGGCACCGCACGCGAACGCTGGACCAGCACCAAGCGGGTGCTCCCGCACGCCCTGCGCGGCGACGCCGCCACCCTGCCCGACGTGCGCGGCGGCTGGACGAGCAAGTCGATGGCCGCGTTCAAGAAGGAGCTGGCGGAGCACTCCGGCACCGAGGAACTGCGCCTGGGCTACGTCGCGTTCACCCGCCCCCGCTCGCTGCTGCTGGCCTCCGGGCACTGGTGGGGGCCGAGCCAGAAGACCGTCCGCGGCCCCTCCGCCTTCCTGGAGCAGCTGCGCGCGCACTGCGAGCAGCCCGGCGCCGGCGAGGTCGAGCACTGGGCCGAGCCGCCGGAGAAGGGCGCCGTGAACCCGGCGCTGGCCGCCGCCGTCGAACGACCCTGGCCGCTGCCGCTGGACCCGGCCGCCCAGCACGCCCGCCGCCGGGTCGCCGAGGTGGTGCGCGGCAGGATCGGGGGAGCGCCCGCTCCCGAACCGGAGCCGATGGCCGCCGAGGACCAGCGCCAGGTCGCCTCCTGGGACCGTGATCTCACCGCGCTGCTGGGCGAGTTGGAGCGCTCCCGGCGCACCGCCCGGGAGGTGCCGCTGCCGCCCGCGCTGTCCGCCACCCAGCTGCTGCGACTGGCCGCCGACCCGGACGGCTTCGCCCGCGACCTGGCCCGCCCGATGCCGCGCCCGCCGCAGCCCGCGGCCCGGCGCGGCACCCGCTTCCACGCCTGGGTGCAGTCCCGGATCGAGCCGCTGCTGCTGATCGAGCCCGGCGCGCTGCCCGGCGCCGACGACGACGGCATCGAGGACGAGCAGGACCTGGAACGGCTCAAGGAGGCGTTCCTGCGCACCCCGTACGCCGAGCGCAGGCCCCACCGGGTCGAGGCGCCCTTCCAGCTGGTGCTGGCGGGGCGGGTGGTGCGCGGCCGGATCGACGCGGTCTACCGGGACGGTGACGGGCTGACGGAATCCGGTGGTGCGTCACGCTACGAAGTGGTGGACTGGAAGACCCACCGCGAGGAGACGGCCGACCCGCTGCAGCTCGCGGTCTACCGGCTCGCCTGGGCCGAGCAGGCGGGCGTCGATCCCGAGCAGGTCACGGCTTCGTTCCTGTACGTCCGCAGCGGACGGATCGTACGACCGGAAGGACTTCCCGACCGAAAAGAGTTGGAACGGCTCCTGATCGGGAACAGTGACTAATGAGTCACACAGAGCATCCAAGTCATCGCGCCGACGCCCGAAACCTGTGCGTCGTACACGTTTCGTGCCTATTGTGGGGTCGGTAACCGGTCAACCCCCGTGCTCCGGCCGCCAGCGAGGCCCGCATTCCCTGACCCTCAGTCATCACCGCAGGTGCCCCCGGGCATCGGCGTCTTCTGCTGGAGAGACCGAAGTTGAGCGCGACCGGATGGATCAGAGAGCGGTTCACCGGGCCGACCCCGGGACCCGCACCGGGCGCGACCGGCACCTGGCCGAGGACGGCGCTCGCGCTGCCCCTCATCGGCATGGCGCTGATCGTCGTCCTCGACCACCTCAGCGGCACCGAGGTGACGGTCGAACCCGCCCTCACCGCCGTACCCGCGCTGGCCGCCGTGGTCAGCCGCCGCACCTGGTACCCGCTCGCCATCGGCCTGTGCACCGAGGCGGCGGCGTTCCTGATGGCCTTCCGCAGCGACGCGCTCGGCGAGTCCGTGCACGCCGCCAGCGTCATCGCGATCCTGCTGGTCGCCACGATCGGCTGGGTCAGCGCCACCCTGAGACTGCGCCAGGAACAAGCCCTGGCCGACGCCCAGCTGGTCGCCGCGATCGCCCGCCGGGTGCTGCTGCGGCCCGTCCCCGAACGGGTCGGCAGCGTGCGAGCCGCCGTGCACTACGAGGCCGCCGCCGCCCACGCCCGCATCGGCGGCGACCTGTACGAGGTCGTCAACACCCGGCACGGCGTCCGGGCCGTGGTCGGCGACGTGCGCGGCAAGGGCCTCGGTGCGGTCGAGACCGCCGCCGCCGTCCTCGGCGCCTTCCGCGAGGCCGCCCACCAAGAGCCCGCCCTCGACCGGGTGGCCGGCTGGCTGGCCGACAGCCTCGACCGGGCCCTGCACGAGAACGACCACCCCGGCGTGGAGGAGGAGTTCGTCACCCTCGTCCTGATCGGGGTGCGGTCCGACGGCACCGCCGAACTCGTCAACTGCGGCCACCCCTCGCCGCTGCTGCTGCGCGGCGGACTGGTCCGCCCGCTCGAACTCACCGAGACCGTACCGCCGCTGGGCGTCCTCGACCCGGCCGACGTCCACCCCCCGGTGCACCGGGTCCCGCTGCACGGCGGCGACCGGGTACTGCTGTTCACCGACGGGGTGATCGAGGCCCGCGACCGCTCCGGCGCCTTCTACCCGCTCGCCGAACGCTTCCCGCGCTGCGCCGACGGCCGCCCCGCCGACGTCCTCCAGCGCCTGCACGAGGACGTGGTGCGCCACGTCGGCCGCCAGCTCGGCGACGACGCGGCCATGCTGCTCCTGCAGTACGAGCCCACCCCGCCCGCCATCGCCCACCTGCCGCAGCAGACGGGCGTCCTGACGACCAGGTAGCCCGCTACAGCGAGACCCGCACCAGCAGCGGCCGGTGGTCCGACACCGCCGCGCGCGGCGCCGCCGCCGGGCCCACCGCCGCGCGCGGCACCCCCACCGCCAGCACGTGGTCGAACTGCACCGCCGGCCGGTGCGAGGGATAGGTCGGCGTACGCGCCAGGTCGTACCAGCCCTGGAGCCGGGCCCGCGGTTCCCGCACCCGCCGCCGGCGCGGCTCCACCACCACCGCGGGCCGGGCCCGCCGGGCCGCCCGCAGCTCCCGCACCCGCACCCGCGGCGCCGTGCGCTCCAGCGCCGTCGCCCCGCCGAGCACCGTGCGCGGCACCGCGCCGACCAGGTTGAAGTCCCCCAGCACCAGGTGCGGCTGCGGCAGGTCGGCGATCCAGCGCCGGATCCCGGTCAGCTGCGCCATGTTCCAGCCCGGTACGAAGGACAGGTGCGCGGCCACCACGGTGAACGGCCCGCGCTCGCCCTCCAGCACCGCCGCCAGCGCCGCTCGCGGCTCGTCCGGCACCGGGGTCAGCCCGCGCCGCCCGGCCACCCGCAGCGGCAGCCCGAACGGCGCCGGGGCGAAGCGCCGCGCCCGCCAGTGCCGCACCGGCAGCCGGGTCAGCAGCGCCGTCCCGTACGAGGACGGGGCGCCGTCGCCGACCTCGCCCGGCCCGTACACCCGCAGGCCGTTCGGCCCGGACGGGTCCGGCACCCAGCCCGCCACCGGCGCCGGGCGCCCGTGCAGCGCGGCGGCGAAGCGCCAGTCGCCCGCGCCCATCGCCCCGGCCGCCACCGACGCCTGGTCGGTGCCGCCGGAGCGCGGCTGGTGCCGGTCCACCTCCTGCAGGGCCAGCACGTCGGCGTCCAGCGCGGCGATCGCCTCGGCCAGCGGGGCCGCCGCGTCGGCCGGGTAGGGCCGCGGTGCGCCGTCCGGGGCGAGCGGCTGACCGTGCAACAGGTTGAAGGTGGCGATGCGCAACTGGCTCACACCGCACGACGGTACCCGAGGGGGCGCGGCTTGAGGCCGGAGGGCATACCGGGTATACATACTGAGTATGTCCATCCGCCACGGTCTGCTCGCCCTGCTCGACCAGGGCCCCCGCTACGGCTACCAGCTGCGCACCGAGTTCGAGGCGCGCACCGGCGCCACCTGGCCGCTCAACGTCGGACAGGTCTACACCACGCTGTCCCGGCTGGAACGTGACGGCCTGGTCGAAGCCGCCGGGGAGGACGACGAGGGCCACCAGTTCTACGCCGTCACCGACGCCGGCCGCGCCGAACTGCGGACCTGGTTCGACACCCCGGTGCCCCGGACCAGTCCCCCGCGCGACGAACTGGCGATCAAGCTCGCCATGGCCGTGACCGTCCCCGGAGTGGACGTCTCCGCCGTCGTCCAGGGCCAGCGCCGGCACAGCATCAAGGCGCTGCAGGACTACACCCGGCTCAAGGGCCGCGCCCTCGCCGGTGAGACCGCACCCGGCACCGTGCCCTCCGAGGGCAACGACCTCGCCTGGCTGCTCGTCCTCGACCAGCTGATCTTCCAGACCGAGGCCGAGATCCGCTGGCTCGACCACTGCGAGACCCGGCTCGCCCAACAGGCCGAACTCCAGCAGGCCCGCGCCGCAGAGGCCGCCCGCGACGGCGCCGCCAGGAAGCCCGGCCGACTCGGCCGCCGTACCCGCGCCTGAGACGGGCCCCGGGCGGCCCCGCCACCCGATCCGCAGGCCCGGCGCCCCGAACGCCGGGCCCGTACCCAGTACAGAGGGGGGAACCGTGTCCCACACCGACCAGTCCCGGCAGGCGCCGGTACTGCACCTGGAGGACGTCACCCGCGTCCACGGCCAGGGCGCCGCCGAGGTCCAGGCCCTGCGCGGCGTCGACCTCAAGGTCCACCCCGGCGAGTTCGTCGCCGTCATGGGCCCGTCCGGCTCCGGCAAGTCCACCCTGCTCACCCTCGCCGGCGGCCTCGACACCCCGACCACCGGCCAGGTCCTGGTCGAAGGCGTCGCCCTCGGCACCCTCAGCCGCAAGAAGCTCGCCCAGGTCCGGCGCCGCTCCATCGGCTACGTCTTCCAGGACTACAACCTGATACCGGCCCTCACCGCCGCCGAGAACATCTCACTGCCGCGCGAACTCGACGGCCTGTCCGCCCGAGCCGCCCGCCGTGAGGCCCTCGCCGCCCTGGAGGAACTCGGCATCCCCGAACTCGCCGACCGCTTCCCCGACGACATGTCCGGCGGCCAGCAGCAGCGCGTCGCCATCGCCCGCGCCCTGATCGGCGAGCGCCGCCTCGTCCTCGCCGACGAACCCACCGGCGCCCTCGACTCCACCACCGGCGAAGCCGTCCTCGCCGTCCTGCGCGCCCGCTGCGACGCCGGCGCCGCCGCCATGATGGTCACCCACGAAGCCCGCCACGCCGCCTGGGCCGACCGCGTCGTCTTCCTGCGCGACGGCCGCATGGTCGACGAGTCCGTCAGCCAGGACGCCGCCAGCCTCCTCGTCAGCGCCGCCGCCAACAGCAGGAAGGTGGACGAGTGAAGCCCGGAGCCTGGCGGCTCGCCCTGCGCATCGCCCGCCGCGACGCCCTGCGCGCCAAGGGCCGCAGCGCCCTCGTCGTCGCCATGGTCGCGCTGCCCGTCCTCGGCGTCACCGGCGCCGACGTGTTCTTCCGCAGCGCCACCCTCGAACCCGCCGAACGTGTCGTCCGCACCATGGGACAGGCCGACGGCCAACTGGAGCTGGTCGACCGCGGCGCCTCCGTCAAGCAGGCCCCCGACCCCGGCGACCACTCCTACCTGGCCGTCAACCCCAAGTACGAGACCAAGGACGGCGCCGCCCCCCACTACACCCCCGAGCAGCAGCGCTCCCGCGACACCGAACCCGCCCGGCTCGCCAGGGAACTGCTGCCGCCCGGCAGCACCCTGCTGACCGACTCCCCGGGCCCGGACACCGCCGCCAGCAGCACCGAGGGCCTGCTCACCACCCGCACCAGCGAAGCCGACCTGACCGACCCGGTCTGGCACGGCCGGCTCGACGTGATCGAGGGCAGCGCCCCCACCAACGACCAACAGGCCGCCGTCACCCGCGAGTTCCTCAACCGCTCCGGCCTGCGGATCGGCGACCGCACCACCGTCCGCGGCCTGGAGTCCACCCCCTTCACCATCACCGCCGTCGTCGAGTACCCCGGCGACCTCAAGGGCACCGAACTCGTCACCCGCCCCGGCACCCTGATCGGAAAGCTCCCCGGCGGCTCCGGCAGCTCCGGCGGCTCCGGCAGCTCCGGCGGCTCCGGCGGCTCCGGCCGCGACACCGCCGGCGCCACCCGCTGGCTCGTCAAGCTCCCCGCCGGCGCCACCCTCGACTGGGCCAAGGTCACCGAACTCAACGGCTACGGCTTCGTCCTCGCCTCCCGCAGCGTCATCCTCCACCCGCCGGCCCGCGCCGACGTGCCCTACTACGTCGAGATGGACCGGATCCACGGCGAGAGCGGCACCGCCCTGCTCGACCGCACCTACGTCGTCATCCTCGCCACCGTCGTCGGCATGGCCCTCCTGGAGATCGTCCTCCTCGCGGGCCCCGCCTTCGCCGTCGGGGCCCGGCGCTCACGGCGGCAGCTCGGCCTGCTCGCCGCCGCGGGCGGTGACCGCGCAAACGTCCGCGCGGTCGTCCTCGGCGGCGGCATCGTCCTCGGCCTCACCGGCGCCGCCCTCGGCCTCGGCCTCGGCGTCGCCCTGGTCGCCCTGCTGCGCACCCGCGCGGAGGAGTACTCCGGCGCCCGCTTCGGCCACTTCAACCTCCAGCCGCTCGACCTGCTCGGCGTCCTCCTGGTCGGCCTCGTCACCGGACTGCTCGCCGCCATCGTGCCCGCCGTCCAGGCCTCCCGCCAGGACGTCGTCTCCGCCCTCACCGGCCGCGACTCGCTCAAGCCACCGAGCCGCAAACTCGCCCTGCTCGGCCTGCTGATGCTCGGCGCCGGCAGCGCCCTCGCCCTGGTCGGCGCGACCAGCGGCTTCTCCAGCCGCACCCTCGCCGTCCTCGGCGGCTCACTCCTCGCCGAACTCGGCATGGTCGTCCTCGCCCCGTACCTCGTCGGCCTGTTCGGCAAGCTCGGCCGCTGGCTCCCGCTCGGCCCCCGGCTCGCCCTGCGCGACTCCGTCCGCCACCGCGGCCGCACCGCGCCCGCCGTCGCCGCCGTGATGGCCGCCGTCGCCGGCTCCGTCGCCGTCAACGTCTACCTCGCCAGCTACGACGAGCAGTACCGCCGCGAGTACGTCGCCGCCGGCCCGCCCGGCGCAGTCATCCTCGGCACCGGCTACGGCACCGGCACCGAGGCCAAACTGCTGCCGCAGATGCGCGACACCGTGGAACGCAGCATCACCGCCCTCGGCCCGCGCGCCGACGTCTCCCACGTCGACTACAAGGGCGACTGCCAGGACGGCAACCCCTGCGGCTTCATCCAGGTCATGCCGCCCAAGGAACGACGCTGCCCGGTCTTCGACCGCGACACCGACGACCCGGTCGAACCCGGCGAGATCAAGCGCGTGATGAGCACCGACCCGCGCTGCCAGGTCAACGAACGGCGCGGCAGCCAGTACGGCGACCTCACCGCCGGCGACGCCAACCTGCTGCGCAACCTCTACGGCGTCACCGACCCGGCCGCCGGCCAGGCCCTCACCGCCGGCAAGGCCGTGGTCTTCGACCCGCGCTACTTCGAAAACGGCAAGGTCGTCCTGCGGTACAGCGAGCCGATCACCACCGGCACCGACGGCGTGCGCACCAAGCCGAAGAACATCGAGACCACCGTCGACGCCGTCCTCGCCCCCTCCGCGATGCCGGCCCCCGGCCAGCTCGTGATCAGCCCGGACGCCGCCACCCGCCTCGGCTTCACCACCAGGCCCGCCGGCTCCGTCTGGCTGCCCGGCACGGCCCCCTCCGACGGCGACCAGCAGAAGGCCGACGGCGCCCTCGCCAAGCTCACCGACCGCACCGTCCTCAGCGTCGAACGCGGCTACCAGTCCAAGGCCGGACTCGTCGGCCTCGGCCTGGCCGGCTTCGCCGGACTCGTCGCCCTCGGCGCGGCCGGCATCGCCACCGGACTGGCCGCCGCCGACTCCCAACGCGACCTCACCACCCTCGCCGCGGTCGGCGCCGAACCACGCATCCGCCGCTCGCTGTCCGGCTTCCAGTGCGGGGTCATCGCCGCCATGGGCACCCTGCTCGGCGCCGTCTGCGGACTCGTGCCCGCCGTCGCCCTGCGCAAGGTCCAGGGCCTCGCCGCCGACTACCCCGGCATCAGCCCCGAGGAACTCGCCGACAAGTCGTCCGTGGTCCTGCCCTGGCCCACCATCGCCGCCACCGTCGTGGTGCTGCCGCTGCTCGCGGCGGCGCTGGCCGCGCTGCTCACCCGCTCGCGGATCTCGCTGCTGCGCCGCACCGGCTGAGGCCAGCGGCTGCTCCCCGTCACCCCCGTCACCCCTGTCACCCCTGTCCGCGCGGCCGCGGCGGCGGGGGTGACAGGGGTTGCGGGGGCGATGGAGGCGACGGGGGTGACGGAGGTTACAGCCCCGACGGCGTCCGGCACCCGGAGGGCCGGGGCGGGCACCCGCACGGGCGAACTACAGTCGTCGGTATGACGAGAACCCCGGACAGCGCCGTCCGCTCCTTCATCGACCAGCACCAGGCCGCGTTCCTCGCCGACCTCTCCGAGTGGCTGGCCATCCCCTCGGTCTCCGCCGACCCCGAGCGGGCCGGCGACGTGCGCCGCTCCGCCGAGTGGCTGGCGGCCAAGCTGCGCGGGACCGGCTTCCCGGTCGCCGAGGTGTGGGAGACCGACGGGCTGCCCGCGGTGTTCGCCGAGTGGCCGTCCGGGGACCCGTCCGCGCCGACCGTACTGGTGTACGGGCACCACGACGTGCAGCCCGCCGCCAAGGAGGACGGCTGGGACACCGACCCCTTCACCCCGACCGTCGTCGGCGAGCGGCTGTACGCGCGCGGCGCGGCCGACGACAAGGGCCAGGTCTTCTTCCACACCCTCGGCGTTCGCGCCCACCTGGCCGCCACCGGCCGCACCGCGCCGGCCGTCAACCTCAAGCTGCTGATCGAGGGCGAGGAGGAGTCCGGCTCGCCGCACTTCGCCGACCTGGTCCGGCGCGAGGCCGAGCGGCTGGCCGCCGACGTGGTGGTCATCTCCGACACCGGCATGTGGTCCGAGACCACCCCGACCGTGTGCACCGGCATGCGCGGCCTCGCGGACGCCCAGCTCGACCTGTACGGGCCGGACACCGACATCCACTCCGGCTCCTTCGGCGGCGCCGTCCCCAACCCGGCCCAGGTCGCGGCCGAACTGGCCGCCGCCCTGCACGACGACGACCGCAGGGTCGCGATCCCGGGCTTCTACGACGGGATCGTGGAACTGACCGAGCGCGAGCGCGAGCTGTTCGCCGAACTGCCCTTCGACGAGGCGCAGTGGCTGCGCGTCGCCAAGTCGTACGGCACCCGCGGCGAGGCCGGGTACTCCACCCTGGAGCGGGTCTGGGCCCGTCCGACCGCCGAGGTCAACGGCATCTGGGGCGGCTACACCGGCCCCGGCGGCAAGACCATCGTGCCGTCCTCGGCCCACCTCAAGCTGTCCTTCCGGCTGGTCGCCGGGCAGGAGGTGGAGAAGGTCCGCGAGGCCGTCCGGACCTGGGTCGCCGAGCAGGTGCCCGAGGGCATCCGGTACGAGCTGGTCTTCCCGGGCGCGACCCGGCCCTGCCTGACCCCGCTGGACCACCCGGCGCTGCAGTCCACCGTCCGCGCGATGGGCCGCGCCTTCGGGCAGAAGATCCTCTTCACCCGCGAGGGCGGTTCCGGCCCCGCGGCCGACCTGCAGGACGTGCTGGGCGCGCCGGTGCTGTTCCTCGGCATCTCGGTGCCCTCGGACGGCTGGCACTCGGTCAACGAGAAGGTCGAGCTGGACCTGCTGGCCAAGGGCGTCGAGACCACCGCCTACCTGTGGGGCGACCTGGCCGAGAACTTCCGGCCCGGCGCGTGAGCCCGCGCGCTGCGGGCGCGCCTCGTGTGGGCCCGCGCGCTGTCGGTCCGCGTGCCGTGGGGCCCGCGCGTTGTGGGCCCCTTCGCGCACATCGCAGTCAGATCACTCATCCGGATGATTCACCACGTGGGGATGGAACGAAGTGAGCACCGTGCCTGAGACCGAGCGCCCGCAGGCCCTGGCCCTGGCCAGGGCGGGGGTGGACCGGGCCGCCGAGCACCGGTTCGACGAGCCCTGGCTGGCCGCCGCCTGGAGCCACCCCACCACCCGGGTCCTGCCGATCGCCGGCGGCGAGGCCTTCGTCGTCGACACCGCGCAGGGCACCGAACTCGTCCTGCTGCCCTCCTTCGAGGCGCCGCAGACCGGGGACCGCTACTTCCTCGGCACCGACGAGGACGGCGTCTCCTACTTCGCGCTGGCCGGCGAGAGCCTGCCCGGACGGCTGGACGGCGACGCCCGCCCGGCCGGCCTGCGCGAGGTCGGCGCGCTGCTGTCCGACCGCGACGCGGGCCTGCTGGTGCACGCCGTCGCCCTGGAGCACTGGCACCGGCTGCACAGCTTCTGCTCGCGCTGCGGCCACCCGACCGAGAAGGCCGGCGCCGGGCACGTGCGGCGCTGCACCTCCTGCGCGGCCGAGCACTACCCGCGCACCGACCCGGCGGTGATCATGGTGATCACCGACGAGCAGGACCGCTGCCTGCTCGGCCGCCAGGCCCTGTGGCCGGAGGGCCGCTGGTCCACGCTGGCCGGCTTCGTCGAGCCGGGGGAGTCGATCGAGCAGGCGGTGGCCCGCGAGGTCCAGGAGGAGGCGGGGGTGCGGGTCGGCGAGGTCCGGTACGTCGCCAGCCAGCCCTGGCCGTTCCCGTCCTCCCTGATGCTCGGCTTCATGGGCAAGGCCCTGCCCGGCGGCACCGACATCACCGTGGACGGCGAGGAACTGGCCGAGGCGCGCTGGTTCTCCCGCGAGGAGCTGCGCGCCGGGATGGAGGCCGGCGAGATCCTGCCGCCCTCCGGCATCTCGATCGCCCGCCACCTGGTCGAACTCTGGTACGGCGAGCCGCTGCCGTCGGCGGCGCGCTGGTAATCCTGTACGAATTCCCCGGCGACTGCGGGGAGTTCCGGGCCCACGGGGGCGCGCGGCTCAAGGTGCGCGCCCCCGATTTCCTTTTCCATCCCCTCCCGAACCCGCCACGACCAGCTGTTCGTGGCCGGACGGGCCAGTTCTGCTACCGCCGGGCCCTCCGACGCCCCCACCGCCGACCCGCGCGGACGACATTGCCGGAAACGGCTGAAACCGCGTCACCGCGCTCGCTACATTCACTCGGGTGACAATCCCCCGGGGCACCGCCCAATCCCCCAAATACCAGCGCCTCGCCGCCGACCTGCGCCGCCGGATCGCCGAAGGCGAGTTCACCACCGACGCCGCCCTCCCGGTCGAGAGCGAACTGGAACGCCAGTACGGCGTCGCCCGCAACACCGTCCGGCTCGCCGTCGACGTCCTGGTCAACGAAGGCCGCCTCGTCCGCCTCCAGGGCAAGGGCACCTACCTGCGCGAACACCCCGTCCTCGACCACCACGCCTACGGCCCCACCCTGCCCCCGGCGCCCCGCGACTGCCTCGCCGCGCCCTCCGACGTCTACCTCGGCGAAGCCGCCGACGCCGGGCGCGAACTCAGCACCGACTTCGAGATGATGATCGTCCGGGCCCGCGTCGACATCGCCGAACGCCTCGGACTGCGCCCCGGCGAGACCATCGTGGTCCGCCGCCAGCTGCGCCTGCTCGACCGCGAGCCGTACTCCATCGAGGAGAGCCACTACCGGGCCGGCCTCGCCGCCGGCACCCCGCTGATGGAACCCGACCCCGTCGAGGGCGGGGACGAAGCCGTCCTCGCCGCCCTCGGACGCACCGAGATCGGCGCCGTCGACCACCTCGTCGCCCGGATGCCCGGCCCCGAGGAGGCCCAGTGGTTCCAGGGCGGCCCCGGCGTCCCGCTCGTAGTCCAGACCCGGGTCACCTACGACCGGCGCGGCCCCGTCCGGGTCATCGAGACCCGCTACTCGGCCGACCGCAGCCGGCTCGTCTACGGCATCGGCGACCTCAGCGCGCGCACCACCCTGCCCGCCCCCGCCACCCCCGTCGACCCGGCCCGGGCCGACGCGCCGTGAGGCGCGCCGACCCCGGCCGGCCGTCCCGACGCCCGGTCAGGCGGCCAGGGCCTTCTTGACCTGGATCAGGCTCGGGTTCGTCATCACCACCTGCTCGCCGCCGCCCACCGGCTGGACCAGCACCGTCGGCACCGTCTGGTTGCCGTTGTTCACCGACTCCACGAAGGCCGCCGACGCCGGGTCCTCCTCGATGTTGATCTCGGTGTAACCGATGCCTTCACGGTCCAGCTGGCTCTTGAGTCGGTTGCAGTACCCACACCAGGTCGTGCTGTACATCGTCACGGTGCCGGACATCGAGGGGGCTCCTTCGGAAGAGGGGTTCGTACGGTCTCACAGCCGCAACGTCCACCGGGCGGCCGGCATTCCGGCGCCCGTACCGACAGCGGCGACCCCGAACGGGACGCGGCGATGCGGAGCGATGCGGAGGGATGCGGATGGATCATCCTGCGATCACACCGGGCCTGTGGACAACCCCGCCCCCGTTGTCCCACCGGGCTGAGAAGATGGAACGCATGCAGGAAGACCTCTTGAGCGGCAGCCCGTACGACGCCCCCCACGGCTCCCCCTGGGCCGACCCCGGCGCCGCCACCGGCCCCGACGCCGTGCTCGCCGGGCTCGACCCCGAACAGCGCGCCGTCGCCACCGCCCTGCACGGCCCCGTCTGCGTCCTCGCCGGCGCCGGCACCGGCAAGACCCGCGCCATCACCCACCGCATCGCCTACGGCGTGCGCAGCGGCGTCTACCAGCCCGCACAGGTCCTCGCGGTCACCTTCACCGCCCGCGCCGCCGGCGAGATGCGCGGCCGACTGCGCCAGCTCGGCGCCGACGGCGTCCAGGCCCGCACCTTCCACGCCGCCGCCCTGCGCCAGCTCCAGTACTTCTGGCCCCGCGCCGTCGGCGGCCCGGTGCCCCAGCTCCTCGAACGCAAGGTCCAGCTCGTCGCGGAGGCCGCCGGCCGCTGCGGACTGCGCGTCCAGCGCACCGAACTGCGCGACCTCACCGCCGAGATCGAATGGGCCAAGGTCACCCAGACCTCCCCCGAGGACTACCCCGCCGCCGTCGCCAAGTCCGGCCGCGAAGCCCCCCGCGACCCCGCCGAGACCGCCCAGGTCTACCGCGTCTACGAGGAGACCAAGAGCCGCCGCGGCAACATCGACTTCGAGGACGTCCTGCTCCTCACCGCCGCCATCCTGGAGGACCGCCCCGACATCGCCGAGCAGGTCCGCAACCAGTACCGGCACTTCACCGTCGACGAGTACCAGGACGTCTCCCCGCTCCAGCAGCGCCTGCTCGACCAGTGGACCGGCCCCGGCGGCGGCGCCAGCCTCTGCGTCGTCGGCGACGCCAGCCAGACCATCTACTCCTTCACCGGCGCCACCCCCGACTACCTGCTGAACTTCCGCAGCCGCCACCCCGACGCCACCGTCGTCAAGCTCGTCCGCGACTACCGCTCCACCCCCCAGGTCGTCCACCTCGCCAACGGACTGCTCGCCCAGGCCCGCGGCGAGGCCGCCCGCCACCGCCTCGAACTCGTCTCCCAGCGCGAGGCCGGCCCCGAACCCGTCTACACCGAGTACGAGGACGAACCCACCGAGGCCGAGACCACCGCCCGCCGGATCAAGGACCTCCTCGCCACCGGCGTGCGCGCCAGCGAGATCGCCGTCCTGTTCCGCACCAACGGCCAGTCCGAGGTCTACGAACAGGCCCTCGCCGACCTCGGCGTCCCCTACCAGCTCAAGGGGGCCGAACGGTTCTTCGAACGCCCCGAGGTCCGCGACGCCGGCGTCCTGCTGCGCGGCGCCGCCCGCGCCGCCGCCGACCCGCTCACCGCCGGTGCCCCCGACCTCGCCGGCCAGGTCCGCGCCGTCCTCGCCAGCCGCGGCTTCACCCCCGAACCGCCCGCGGGCTCCGGCGCCGTCCGCGACCGCTGGGAATCCCTCGCCGCCCTCGTCCGCCTCGCCGAGGAGTTCGAGCGCACCCGCACCGCCGAAGGCCTCGGCACCGACCTCGCCGCCTACGTCGCCGAACTCGACGCCCGCGCCGCCGCCCAGCACGCCCCCGCCGTCGAAGGCGTCACCCTCGCCTCCCTGCACGCCGCCAAGGGCCTCGAATGGGACGCCGTCTTCCTCGTCGGCCTCACCGAGGGCACCCTGCCGATCATCTACGCCAAGACCGACGAACAGATCGAGGAGGAACGCCGCCTCCTCTACGTCGGCGTCACCCGCGCCCGCAAGCACCTCAGCCTCTCCTGGGCCCTCTCCCGCTCCCCGGGCGGCCGCGCCTCCCGCAAGCCCAGCCGCTTCATGGACGGGCTGCGCCCCGGCTCCTCCGCCCCGGGCGCACGCACCGGCGCGCGGGGCGGGCGGGGTGGCGTCGAGCCCGGCGAGCGCTCGGCCGCCCGGCGGGTCCGCGGCCCGGTCAAGTGCCGGGTCTGCGACAAGCCGCTCACCGACGCCGTCGAACGCAAGCTGCGCCGCTGCGAGGACTGCCCGTCCACGATGGACGAGGCGCTGTACGAGCGGCTGCGCGAGTGGCGGGCCCGGCAGGCGAAGAAGCAGGGCGCCCCGGCGTACGTGGTGTTCACCGACGCGACCCTGATGGCGATCGCCGAGGACGTGCCCGCCGGCCGCCAGGAACTGGCCCTGATCTCGGGGGTCGGCGCCATGAAGCTGGACAAGTACGGGGCCGCCGTGCTCTCGTTGTGTGCGGGGGAGGAGCCCGAGGAGGATCCGGACGGCGTCGAGGACGACGGTCCGGTCGATCCGGCGTGAGCCGGCACGGGCGCGGTCCAGGGGACTGCTCGGGGGACTTCGCAACCGCTGCGGAACGTCGCGCGGATCCTGCCGTCGACGGCGCCGCGTGAACTCGCGTGAAAAATAGTTTGCGCGGCATACCGGGAGCGCAATAGCCTGCCGGGGCGGTCAAGGGGACGCGGTCGCACGGGGTCATACCTGTGCCGATCTCCCTCGCCCCGCAGCTTCACCAGCTTCACCGAGACAGACATCCGAACATTCGGAGCCCGGGGAACCAGGCTCCGCGAGACGCCGAGAGGAGGCGAAGACAGTGGGAAACATCATGATCACCAAAATGACTGGCCAGACCGTTGTCGCTGCCTCCCTGCGTGCCGCCCGTCTGCGGGCGCTCGCCGAGCTCGGTGGAACCGGTCTGGGTCTCGACGCCACCGGTGTCTCCGTCGCCTCCGCTGTCAGTGGTCTTGGACACACTGATCTGTGCCTCACGGGCGGCAGGAGTGTCGAAGGCACCGCTGTCGAGACCGGTCTGTCCCGTGACTGGGCGTCGGTCGATGCGTCGCGTCCCGAGCGCGATGAGCGACCGACCCAGGCACCGAAGGCGGCCGTAGCCGCCGCCATGCATGGCGGCTATGCGCAGGTCATCGGTGCCGGAAACGCCCAGAAGCAGAACGAGCAGCAGATCAACCAGGCCACGGCCGCCTTTATCGGCGCCAAGGCCATCCGGATGCGGGCCTTCCGCGGGCCTGAACCCTGGAGAGAACGAACCTGAGCCAGCCTCAGGTCGGCACCTCCAGGGCCGCGGAACCCGTCACACCGGGATCCGCGGCCCTTCTGTTTTGTCCGGTACGCAAGACCACCCCAGGCCCTCCGGGGCCTCCGGCCC